>CENP01139113.1_pt1 | contig 51899 bp, 42 predicted proteins | sample 361281 | NCBI WGS metagenome assembly CENP01 (sample SAMEA2591122, study PRJEB7988) | marine metagenome | biome: marine biome (ENVO:00000447); feature: deep chlorophyll maximum layer (ENVO:xxxxxxxx); material: saline water (ENVO:00002010), including plankton (ENVO:xxxxxxxx) | depth 70 m
ATGATCAGAATAAGGATAGTGAGAATAAAGACGATCAAAACAAGGATGATAATAAGTCTGAGAAACCTAAAGAAAACAAGAATCAACAATCAAAACTTTCTCCTCAACAGATTAAAAATTTATTGAAGGCTATGGAAAATGCTGAAAAGAAAGTTCAAGCAAAAGTGAATGATAAGAAACAAAAAGGCACAAAAGTTGTTTCTGAAAAAGACTGGTAATGTTTAGAAATAAATTTATACATATAATCCTTTTCCTGATTAGCTTTTCAGCCTTTTCACAGGTTAATTTTAACACAAAATTGAGTAAGAATCAATTAGGTTTAAATGAAAGAGTAAAAGTAGAGTTTTCGGTTGACAAAGATGGTGACAATTTTATACCCCCAACTTTTGAAAACTTTAGAATTGTTGGAGGTCCAAGCCAATCAATCAGAAATTCTTGGATTAACGGTAAAAGATCATACTCTAAAACTTATTCATATTTTTTATCTCCAATTGAAAAAGGCTCTTTTGAAATTGGTCAGGCCTCCATTGAAGTAGACGGGGAAATTTATAAAACTCTTCCAGTTCAAATTATCGTAACATCAGCCGTTGATAAACCAACAAATCCTAATGATCCAAATTACATTGCAGATAAAAAGATACACTTAGTTGCGGAGTTATCCGATAATAACCCTTTTTTAAATGAGGCTGTCTCAGTCATCTATAAGCTCTATGTTGCACCAGATACTGGGGTTGATAATTGGAGAGAATTGGAAGCTCCAAGATATGCTAATTTTTGGAATAATAATATAGATATTAAGTCACTGAATGTTCAAAATGGCACATATAAAGGTGAACCTTACAGATATGTTATATTACGAAGAACATTATTGTATCCTCAGAAAACAGGTAAATTAAAAATTGAGCCATTAACTTTAGATATTTCTGTTCAGGTCCCTTCAAATAGGAGAGATTTTTTCGGAAATCTTATATCATCTAGTGTAAACAAAACTGTTTCCTCTGGAAGCTCAATTATTGATGTTAAGCCATTACCACTTAATAATAAACCATTGGATTTTTCTGGCGCTGTTGGGAAATTTAATTTTGAGATTAAATCTGATAAAAAAGAATTGTTATTAGATGAGGCATTTCAATTAAGTTTGATTGTTTCTGGAAAAGGTAATTTTAATTTATTTGATGATCCAAAGATATCTTTACCAGTATCATTAGAGGTATACGAGCCCGAAAAAATATCAAATGTTTCGGTTAGATCTAACGGAATTAAGGGAAATATAAACAATAAATATACAGTTGTGCCCAATAACCCTGGAAAGTATACGATTCCCCAAACAAAATTTTCGTTTTTTGATCCCGAGTTAGAAGATTATAAAACCATTTATTCAGATCCAATTTTTATCGATGTTGAAGGAGTTTACAAACCTTCCTTAGATTCTGAGGATAACTCTGAGAATATTAAAACAAATAAAATTCAATTATCTGAGAGTCAATTCTCATCCTTTAAAACCAAAACAAAATTTTCAAAAGTAAACGAGGGTATATTTTTTAATTCAATTTTCTATTGGATTTTACTAATTACACCATTAATAATTTGTTTTATAATTATAATTGTAACTAAGTTTATCAGAAACTATAACTCAAAAAAGATTGACGAACTAAAGCTTGCCCGAAATAAAACAAATAAACTATTAGACGAGTCAAAGGTCCTAATTGGAAACAAAGAAAAATTTTATGAATCTATTGACAAAGCATTAACAATATATTTAAAGACAAAGCTAAAAATTAAGAATTCTGATTTTAAAAATGAAGTTATTCAAATTAAGCTTGAGCAAATGAATGTAGAAAAAAATACAGTTGATTTATTATTTGAGATTTTTGAAAATTGTCAACTTGCCAGATATACTCCTTTAAATATAGATGCAATGAGCGATGATTATAATAAGACAAAACAATTTATTGAGCAGCTTGAAAAATATTAGATAATGATATTAAAATATTTACATAATATAGTTTTTGTTCTTTTTGTGATGATTGTTTCAAACAATCTTTACGGTCAAAATCAGCTTGATTTTTCTGATTTGAATGATAAATTCATAGAGGCCAATAATCTTTATAATGAATCAAAATATGAAAAATCAATTGAGATATATTATCAAATTTTAGATTCAGGATTTCATTCGGCTGAATTATACTTTAATCTTGGAAACTCGTTTTATAAATTAAATGATACAGCAAACAGTATATTGTTTTACGAAAAATCGTTGAAACTTAATTCTAATGACAAAGACGCAATCAATAATTTAAAAATGGTTAATAATTCAATTATTGATGATATAACAAAAATCCCAGAACCATTTATCGAAAGTCAATTAAATAAAATTTCAAATATTCTGAGTTTTTCTGCATGGAGCTACATATCAATAATTTTATCATTCCTGTTTCTTGTTCTATTTGTTTTATACTTCTTTTCAAAAGAACCTAATTTCAAAAGAGCTTCATTTACTTTTTTATTCATTTTATTTATTCTGATTAGCACTACATTAAATATTAGCTTTCATGCCTATGAAAAAAATTATGTTGAACAATATGCAATTATCTTTTCAACAAAAACTGAAATCAAAGCAGAGCCAAATGAAAGAAGTGAGAATTTACTTAATTTGCATCCAGGTACTAAGGTAAAGATCATTGATAGTTTCAATGAAGAATGGGTAAAAATAAAATTAGTAAATGGTCAAGAAGGCTGGATTAATAATAAAGAAATTAAGATAATATGATAACAAAAGAATTAATTCATGAAGCTCAAAAAAAATGGGGCGAAGGAATTATAAGAATTGGAAGCTTAAAACATAATAATTTGGAGTGCATTCAATACACTACTTCATTTTTAAACGAAATGTATGATTTTGAAAATCAGGATATATTATTCAAGCCTACAAAAGCATCAGTTGAACAATTTAGACCAACATTTAAAATGGCATTATCATATTTCCTAGGAGGAGATGATTCTTTTTGTTCTGAAGACGAAGGTTTTGCAATGAAGCCATGGGTTGAGGTAAATTTTGAAAATTCAGGATATATTATAGAAGATACTAGAGCTATTGCAATGGGAAATTATTTTTTCAAAGATGGTTCAGACAATATAGTAAAGGTGGAATTTACATTTGGTTATAAACTAAATGATGGAAAGCTGGTAATAGTTCTTCATCACTCCTCATTACCATTTTCCCTATAATTACTTTCAATTATTATATTATTAATTTTCTCAATTTTTGGGTAAAAAAAAGATTGGTTAAGTTTTTCTGTTTCAATTATACTTATTACCCTATTAATATTTGAAAATATAAAAACTACAGTACATAAAAGAAGGATAGTTTTTATAACTCCGAAAACAGATCCAATAATTCTATTTAGTAATCCAAGTGCAATTATTTTTAAGAGTTTTGTTAGGATTTTAGCAATAATTTTTAACAGAATAATTGTTGTCAAAAAAATTACTGTAGCTGAAAGAATGGATATAAAATTTGCATCAGATTCAAAAATCGGTTTTAGTTTTAAATCTAAGTATGGGTAGTAATTTTTTGCTAAGAATATCCCCGCAATTACCCCTACTATCGAAGCTAATTCTTTTATTAACCCTTTTGAGAAACCATTGTAAGCTCCCCAGGCTATTATTAATCCAAAAAAAAGATCTAGATAACTCATAATAAAATATTCATTGAAGTTAATTTAATAAATATTAACTTCTTTATATTAGTAAAGTTAATATTGCAATAAAGTTAAGCATTGAAATCTGAGTTAAAAATAAAGTGGGATAATTTAAAAAATAAACTTTCTGTTGATTTTTCAGAAGACCAAATAATCGATTTAGATTCAATAATTTTTTTAATCGGATTACAGGAATTAGGTCAATTTCAAAAAAGACTTAACAAGCAAAGGAAAATGGAGGTTATACATATAGCTGTTTGTAAGTTATTAAGTGATTATGGATATTATGAATTTGATTTTGTAGATGAAGATGGCTGGCCTCACTATAAGCTGATTAAAAAATTACCAAATCTAAAGCCAGGTGAACAAACAATTCTCATGAAAAAAGCAATTATTAACTATTTTATTAAATCAAATTATATTAATTAAGTTTTCATAAATTTGGGAATAGATTATTATGGAGGATAAAATAAAAAAAGATATTCAGGAGATTCAAGATTTCAAATCTGATTCAATTGCTGAAATAGAGGAGTTTAGAATAAAATTTTTGGGGAAAAAAGGTTTATTAAATTCATATTTTGTTGAATTTAAATTTTTAGATAGTAGTGAAAAGAAAAATGCTGGTCGTTTATTAAATGAATTAAAAACTTTAGCTCAGGATAAAGTAGAAGCGCTTAAAGCGAGTAGCTCTAAATCATCTGAAAATATAAAAATAAATGATATTTCAAGGCCTGGTGACCCAATTAATATTGGATCTCGACACCCTATTTCTGTAGTTAAAAATAGAATAATTGATATTTTTTCTAATATAGGATTCACAATTAGTGAGGGGCCAGAAATTGAAGATGATTGGCATAACTTCAGCGCTTTGAACCTTCCAGAACACCACCCTGCAAGAGATATGCAGGATACATTTTTTATAGAAAAAAACCCTGACTTTTTGCTTAGGACACATACAAGTTCCGTTCAAGTTAGATACATGGAGAATAATAAACCTCCTATTAGAACAATTTCACCTGGAAGAGTTTATAGAAATGAAGCAATCTCTGCCCGTTCTCATTGTTTTTTTCATCAGATTGAAGGACTATGTATTGATAAAGACGTAAGCTTTGCAGACTTAAAACAAACATTAGAATATTTTACAACCCAATTATTTGGAAAGTCAAAAATTAGACTTAGACCATCCTATTTTCCTTTTACCGAGCCTAGTGCTGAAGTTGATGTTTATTGGGGCTTAAATAATGAAACTGATTATAAGATGACTAAAGGAACTGGCTGGCTTGAAATTATGGGCTGTGGGATGGTTGATCCAAATGTTTTAGAAAATTGTAAAATTGATCCTAATGAATATTCTGGATTTGCTTTTGGGCTTGGGATTGATAGGATTGCTTTACTTCTTCATCAAATTGATGATATAAGATTACTTAGTGAAAATGATGTGAGATTTTTAGATCAATTTAAATCTTCATTTTAAGAAATTATATCGCTTAAATCTTTAAATATTTTTTTTGCGCTTCTCTTTTCGTATAGAATTTTATATGCTGCATCAATAATAGGTGTTTTAGCTTTTTTCTTTAAATCAAGATTAAGTAGATATGCTTTTTTTGTTGCAATATATCCTTCGGCAACCATTTTCATTTCAAGTTGAGCTGCTTTAACAGTATATCCTTTACCAATCATATTCCCAAACATTCTATTCCTTGAAAAAGATGAATATCCAGTGACCAGTAAATCACCTAGATATGCTGAATTATTTATATTCCTTTTAATTTTATGTCTTTTTGAAATAAACCTTTTCATTTCCTTAATAGAATTACTCATCAATACACTTTGATAATTATCTCCATAGCCTAAACCATTGGAAATACCAACAGCTAAAGCAAATATATTTTTAAGCATACTAGCATATTCAATTCCGATAACATCATCAGAGGCTTTTACCTTTATGTACCTACAGCTAAATTTTTTGGAGATAACTTTACATAATTCTAAGTTAGAAGAGCCGATGGTAAGATATGATAGTTTTTCTAATGCAACTTCTTCTGCATGACATGGACCCCCAATTACCAAAAACTTATTAGATGAAATGTCAAAATGTTTTTGCATGTGTTCTCCGAATAAAAGATCAGTTTCTGGGACAAGCCCCTTGAGGGCACATATTATTATTTTGTTTGAAATATCCACACCAATTTTTTTCATCTCATCATCTACGTACTCAGATGGAACAGCTATAATAATTACATTAGACGCTTCGACAACTTCATTTATTTCTGCAGAAATTTTCAATTTTTTTAAATTAAGTTCTACGGAGCTTAAATAGTTTGGATTATGAGAATTCTTTTTTATGAATTCTATATTTTCTTTATTTCTAATATACCAGTTTATATCATTATTATTTTCAGAAAGAATTTTAATCAATGCAGTTGCCCAGCTTCCACTTCCTATTACCCCAAATTTTAATTTGGTTTCTTTCATTGGTATAATTTATTACTATTTATATATTCCATAACCTTGCTAGAAATTAAATCTTTTGGGTCAGATTTTTTAGAAACGATTTTTCTAATATTAGTCGAGCTCAAATCAATTCTTGGACCTCCGATATACATTGTGTTTTCATTAATTATGTGCAGATTTTCTTTTAGTGTTCCTTTTCGTGGATAGATAAAGATCTTATACTTACTAATTATTTTTTTATAATCTTTCCAAGTATCAAAAATTTTATAATTGTCTTCCCCAATAATTAAACTAAATTCAATATCCTTTAGTTTGTTTGAAATATATTCTAATGTATCTATGGTATAATTAGGTTTTTTTAAATTAACTTCTAAATCACTTGGTATTATATTATCGTATTTTTCGGTAGCAATTTTAGTCATGTTAAATCTATGATTAAAACTAGATATTTTACTTCCTACTTTTATCGGATTTTCAGGTGTTACTACAAGCCAAACTTTATCGGCTAATTTTTCTTCAGTAATATATTTGGCAATTCTTAAATGTCCATTATGAATAGGATCAAAAGTACCAAAAAATAAACCTATCTTTTCTTTACTCATTTATGAAACTTTTAACCAATGCTAATACTTTGCTGTAGCTTGTCTCAAGAATATTGTTTTCAACAATGTAATCAAATTTATCCGCTAATAATATTTCATCTTTAGCTTTATGAATTCTAGTTTTTATACTAGAGTCTGAGTCCAAATTTCTATTTATTAATCTTGTTTCAAGTTCATTTATACTTGGCGGTTTTATGAAAATTGTAATTGTTTGTTTTGGAAATTTTTTCTTAATATTTAACCCCCCCACAACATCAATATCAAAAATTAAATTCTTTTGTGATGAATTTTCTAATTCTGAGATTAGTGTCCCATAGTAGGTGTTTTCATAGACCTCTTCCCATTCTATAAATTCTTTGTTTTCAATTCTTTTAATAAATTCATCTTTACTCAAAAAGAAATAATTTAATCCATCTACTTCATTATTTCTAGCTGCTCTTGATGTTGCTGAAACTGAAAAAGATAAGTTTAGGTTTTTTTCTTTTAGAAGCTTGTTAACAATCGTTGTTTTTCCTGAACCAGAGGGAGCTGCAATAATTATGAATTTTGAATTACTCATCAAAGAATATTTAAAATGTTTTCTTTAATTTTTTCTAGGCTATCTTTCATTTCAATAACAAGCTTTTGAAGATTTGAATCATTCGCTTTTGAACCAATTGTATTTATTTCGCGACCAATTTCTTGACAAATAAATCCAAGTTTTTTACCTACTGGTTCGTTTGAATGTAAGGCATTTTCAAAAATTAAAATATTACTTTTTAACCTGATTATTTCTTCATTTATATCATATTTTTCAAGATAATAAATCATTTCCTGTTCAAGTCTATTATTATCAATATCTAATTCGATTCTTTTGAGCTCATCAACTAATTTAGTTCTCTTTTTTGCTATTCTATCTTTTTCAATTTTTTCAATATTGCCTAATAACTTTTTAATTTCTGAAATTTTATTTCTGAAATCTTTTTCCATTTCTGAACCTTCTACAGCCCTATAATAGTTTAGGTTTTTTACAGCTATTGAAATTTTATCAATAATATTATTAATCTCATTTTTTTTCAAATTGATTGATTTTGATGAGTATGCATTTGGCAGTCTCATTGCCATTTTCAAATAGTCTTTTTCATCTGAATTAATCTCATCTAACTCCTTAAGTTGTTGGATATAGTTACTTATAATTTCTTTATTAATACTTATTTCATCTGTATTTACTCCTATTTCAGAATTAACATTGAGTTCTATCTTTCCTCTGTGAAGTTTGTTTGAAATTTCTTTTCGTAGACCATTTTCATAAGCTTTTAAAAAATGAGGGAATCGTATATTTAAATCTAATATTTTACTATTAACAGACTTTATTTCAACAATGAATTTTGTTGAATTTATTATGAAAGATTCACTGGCGTAGCCAGTCATGGACTTAATCATTTTTAATCATATATTAAGCAAATATATGAATAGATTTTTAAGTTGCTTTGCTGGTTTTATTGGAAACTAAATAAACTCCTGTAAAAACAAGAAGAACAGAACTTATATCAGCTAGTGTTAATTCATCAGCTCCTCGATAGATAGCAAATAAAATCCCTATTACTGGCTGCAGATAAATAAACATCCCCACTGTTGAGGCTTTTAAATTTTTCAAGGCGTACAAATTCAACAAATAGACCAAAAATGTAGTGCATATTACCACATAAGATATTTTAAGTAAAGAAACTCCTGAAATTTCAACCCAATTTATTTCGGTAAACTCAATCAGCCCAAACGGCATATTAATAAATATTGAAAACAGAAATAGCCATTTCATTATTGTAATCATATTGTATTTTTTGGTAAGGGGTTTGACCAAAACAAAATAAAGTGCATATGAAATACTATTTATAAAAAGATAAAAATTGCCCAGATTTATATTGAGAGCACTTGAAACTGATTTTTCATTTAAGAGAATTAATGTTAGAGTTCCACAAAAGCCTATAAATACCCCTACATATTTTCTCTTAGTTATTTTTTCTTTTACTATGATTACAGAAATAAGAAAAATAAAAATTGGAGCAAGAGTGGTAATTATTGCACTATTTATTGGTGTTGAATTATACAAGCCATTTAATGCTGTAATCATATTTAAGCCCATTCCAAAAATTGAACATATAATAATTAGCTTAAAATCTTTAATTTCTACTTTTTCGTTTTTTACAAATAATGAAATAATCCAAAAACAAACTGCAGCTCCTAGAACCCTACAGTATAATAGCGCATTAGGGGATAATACATTTGGCATGAGCTCTTTAGCGATTGTATGATTAAATCCAAAAATTGAGGTTGCTAGTAAAGCTGCTATAAGAGCTAGGATTCTTTTATCCATAAAATTTATTGAATTCTCTAAAGATAATCTATACTTTTGTTTTGGAGACATTATGCTTTATATTAATTTTTATAATTATGAAATTTAACACCAAAACAATTCATGGAGGACAAAAAATTGATCCTGCATTTAATTCGGTTATGCAGCCAATTTACCAAACATCTACTTATGCTCAAAAAAGTCCTGGTGTTAACAAAGGTTTTGAATATTCGCGAACCCATAATCCAACAAGAACAGCTCTACAAAATTCATTTGCAAGTCTTGAAAATGCAAAATATGGTGTCGCCTTTTCATCTGGTTTAGCAGCAATTGATGCAATAATCAAATTACTTAGCCCTGGTGATGAAGTAATAAGTACTAATGATCTATATGGGGGCACCTTTCGTTTATTTACAAAGGTTTTTGAAAAATATGGAGTAAAATTTCATTTTACATCTTTGCATAATGTTTCTGATGTAGAATCATTAATTAACGAAAACACCAAAGTTATTTGGGCTGAAACTCCTACAAATCCAATGATAAATGTTTTTGATATTGAAGCACTTTCAATAATTAGTAAGGCAAAAAATTTACTATTGGTAGTCGATAATACTTTTGCATCTCCTTTCTTACAGAATCCTTTAACTTTAGGCGCTGATATTGTGATGCATTCTGCTACTAAATATTTAGCTGGACATAGTGATGTTGTACTAGGTGCTTTAATGTTGAATGATGATGAAATTGCTGAAAAATTATATTTTATTCAAAATGCAAGTGGTGCAGTTCCAGGCCCACAAGATTGTTTTCTAACATTGAGAGGAATTAAAACACTACATGTAAGAATGCAAAGACATTGTGAAAATGCACACAATGTTGCAAATTTTTTAAATAACCATGAAATGGTTGAAAAGGTATATTGGCCTGGTTTGGATTCTCATATAAATCATGATGTTGCAAAAAAACAAATGTCAGGTTTTGGTGGAATGCTTTCTTTTAGAATTAAAGATTTTAATAAGAAACAAACTGTAAAATTTTTAGAAAAACTGCATTTATTTACATTAGCAGAATCCCTTGGAGGAGTTGAATCATTATGTGGACATCCAGCGACCATGACACACGCTAGTATTCCTGCAGAGGAAAGGGAAAAATCTGGTGTTACAGATTCTTTAATTAGATTAAGTGTAGGAATCGAGGACGTTGATGATTTAATTGATGATTTGAAAAATGCTTTTTTATAAAATTGTTAATTATTCTGGTTTTTTTTAGTAAAATAAAAATTTTAAATCCCTAATTTTATTTAATATTTAATTTTGGCCTATTATAGGTTAGGTAAATTTTCAGTTATGAAAAGAAAGATTGACGCTTTTTTAAATATCGTTCGAAAAAGAGACGGGCACCAACCAGAATTTATGCAGGCTGTTGAAGAAGTTGCAGAAACGGTTATTCCCTATATTATAGAAAATGATATTTATCATGGTAGAAATATTTTGATGAGAATGTGTGAACCTGAGAGAGCTGTAGCATTTAGAGTTTCGTGGGTTGATGACAAAGGTGAAATATGGGTAAACAGAGGATACAGAATTCAGATGAATTCAGCTATTGGCCCTTATAAAGGAGGATTGAGGTTTCACCCTTCCGTGAATATGAGCATTTTAAAATTTTTAGCTTTTGAACAGGTTTTTAAAAACAGTTTAACAACCTTACCAATGGGTGGTGGTAAAGGAGGTAGTGATTTTAATCCAAAGGGAAGAAGCGACAATGAGATAATGAGATTTTGTCAAGCATTTATGACTGAACTATATAGGCATATTGGACCAAATACAGATGTACCAGCTGGCGACATAGGAGTTGGTGGAAGAGAAATTGGTTACATGTATGGTCAATATAGAAAACTTGCTAACGAGTTTACTGGAGTTTTGACGGGTAAAGGTATGTCATGGGGAGGTTCTTTAATTAGACCAGAAGCAACTGGTTATGGTACAGTATATTTTGTTCAGGACATGTTGGCTTGTGAGAATGATGGCATCAAGGGGAAAAAAGTAGCTATTTCAGGATCAGGAAATGTTGCACAGTATGCTGCTGAAAAAATATTACATTTTGGAGGAAAAGTAATGACAATGTCTGATTCATCAGGCTACATATATGATTCATCAGGAATTGATGAGGAAAAATTAAAATTTATAATGTATCTAAAAAATATTCAACGAGGAAGAATCAGTGAATATGTAAAAAAATATCCCAAAGCTGTTTTCAAAAAAGGTAAAACTCCTTGGTCTGTAAAATGTGATATAGCTCTTCCGTGCGCAACACAAAACGAATTGAATGGTAAAGATGCAAAAATACTAGTCGATAACGGATGTAAATGTGTTAGTGAAGGTGCAAATATGCCTTCAACTAAAGATGCAATTGAAATTTTCCTCAAAGCAAAAATATTGTTTGCTCCAGGAAAAGCTGCGAATGCTGGTGGAGTAGCAACCTCAGGTTTAGAAATGACTCAAAATTCCTTGAGGTACAATTGGACTCGCGAAGAGGTAGATCAAAAGCTCCGTGAAATAATGCTGAATATCCACAATTCATGTATTGAACACGGAAAGCAAAAAAACGGATATATTAATTACGTCAAAGGCGCAAACATTGCCGGTTTTGTTAAAGTTGCTGATGCTATGCTAGCTCAAGGAGTAATCTGATTTTTTACTTTATACATATTATACTGGTATATTTGTCGTTTATTAGACATAAATGATAGTATTATATGTTAAAGGCCCGATTATTTTTCATTTTATGTTTTATGGTATCCCTTTTATACACTCAACAAAACAAGCTGTCAATTGAAACTAATTCATCAGCATATTCAGGGTGGGAAACATATTTTTCCTACAATTCAATACCCTCAATTGCTGAAGGTGTAACTGAGATTTATTTTGCTTCATACAACTCGATTTTTTCATATAATATCTTTAATTCTCAAATAGAAAAATTTGATACATTAAATGAATTATCTGGAGATGAAATTTCAGCTTTTTATCACTCTGAAAATAATAATCTTATTGCAATAGGATATAGTAGTGGATTTTTACAGATTATTAATATAAATTCAAATTCAATAATTAATATATATGATATATTAAATAAGCCTACAATTCCTGCTGACAGAAAAAAAATAAATCATTTTTATCAAAACGGAGATGGGTTATTAATCTCAACTGGCTATGGAATATCTGTCTATGATATAAATGCATTTGAATTTGGTGATACATATTATATCGGGAACTTAGCTTCAATGCTCAATATAAGTAGTACCATTGTTGATGAAAATTATATTTATGCATCGAGCCCGGATCTGGGAATTTTTAGAGCAAACTTAGAATCTAATTTAATTGACTTTAATAGTTGGCAAGTAATTCATACCGGAAACATATATGAGTTATTGATAAATGAAAACAATATATTATTCTATGATGATTTTAATTTGATGAGTATAAAAAATGAAGAAATTATTACTTTATCGACATCAGAAAATGAAATAAAAAATGTTAGTATTAATGACTCAAAAATTATTATTATTTCAGAAGATAATTGCATCATTTATAATAATGATTTATCACAAATATTAAATCTTTTTGAATCTGAAACATATATGACAGTCTTCAATGATGGAATTATAAAAAACAACAAAACATATATTGCTACAGAAGAAAAAGGTGTTTTGGTAATAGAAAATAGTAATAGTGGCTTTTCATATCTAATGCCTGATGGTCCATTAGAAAATAATATATTTTCTGTTGAAACATTAAATAATCATACATGGGTTTCATTTGGAAGTTATTCAGAATATTTTAATCCATATCCTCTAAAATATAGTGGTGTAAGTAGCTATGATGAAAATTTAGGAAGTTGGTTCAATATAACTAAGGATTCTATTCCAAATCAAGCAGTTAATCTGAATAATATTTCTATAAATCCCTTTGATAATAACAATGTTTTTATAAGCTCATTTCATGGGGGATTAATTGAAATGGACAATTTTAATTTTACTGAATTATATGATAATAATAATAGTGAATTAGAAACTTTATTAACTTCTGATTCTGAATATGAGAGTATTAGAATTTCTGATATTGAATTTGATGAAAATGGAGATTTGTGGGTTTTAAATTCTAGAGTTGACAATCCATTGAAATCATTTAGCCTTGATAATAATAGTTGGGATAGTTATGATTTTACTGAAATTATAAATGATGGTTTTCAGGATGAACTTGGATTTAATGACATTGAGATAGATGATTATGGAAATAAATGGATTGCTAGCTTAAGATCTGGATTAATAGGGTTTAATAATGATTCAGGAAATATTAGACTTAGAAAAGTATTTAGTCAAGACCAATCAGATATGCCATCTTCATATGTAAAATCAATTGCAGTTGATAATAATAATCATTTATGGATTGGTACAGTGCAGGGTCTTAGGGTTTTATATAATACATCTAACTTTTTTGATGCCTCAGTCGTTACAACGCAGAAGATTGTGATTTTAGAAGATGGTATTCCTAGGGAGCTTCTTGAACAACAATATATCACAGATATTGAAGTAGATGGTGCAAACAATAAATGGGTTGGAACAATTGGTTCTGGTGTATTTTATTTTTCACCTAATGGTCAACAAACAATTTATCACTTTACAAAGGAAAATTCACCACTTCCTTCAAATAATATTAATGATATTTCTGTAAATTCAGTAAACGGAAAGGTCTATTTTGCAACTGATCGGGGATTAGTAAGCTTTAACACAGGCAGCAGTTCAAGTTCTGAGAATTTCTCAAATTCTTTTGTTTATCCAAACCCTGTTAGACCTGAATTCAATACAGAATTAGATAAGATTAAAATTAAGGGTTTGACCGAAAATGTTAATATTAAGATTACCGATATAACAGGAAATTTGGTAGCTGAGGCTCAATCTAATATTAACTCTAGATACAGAAATTTTAACTTAGAAATCGACGGTGGAACTGCATTTTGGAATGGCAAAAACTTGAGAAATCAAAATGTTGCTTCAGGTGTTTATATTTTAATGCTTTCGGATTTGGAATCTTATGAGACAAAAATTTTAAAACTAATGATAATTCGCTAATGATTATTTCCTCAAGTGCTATTGTTTTAAGTAAGCTTAAGTATAGAGACAATGATCTAATTATAAAGTTATTGGTTCGGGAATTAGGCGTTACATCTTTTATTGTAAGGGGAGGATCTAAAAAGAATAAAACTAATTACTTTCAACAACTCTCATTACTTGAAATTGAATTTGATTTTAACAGTAAAAAAAGCTTACATTATTTTAAAGATTTTGAAAATAAATTTAGTCTTAAGACTATTCATACCGATTATAAAAAAATGGGTGTTGTTATTTTTTTATCAGAATTTTTATCTAAAATTTTAGTTCATCAAGAAAAAGATTTCGAACTATTTAATTTTATTGAGGATTCAATCAAGTACTATGATGACACTAAATTTAATTCTTCTTTTCATTTAGCTTTTTTAATTAAGTTATCTAAGTTTTTAGGTTTCTTTCCTGAAACTGAAAACAATCACTATAAATTTTTTGATTTGCAACATGGTTGTTATACAAATACTGAGGATTCAAAGTATCTTATTTCACATGAAGAATTAGAATGTTTTAATATGATTTTAGGCATAAATTTTGATGATTTAAATTTACTAACCATTAACTCTGTGCAAAGAAAAAATTTACTTGATAATATCATTCTTTATTATAAGCTACACATTGAAAATTTTGTTTCTGTAAAGTCACTTGAAGTTCTCAGAAAATTATTTTAATCGTGAACAAGTTTTATCTTTTTTTAGTGTGGACAATTACAGGATTCTCTCAGAATCTGACCATCATCGATGAAAATAATAAACCTGTTACTGGAGCATCAATTTTCAGTGATTTAAGTAATTATGAGACAACAGATAAAAATGGAAATGTAAGTCTTGACAAATTTTCAAGATTCGATACTTTAACTATAAAGCAATATGGATTCAAGGAAGAAAAACTCCTAAAGTCTAAACTTAAAAATACGTTGATACTATTGTATGATAATGAATTACTTGATGAAGTAGTAATTTCAGCTTCAAAATTTTCACAGAAGTTCAGAGAGGTCCCGAAAAAAGTAACTCAAATTAATAGGTCAATGATTGAATTCACAAATCCCATGACAAGTGCAGATTTACTTGAAAGAGGTGGTTATGTATACATTCAAAAGAGTCAATTAGGGGGTGGAAGCCCAATGATAAGAGGTTTATCAACAAACAGACTGGTTTTATCAGTTGATGGTGTAAGACTAAATAATGCAATATTTAGAAGTGGAAATATACATAACGTTATATCAATTTCTCCAATGAATATTGAAAATACTGAAGTTATTATGGGGTCAGCATCTGTTTTGTATGGGAGCGATGCAATAGGCGGTGTTATGAATTTTTACACTAAAAAAGCCAAGTTATCAAATGATTTAAATCCAAATATTCAAATAAATATAAACTCAAGATACTCATCTGCTTCAAATGAAAAAATGTATCACATAGACTTTAATTACGGATTGGAAAAAATAGCATTTTTATCTAGTTTTTCAAAATCAGACTTTGATGATTTAACTATGGGAATTCATGGACCATCAGAATATTTAAGACCAAATTATGTTACTCAAAATTCTGCAGGCGATGATGTATTAGTAACTAACTCGAAACCAAGGATTCAGAGAAATTCAGGATACAGCCAAACTAATTTTATGCAAAAGGTTCTTTACGAGCTAAACGAAAATTTAAGTATTGATATAGGAATTCATTTTTCAAAAACTGGAAATATTCCTAGATATGACAGGCTGATAAGAACTAATGAAAATGAAGGCCTTTATTATTCAGAGTGGTATTATGGACCACAGGAATGGCTATTGATCAATAGCCAATTGACCTATATTCCAAAAGAAACTAAATTTTATGATGAATTAAAATTTGGATCATCATTTCAGAAATTCTCAGAAAGTAGAAACAGTAGAAAGTTTAGTGATGGTTTTCTAAAATCAAGAGAAGAGGAATTGGATATATTTTCTTTAAATCTAGATTTTTTTAAAAAAATATCAGAAAATTCTAATATTACATATGGGCTCGAGATAATAGAAAATCAGCTTGGTTCATTTGCAAAAAGTGTTAATATTAGTGATTTATCTGAAACCCCAATTTCAACTAGATACCCTGATAATTCATCTCTGAATTCCTTGGGACTTTACATTAATTACAAGACTAAAATTATTGAAGATGTATTTTTCCAAAGTGGTGTGAGATATAGTTTAATAGAATTAAAATCAGATTTATCTCAAAATAATATTTATTATGATTTTATGTATGAAAATATATCTCTTGAAAATGGAGCATTTGTTGGGGGTATAGGGCTAAGCTGGGTTAGAAATATTTATAATAATTGGAAGTTTAATATTAATACAGCTTTTAGATCTCCAAATATAGATGACCTTGCTAAGGTTTTTGATTCTGAACCTGGAAGTGTAGTTGTTCCTAATCCTGATTTAAAACCAGAAAGATCTTTTGGACTGGAGTTTGGAGGTTACTTTAGAACAAAGAACAATATTGAGTTAGATTTTTCATCATACGTAACATATTTATATGATTCATTTATAAGGGAAAATTTTACACTTAGTAATGGTGTGTCAGAAATAATTTATGATGGAGAACTATCCCAAATTCAAGCACTTCAAAACAGCTCAAAGTCTTTTATTTACGGAATTGAATTTGGTATAAATATGTTTTTAAACAAAAGCTTTCGTGTAAAATCTCAGCACAATTTAATCGCTGGATATGAGTTGGATGATTTGCCTTTTGGGATGCCAGTTAGGCATATACCCCCAAATTATGGTAATTTTCATTTGATTTATAATAATGGAGATTTTACAATTGATACATATTTGAATTATAATTCTAAAATATCATTTAATAATCTTGCAGAGTCTGAAAGGGCGAAACCTTATATGTATGCATTAGACGAAAATGGTAATCCATATTCACCATCATGGATGACATTTAATGTTAGATCAAAATATTCTTTTTCCAAAATGCTAAACATTAATTTTACTGTTGAGAATATAACAAATAAATTGTACAGACCCTATTCATCAGGAATTTCAGCACCTGGATTAAACTTTATTTTTTCTCTCAGCTATGCCTATTAGTTTTACTGAAGATGATAAGATTATAATTGAAAAAATTCAATCTTATTGTCTTTATCAAGAGAGGTGCATTAAGGAAGTAAAAAATAAATTATTTTCACTGAAAGTAGGCTTAAAATCTGCCAATGATATTATAGAATATTTGATTGATAATGATTACTTAAATGAAGAAAGATATACTAAGATGTTAATTCAAGGAAAGCTTAGAATAAAAAAATGGGGAAGAATTAAGTTGAAGTATGAGTTGAGATTAAAAGGTATTGATATCAAAATAATTAATAAACATATTAATCAAATTAACGAGGAGGATTACATAAAATACTTCAATGAATTTTCGACAAACAAGATAAATTTTCTAAAAGGGTCTAGGGATCAAAAGAAAAGATCATTTATAAATTATTTCACCTACAGAGGTTGGGAAAATAGCCTTATTTACGAAAAACTAAAAGATATTAGTTAGAGTATTTAATTCCGACCAAAGAATTAAACCCTGGCATAGGAACCAGATTTGTCTCTGAATACTCGGTATCCAAAATATTGTTTAAAATAACAGAAATGGTAAATTTATCATATATGTAGGAGGTTCTGAAATCTATCAACGTGTAACCTTTATCGTTTAGCCTTTTAGAATTTTTAAATGATATTGTTGAAGAAATAAAATCTCTAACTTGAAACATGTAAGTAGCAGTAATTTGATTTTTTAAAGAATTCAAAGCATATCTTGAAAAAGCAAAATCAGATTCTAAAAGATCGTCATTAATATTACTGTATCCAATATTTATACTTTGTGGTCTAAAAGCACCCAAATAAAATTTATAACCCATACTTAATTCAAAACCATTGGTAATTATTTCTCTTATATTACTTGCTTGCCATGGCTCAGTTTCATTATTTTTCACATAATCAATTATATCTGACGCGTCCCTTTGATACAAAGACATTCTAAGATTGAAATTATTTTTTAAATATTTTAAACCAAATTCTTTAGTAAGGGCTTTTTCAAGTTTTAAGTTTTCATTACCTAAAGTAGTTGGGCTTGAGTAAAATAAATCTGTATAAGTGGGTATTCTGTAAGTATAACCTATATTACTATAAAGTTTCAGCTTTTGGTTTACTCTGTAGCCCAAATCCATTCCAGGATAGAAAAATAAATTATTAAAAAAATTACTTTGATAGTTCAATCTAGTTGATACATCAGAAAAATGTGTAATAGCAACACCAGGTGTTAAATCAATTTTTTTATTTTGAAAATCAATTTTTTGTTCAATGAATATATTTAACATTGTTCTATCTCTATCTCCAAGATTATTACTGATTAAGGAAACTTTTGACAAATCAAAACCTATCCCTAAATTACCTATTGCATTTGGGGTAGATGTATTAACTTCAACTCCAACTTTATTAGAAATATGTAGATTTCTGTAAACCGAAGGGTCTTGTCTTAAATACACATACATGTCTTGATTTCTCTTCCAATAGAGTTTAGGTTTAATTATTAATTTATCTTTTTTGTAGGTTGTACTTAATCCAACTATACTAGCTTGCGTTTCTTCATATTGATCAATTGCTGCAGGGCTTGCATAGAATCCATTGGCACCAAATTTTCTTTCGTTAAATGCCCCAATAGCTGAGATATTCTGATTCTTTATTTTAAAATTACTTTTGATAAAAAACTCATTATTTTTAAAGTCTGTATTATATCTATAACCCTCAGACTCCTTTCTGCTATAGTTAATTAGTAAATCAGAATTTTTCAAGTTTCTTTGCATTGTAACCGCAGCTCTTTTTTGATCAAAGGACCCTCTTGTAAGATTCAAAGAAATATTATTTTCAATATCTTTTTTTGTAATAATATTTATAGCCCCAGTAAATGCATTTTGTCCGTATATTCTTCCTGCCGATCCTTTTGTGATTTCTATTTTTTCTATGACCTCTAATGGTAGTGTCATATTCATTGTGTGATGACCGGTTTGTGGGTCTTCAACTTTTATTCCGTCAATCAATAATAAAGTTTGATCAAACGAGCCTCCTCTTATGTAAAGATCTGCTTGCATTCCCTCTGCACCTCTTCTTCTTATATCTAGTCCTGCTATTTGTTGTAGCAACTCACTAACATTCGTTGCTGTACTTTTTTGAATTTCTTCTCTTGAGATTGTCAAAACACTGATTGAATTATCTTTATTTTTAATTTCTATTCTTGGACTAGAAATCAATTCAACTTGATCAAGTTCTATTTCTGATTTATTTTCTTGTGCATTTATGTGTGTTGTAATTATTTGAAAAATTAATATTGCTAGGAGAGTTTTTTTCATGATTTTGAATCAAAAATTACTTTTTTAAAAGTACTTATTTGCCTATACTTATCAAATTATTTTTTGTTAAATAAGTTCTGAAATATTATAATTTTTAAATCTTTAAAAACCTATATTTATATCATGTTTGCTTTAATAGATTGTAATAATTTTTATGTCTCTTGTGAGAGGGTGTTTAATCCGAATTTAAACGGCAAACCTGTAGTTGTATTATCTAATAATGATGGCTGTGCTATTTCTAGAAGTGACGAAGCTAAGCAATTAGGAATACCTATGGGAGCTCCTATTTTTAAATATAGATCAATCATCAACCAGCACAATGTAATTGTTCTATCTTCAAATTATCCTCTGTATGCAGATATGAGTAATCGTATAATGACAACAATTTCAAAATTCATTCCAGACGTTGAAATTTATAGTATTGATGAGGCTTTTTTAAAATTTGAAGGATATGAAAATTACGACCTGCTTAGCTATGCTTCAAAAATGAGAAATACAATTTTGAAATGGACCGGGATACCAACATCTGTAGGGATTGCTCCTACTAAGTCATTGGCAAAGATTTCTAATAAAATTGCAAGAAAGTTTCCGTCTCAAACAAAACACGTATATGTTTTGGACACAGACTATAAAAGATCTAAAGCATTAAATTATTTCCCCCTGAATGACATATGGGGAATAGGTAGACGATTATCCAAACGCCTTCAAAATATAGGATGTAAAAACGCATCAGACTTTGTTAATTTACCTGAACAATGGGTCAAATCAAATTTATCAATTGTTGAATTAAAGATTCAACAAGAATTAAAAGGTATATCAAATTTAGATTTAGATTCCTTGAAGATTAAGAAGTCTATAGCCACTACAAGGTCTTTTGAAAAACCTATTTCGAATTTAGGTAAACTAAAAGAAAGGGTTTCAACTTTTTCGCTTTCCTGTGCTGAAAAGTTAAGAAGACAGAACTCTCTGTGTAATGTTATGATTGTATTTATAAGAAGTAATTATTTCAGAAAAGATTTACAACAACATTCTTGTTCCAGGGTTGTAACATTACCATACCCAACAAACTCTTCATTTGTTTTAAACAACTATGCTCTAAAGGCAATTGAAAACATGTTTCAAGATAAAATAGATTATAAAAAGGCTGGTGTAATTGTGACTAGTCTTATTCCTAATAATAGCTATCAACTTGGTATTTTTGAAAATGAAGATTACAGACATAAGCCTTTAATGAAGACAATGGATTACATTAACTCTAAATACGGTGAAAAAATCAAGTTAGCTAATCAAGATTTAAAAAGAAAATGGAAAATGAAGCAGGAATTTTTATCACCTTGCTATACAACTAAAATTGATGATATTATTAAGATTAAATGAAAAACAAGAATAATTTAAATTTTTTTACACCCAGCAAGAATACTAATCTTGATGCGATTTTAATCAATGCTGGAATCTCAGCAGGATTTCCTTCACCTGCAGGAGATTTTAAGCAGGAAAGAATAAGTCTTGATCAGGAGCTAATAAAAAATAAAGAGGCTACATTTTTTGCTAGAGTTTCGGGTGAGTCGATGATTAATGCTGGCTTAGAAGATGGGGATTTAATTGTAATTGACAGAAGTATAGAGCCAAGTAATAATAAAATTGCAGTTTGCTTTATAGAAGGTGAGTTTACAGTAAAAAGACTTATCGTAAAAAGAAATAAAATTTGGTTAAAGCCTGAAAACTCGAGTTACAAACCAATCGAGGTTAAAGATGATGATCAGCTAATCATTTGGGGAATAGTAACAAACGTAATTAAGAAGCTGTAGATTTTATTCTACTAGTGCAGTTACTTTATTATTTTTCATTTCAACAGTTCCGGAGTTGATATCTAAGTGATACCCTCTATCACCCTTTTCAAAAATTTCTTTTTGTGTATCATCAAGGGTAATATTTCCGTAAACTTTTATTGCACCTTTTTTTAAGTTTGATACAATTGCTGCGTGGTTATTTAACATTTCAAATTCACCATTAACACCAGGCACAGCAACAGATTCTACCTCACCGGTAAAGATTATTTTTTCTGGGGAAATTATTTCTAATATCATTTATAGAAAGTTTATACTTCAGCAAGCATTTTTTCACCAGCTTCAATTACTTCCTCAATTGTTCCTTTAAGATTAAAAGCAGCTTCTGGTAAATGATCAAGTTCTCCATCCATGATCATATTAAACCCTTTGATAGTATCTTTAATATCAACAAGTACACCTGGTATTCCTGTGAATTGCTCTGCTACGTGAAAAGGTTGTGATAAGAATCTTTGAACTCTTCTTGCTCTACCTACTGCCTGCTTATCTTCTTCAGATAATTCTTCCATACCAAGAATAGCAATAATATCTTGTAATTCTTTATATCGTTGTAATAACTCTTTCACTCGTTGAGCACAGTTATAATGATCATCTCCTAAAATTTCTGGGGTTAAAATTCTAGATGTTGAATCAAGTGGATCAACAGCAGGATATATACCCAGCTCAGCAATTTTTCTTGAAAGTACGGTTGTTGCATCCAAGTGAGCAAAAGTAGTTGCAGGGGCAGGATCAGTTAAATCATCAGCAGGAACGTATACAGCTTGAACAGAAGTAATGGAACCATTTTTAGTTGAAGTAATTCTTTCTTGCATAGCACCCATCTCAGTTGCTAAGGTTGGTTGATAACCTACTGCCGATGGCATTCTACCAAGTAAAGCAGATACCTCAGAACCTGCTTGTGTAAATCTGAATATATTGTCAACGAAGAAAAGTACATCTTTTCCCTGACCATCACCAGCTCCATCTCTAAAGTATTCAGCTACGGTTAAACCGGAAAGAGCAACTCTAGCTCTTGCACCTGGAGGTTCATTCATTTGTCCAAATACAAATGTTGCTTTTGAATCTTTTAAAGCCTCTTTATCAACTTTACTAAGATCCCATCCTCCTTTTTCCATACTTTCCATAAACTCATCTCCGTAATTGATAATTCCAGACTCAAGCATCTCTCTTAAAAGGTCATTTCCTTCCCTTGTTCTTTCACCAACACCGGCAAATACCGAAAGACCACCATGTCCTTTGGCAATATTGTTAATTAATTCTTGAATTAATACTGTTTTACCAACACCAGCTCCTCCGAATAAACCAATTTTACCACCTTTTGCATAAGGCTCAATAAGATCAATTACTTTAATTCCGGTAAAAAGGACTTCAGTTGAAGTTGAAAGGTCTTCAAACTTAGGAGATTCTCTGTGAATCGGAATTCCGTTATCACCTGACTTTGGCAAATCTCCAATTCCGTCAATTGAATCTCCAATTACATTGAAAAGTCTTCCGTTTATCTCTTTTCCAATTGGCATCTGAATCGGATTATTGGTAGCTTTTACTTCAACTCCACGGCTTAGACCATCAGAAGAGTCCATTGCAATTGTTCTAACCATATTTTCACCAATGTGAGCTTGAACTTCCAGAACAAGTTTTGTTCCGTCAGCTTTTTCTATTTCTAAAGAGTCGTAAATTTTTGGAAGGCCAGAGTCAGAACTAAATTCTACATCTATTACTGGGCCTACAATTTGAGCTATTTTTCCTGATGTCATTTTAATGGATAAGAGAGTTAAAAATTCTAATTAAATTAAGTCGCAAATATAGATTTTTTATGAAATATATTCAATAGATTTTTTAAGATTTAATCAAATATTTTAAACAAAAAAAAGTCTGGAATTATTCCAGACTTTTTTTTGTTTTAGTTTGTTTTTCTAAAGTTTATAAACCGTCAGGATAATTTGTTGGAAAATCTCCAATATCTAACCCAGCCTCAGAAAGATTTGAACCATAAGTAGCATCAATAGCCTCTAGCATTCTCTTAGCAATTAAAGCACTTCCACGAGAGGTTGGATTAAATCCATCTAAACTAAAGAATCCTCCAAATACTAAGTCACCGGTCATATTGAAGTCATCTTCAAATACGCCAGTAGTTACAACTTCATTGTATAAACCATGTAAATCAAATAAAGCCCATCCGTTTGGAACCGAACCTGCAATGGCACCATTAGCAGTTGCCAATAACGTTTGAATTTCTTGAACCTCAGATGGTAATAAAACCCCAAGATCAGGAAGTGCAAGTGTAACACCCCAAACTCCGTTAGCTGGGTTTACTCCGTCAGCAGGTACTCCTAAAAAAGTTGACGCCAAAAGAGATACTTTATCGTTTTCATTTGCATCCCTCCATGAGGGTAATCCAAGTGCACTTAAATCAGTTAGAGTTTCATCTTCAATTAATACTGGATTTGCTCCTACTACTCTTGTTCCAAGAGTTCTTAGTGCTACTTCATCAGCACTTATTAACCCAACTGCTTGTGCTGCAAGTAAAGCACCATTAGCAGGAGCAAAAGCACCATTAATTTGATCAACAGTCGCTTGATCTGCTAAAGGAATTGCATTGTAGGGAACTGAATTCCAGTCAGGTGTGATTGTTGGATCAGGAATAGTAGTAATAACTCCGTTAGGAACAGCTGCGCTTAATGCCTGAATACTTCCGACAACCCCTGCAAACATACCGGTTGGACCGTCTAGTACAACGGGTCCAAAAGGGAATCCACTTGCTCCAAATTGAGCATAACTTGCGAAATCATTTCCTGGCTCAAAAGTTACAAATGAAGGTTGTTGCATTAATGCATCGCCGAGCATTGTTGCACCATCACTTGAAGCTGTTCTAACATACCATGGGTTAGCTGCACCAGTTTCTAATCCTGCTAAACTACCAACTCCAGGTGCCACATAGCTGATACCTACAGCATACGGCATCGCCATATTAGAATATGGTCCAGGAACAATATTCGTTGATTCAGTCGTGGGAGTTCCAGAAACTTCAGCAGGTCCAGCACCGTCAAAAAATAGTCTTGGTCCCCAAAATTCCTCTCCACCAACTAAAATCCCACCTACATTATCACTAACATATGGCTGAGTAAATTCTCCTCCACCTGCCATTGACATATATCCCGCCAAAATATTAGGATAAGAATTCATTTGAGCTGCTGCAAAAAGTGAATTGTCAGAAACACCAGCAGTGATACTTGCCCCCATTGAAACGTATGTACTAAAGTCAGCATCACCAGATTCTATTGTAACATACTGATTTGGATAATTATCTACCATATTATTAGGATAACCATCTTCATCATTGGAACAACCTAAAAAGATAAATAAAGTTGTTATTAAAAAAATATATTTGAATTTCATAATGATTAAATTTTAATTTTTAAAAGTTATTTGCTGTAAGGGATATATAATATTGCTGACCAATAAAACCAGAACCAAAAGCTGTGAAATATTCATCACCTCCAATATTAGTAGCTCCCATCTTCAAAACAGATTTCCACTTTGGAACCGTTAAGTTAATCTGGAAGTCAACAACGTGTGCAGCAGGAACTGGTCCCTCACCAAACGTGGCTTCCCAGTAAAATTCATCGTGCCATCTCCATGCCACATTGAATCCAAAATTTTTAAACAGCTGTGTGTTACCAAATTGAGCTTTAAATTTATCGTCAGGCGTATTCCAATTTGTATCAAAGTCTGGATATGCATCTCTGTCAAAATCTAATACCGATTTAGTATAACTACCTGAAAGATCGAAATTTCCAAATATTTTTGTTGCAACACCGATTGAAGTTCCCCAAGAAGAAATATCTGTCTGAGCATTCGTATAAGCACTCCAAACTTCAAAATCATTATTGGCAACTGCTAAAACAGAAAGTGAATTATCTCCAACTTCTCCATAATAAGGAGATATAACCTGTTGAGTATTTATAAAATCTGCATAATCATTTCTGTAAATTGAAGCATCAATTGTTAAACTATTTGTTAACTTACCTCTATAACCAAATTCAAAAGATTCAATTTGCTCTGGCTTAACTTTTTGTATTCCAGAAGCTTGTAACATTGAAGCATCCTGTGTAGCAGAAAACATTCCTACAGAGTTTAGTGAAAATGAATTTGTAAAAGCAGTTTCTCCGGTTAGAGTTACAACTGCAGGAATTCCTAATGCTTGGCCAGCCGCGCTAACGTTGTAATCTCTAACATATCTTGATGGATTGTCAGGAGCTGAACCAATTAGCCTAGCTCTTTGTAAATCTAATCCAATAAAAAGTCCCTGAGTAGTGGGATTTCTAAATCCTGTTTGATAAGAAACTCTAAAATTATGATTTCTGAATTCACCAGCTGTGTAGGCTAAAGAGACTCTTGGAGAAAGCTCAGCATCAAAAAGCTCAGATTTATCAATCCTAGCTGAGGCAGTAACTTTTAATCTATCATCTAGGAAATCTTTAACTATTTGAGTATACACTCCTATTTCTTGGTATTCAATATTATCATCATAATCTGTAAAAATAACTCCACCAGAGTTTAGTGAATATCTTCTTGCAGAACCACCAACTTGTACTTCGGCCCAATCCCACATATGACCAAAATTATAATTATAGTCAAGGTGATAGAATTTAGATTTATCTGAAAACTTACTACCAGTTAGAAATCCGTCAGAAATTGATTTAACAGATTCAAAAGCTTGAAGAAATTCAGGAGTGCCAGGAAGATAACGACCAGCATCGGCAGCAAGCCTACCTTGGGCATGTGCTTGAGTATCCGTAGCTCCACCTAAAGTGGCATTTGCATATCCGTTTACATATGTTCCAAACCATGTATTATCGTCTTTCCACGCTCTGTTAATATTAATAGCAGTAAATGCCATATCGTAGGTGTCTACTGCATCGTCTGCAACTACGTAGGCTCTGGCAAAATAATTATCATTTTTAACCTCAATTTTATGTTGAGTCATTATAAAGTCTTCAATGCTAAGTCTATTAGTTGCTTGATAAAGAGTTTGTCCTGAACCCCATTTGCCAATATAAGATAGCTCAAAATTTGAATTCTCAATTGGTCTATAATACAATCCCCAATCAGCTTTTTTACTTTCAGCTATATGATCAGTTAAGTCAACTTCATTGTAGCCAGTTCTTGAAACTGTGACAGACGGAATTAATGATGATATCCCTGCAGGAGCCAGACCCATTGATTCAAGTAATTGTGCAACTCCATTAATATCGGCGGCAACTTCATCTCCGTAAATATTAATACCATTATGATTATATGCAGCTCTTGTTAAACCAATTCCGTTTTCATCTAATCTACCTTCAGCATCAACTTCACTGTTTGCTACCCAGTCTTTACCTCTCAAATAAGCAAAATTTATTTTCATAGCAAGCTTATCACTAAATTTATGCCCCCATCTAATTTGCAGGTCTTGATATTCATTGTCTCCACTAGCATCAGATGAAGTAATACCTCTTTTATATTGTCCACTTAAACCCTGATAATCAAATGGATTTTTACTATTCATTAACAATATTCCATTAAATGCATTAGCACCATATAAAGATGACGAGGTACCGGGTATTATTTCAACACTCAACACATCGGTTTCGGTCATACCAAGTAGGTTACCTAGAGGAAAATTTAATGCCGGTGCGGAGTTATCCATACCATCAACTAATTGTACAAATCTGGTATTTGCAAAAGTTGCAAAACCTCGAGTGTTTATGGCTTTGAATGTAAAACTGTTTACATTAATATCCACACCCTTTAAATTTTCTAATCCATCGTAAAAGTCAGCAGATGCTGATTTTTTAATATCATTTGTATCAAACCTCTCAATTGTTACTGGAGACTCGAAAACTCTTTGCGGAGTTCTAGAAGCAGAAACAACAACTTCATCTAAAGCTGTATTGCCTTCTAAAACAATATTCACTATTGAACTTCCGTTAACCTCTATAGTTGAAGTTTTGAAACCAACGCTACTTACATTGATGCTAAAAGGAGCATCCATATCTACAGTTATTGTGTAATTACCGTCAAAGTCGGCTGCAACACCACTAGATGTTCCAACTACAATAACAGTAGCGCCTGATAATGGTTGGTTGTTTATATCAGTAATGCTTCCAGAAACTGTTGTCTGAGCATAAGAAAAAACACCAACTAACATTATTAAAATCTTAAGAATTGTTCTCATAATTTGTTTATGTTTAATTTTTAATTGGTTAAATATATGTTAATAATCTGTTAACACAATACATTATTATAAAAAAATACTCTTTTAAAATAAAGTTTTGTTAAAAATAATATTGAATTTTTGACTAAAAGGCAATTAATGTAATAATATATTGACATTTTGATTATCATATATTCAAAGAATTAACAGTTTTAATAGAAAATGCTTATTTGACAGAAATTGCCTTAAAAATCAATAGAAAATCCAAAAGAAGGGATAATTGATTCTCTGTTGACATCAACTTCAATGAGGTTATAAGGAGTCAATATATTTCCATAATTATCCCTTTCAAGTCCATATTCAGTAGGAGAAGGAATTTTTTGAGCTAACAGATTTAATATTTCCAAAAAGAAGTTTATCGATACATTTTCTTTGTTCCATTTTTTATCAAACCTGATGTCTAACTGTGAAAAGTTACCAAGTTTTACATTTCCAAGTTGAGAATAATCTAAAACCATATTGGGGTAATTATTTAAACTAGCTTCTAAGTCATATGGGACGTAAGGAGTTTTGCCTGCAAAGCGCCATCTTGAGCTTATTTCCCAATTTCTTTTGAGTTTATAACCACCACTAAAAGAAGATAAATGTTTGCTATCCCAAACAGATGGAAGATAATTTCCATTTATATCTGTAAATTGACTCTTGAAAAAAGTGTAAGAAAAGATTCCGTAAAAATTCCTTGTCAGTTTTTGTTGAAATAAAAATTCAATCCCCTTAGTTCTACCTTCACCATTTGTTAGTACAGCTTCATTACCAAGGACCTCAAAATCAGCTCCCTTGTTAGCTAGAGAAACTCCGTCAATTAAAGATATAGGGAAATTAGCATATCTCTTTACAAAACCTTCGATAGAAACTTTTGCTGAATTTCCGACAGAGTAATCAAATCCAGTAACGTAATGACTACTTTTTGTGTATTTAGCACTTCGATTTATAAATTCCCCGGTTAAATTCTTAAATCCTAGAACAGTATACGTTGGAATTTTAAAATATGTTCCAATACTAGAATTCCACTTTAATCTTCGATCTTTACTTATTGAATATGATGAAGAAATTCTTGGTGATAGGTTATCGATGAGTTTGGTACCTGTACTAAAACTATCTTCATCAGCTCTAATCCCAATCGATATGTCAAGCTTAGAATCAATAAAGCTTTTTGAAACACTGCCGAAAAAACCGTATTTATAAAAATTGATTTTTGTCAGGTAATCAATCTGATTATAAAAATCAGAAGTATTATTAAAATAGTCTGAATATTGAATATTTCCTCCCCATGTTATTTTCCAATCATTTAAATAGCTTGTCGTTTTTGCTCTAATTTTTGTTTCCCACTCGTGTGAATCATTTCTAAAATATAATCCTTCCAAGTTTTCGTTATCAGAATATCTTGAGAAAATATTTTTCAATTTATTAGTACTTAGCGCCAATATGAATTGTCCTTTGGTTTCCTTAAATTTTCTTACCCATGAAGCTCCAATGGTCGTAGAATTTTGCTTAATTATCGGAACTTGCTCAAGAAAAGATTGTTGTGTAAAATCAAAATCATCTGGAGCTTCGACCGAAAAGTCATCTATTGCCCCAAGTGCTATAATATTTAGGCTATTGTAGTCATCAATCTTATGGTTTATTTTCCCTTGAAAATCCCAATAGTCAGGTCTGATCGGAAGACCAATCAGTTTGAATAAAAATTGCAGGTAACTTTTTCTAGCAGAAAATATAAAGGTTGTTTTATTATTTTCTTCTTTTGAAAAAGGCCCCTCAATTGTAATTGCTGAATCACTGGCTCCAAACCTAAAGTTCCCACTAAACTCTTTTGGGTTTCCATTTTTTTGATTGAACTGTAATACACCACTTAATGGATTATCATACTCAACACCAAATGCAGAAGTACTTAGAGTTACTTCGTCGATAAATGAAATATTTATCATTCCCTGTGGACCTCCAGCACTACCTTGAGTACTAAAATGATTTATATTTGGGATTTCTATTTCGTCTAAATAGTATACGGTTTCATTAGGAGCACCCCCTCTAATTATAATGTCATTCCTAAAACCTCCAACAGAAGGAGAAAGCCCAGGCATGCTTTGTACTACTTTAGTAACATCATTATCTGCCCCCGGATAACTTTCAATTTCAACTCTCGAAAAAGTATTTATGGACAGTGGAGTTTCTATTGATTTTTTAAAGGGGCTTTCAAATAAAATAATTTCTTCTAATTCTTGAGCTGACTCTATTAAATATACTTCTAATGTCTGATTTCCTTTACTTTTGATTATGATATTGAATATTTTTTTTGATTGATATCCAATGTAGCTAACAGATAAATTATATGACTGAGGTTTAATTTTAGAAATTTCAAAGAATCCATTTTCATCCGAAATAGCTCCTTTATCGGCTCCTTCAATTATAACATTAGCACCAAAGAGCGGTAATTGACTTTTAGAATCATAAATATATCCGTTTATGGTACCGTCAATTTGGGAAAAAATCAGTTTTGGTAGTACAAATAGTAATGTTATTAACCTTTTCACATTATTATAATCACAAATTTTATTCCAATAAATCTAATCTTCTAATTTGTGTGAACCATCACAAAATGGAAGCTTTTTAGATTTTGCGCAGCCACACAAAGTAAATCTATCACCATGAGGAATTTTATTTCCGTCAACATCAGTTAAATTAATTTCACCCTGAACTACAATTTGACCTTTTTCTTTTCTAAATATGTGCGTGCTTTTCTTTTCCACGAATTATAAATTTGAAGTGTATTCCATCAACCAAGTGCAAATCATTGCTCCATATGTTCCTACTACATATCCGAATACTGCTAATAAAACCCCAACTGTAGCAAGTGATGGATGAAATGCTGCAGCAACAACTGGAGCAGAAGCAGCACCTCCAACATTAGCTTGGCTTCCAACAGCTAAAAAGAAATATGGCGCCCTGATTAACTTTGCTAAAACGATCAGTAAAATGGCGTGAATTGACATCCAGATTAAACCTATCAGAATCAGCTTAGGTTCATCAAGAATAGATCCTAAATCCATTTTCATTCCAATTGTTGCCACTAGCACATATATAAAAATACTACCTATTTTACTCGCACCTATTCCTTCAAAATTTTTAGCCTTCGTAAATGATAATCCAATTCCAATGAATGTTGCGATTGATATCATCCAAAAAAACTTTGATGCAAAGGAAGAAAGACCAGAACTTTTATCAGCTACAGCCTCAAAATTTGATGTAAGAAATTCTGAAATATATTCTGCACCTAGATGTGACAAACCAACAGTTCCAAATGCAATTGCCAATAAAACCATATAGTCTGTTAGGTTTGGAATTCTTTTAGTACTATTTGAAAATGAGGTTACTTTTTCTTTTAATTCTTCAATGGCTGAGGTATCAGCTTTTAGCCATTTATTAATTGATTTTTTCTTTCCGATCCCAAATAGAATCATAGCCATCCAAATATTAGCTACTACAATATCAACCAAAACCATCCCTCCATATTTTTGAGGATTATATTCAAATATTTCAAGCATTGCAGCCTGGTTAGCGCCACCACCAATCCAACTACCAGCTAGAGTAGATAGTCCTCTCCATATTGCATCGGGACCAGCACCATTAAATAATTCAGGGAAAAATATGGATAAAATTAAGATTGAGATTGGTCCACCTATAATTATACCTAATGTCCCTGTGAAAAACATAATCAAAGCCTTATACCCTAAGTTATATATTGCTTTTAGATCAATACTTAATGTCATAAGAAGTAGTGCTGCAGGAAGCAAGTATCTACTAGCTATATAATAAGTTTGTGATTCTTCAGACGAAATAATACCAAAAGAATTAAATATTGCTGGGATAAAATAACACATTAAAAGCCCAGGAATAACTTTATAAAATTTATGCCAGAATCCGTCTTTAATTGATTCAGTATAAAAAACAAAACCCAAAGAAATCATTAAAATTCCAAAGACTATTGCATCATTTGTAAAAGGCATATTTATTTGGTATTAACTATTTGTTATATTTATAAAAGTAACAAAATTAAAAGGCATTAAGTGGTCAGAAATATTTTAATAATCATTTTTTTTTCGTTGTACAGTTTGAAGATTAGTTCTCAATCATTGAAGATTCAAATCATTGATTCAATTTCTGGTCAAGCGGTTCCTTATTCTAATATATACTTTTCAAATAACAATGGTTTAATCTCTGACGAAGATGGAAGTTTTGAGTTAATTAAATCGCAATTATCAGAAAAGGATTCAATACATATTTCAATGCTTGGTTATAAAAAAAGTTCCTTTTTGATTAAGGATTTTAACGATACTTTGATAAAACTTGTTCAGTCTCCAATAAAATTATCTGATGTCATTTTAACAAATAAAAAATTAAGCTCGGAGGAAATTATTTCTAAAGTAGTTGAAAATATTGACAAGAATTATGAAAAACAATTTACCGAAAATAAGATTTATCTAAGTAGAAAATCTAATACAAAAACTGAAAGATTTATTATCGATAAGTTTAAATCTACAGTCCCTGAAATAAACAAAAGTTTAATCGATAGTTTACTGGCTAATCTTGCTAAAGAAAACAATTCAGGACTTGAAACATTAGCTTATTATTACAGAATCTTTGATGATGAGATAAAAAAGAAGATTAAATTAATTAAGTCTAGAGAAACTTATAATAAGGAGGGTGAGGTACTGGAGTCAATTAATAAAAAAATGGAAGAAGCATTTAAAAATGAATTAAAACCAGACTCCTATTATAAAATTAAATCTGGAATATTTGGAGGTGATTTAGAGCTTGATGGGTTAGAGGAAGTTGATAGTACAAACACTGAATCTCTAAAAAAATTTCAAGAAAAAGAAGTAAAAGAAAAAGAAGATTTTGCAAATAATCAAATACGTACTATAAATAGATTTTATAATTTTCTCTTTTTTGAAAAGGAATCTCCGCTAAATTTTATTTTAAAACCTTCGAAATATATTTTCTCAGAACCCAAAATAGATATCCTTGGTAATGATCTGGTATATAAAATGGAGGCTAATCCAAAGGGAAGAAGTAAATACTCAGGTACATTATATATAAACCCTGATGATTTTGCAATAGTTAGAATAGATTTTAAAAATATTAAAACTGTTTATAACATAAAATTATTGGGTGTATTTGTCAATATATATCAGCGTGACGGAAAAATAATTCTTTCAAAGTATGAAAATGAAAAATATAGTTTATCATACGCAAAAATTAATTTTGGCCAAAGAGCAGGATTTGATAGACCAATAAAGTTGATTGAAAAAAATAAAAATGTTAGGGGCAGAAGAAAACAAAATGAAATTTCATTTAGAATGGATTTAATATTTGATGAAAAAAGTTCTACAGAATTACAGATTTTTGAGTCCAAAAAAATAACAAAAACTGAATTTGATAACATCGCAGGTAAAAATGATGTAATGCCAGAGTACTCAGAGAAATTTACAACAAACTTTTGGGAAGAATTTTAATCACTCTACCGTGACGGACTTGGCCAGGTTTCTTGGCTGATCAACATCTTTTCCAAGCATAACAGCAATATGATATGAAAGAAGTTGAAGAGGAACTACTGTGATAAAAGGTGTAATTGATTCAATACTATGAGGAACTTCAATTACGTGATCTGCAACTTCTTTTACCTCTTTATCACCCTTAGAAACAATTGCAAATATTTTTCCTTTTCTAGATTTAATTTCCTGAATATTACTTACAATTTTATCGTAATTAATTTTATTTGTTGCAATTACAATTGTAGGCATATTTTCATCAATTAACGCTATAGGACCATGCTTCATTTCTGCAGCAGGATAGCCCTCTGCATGGATATATGATATCTCCTTAAGTTTCAGAGCACCCTCCAGTGCAATCGGGAAATTGTAACCTCTACCGAGATATAAACAGTTTGTAGCTTTGAGGAATTCTTTTGCTATTTTTTTGATTACATTATTTGAAGACAGTGCTGTGTGAACCTTTTTATCAATATTTGAAATTTCCAGAATATATTTATGATATAATTTTTCTGAGATCACACCCTTTGATTTACTCAATTTTACAGCCATCATATATAATATTGTCATCTGAGTTGTAAATGCCTTGGTCGATGCAACTCCTATTTCAGGGCCTGCATGAGTGTAAGATCCAGAATCAGATTCTCTTGCAATTGAAGACCCAACTACATTACATATTCCGTAAACAAATGCACCTCTAGATTTAGCTAATTTTATAGCTGCTAATGTATCGGCGGTTTCCCCAGATTGTGAAATAGCAATCACAATATCGTCACTTTCAATCACAGGATCTCTATATCTAAACTCAGAAGCATATTCAACTTCAACCGGGATTCTGGCGATTTTTTCAAACATATACTCTGCAACCAAACCAGAATGCCATGAAGTTCCACAAGCTATTATAGTTATTTTTTTTGCTGAAAGAAACTTGTTAATGTAATCATCCATGCCTGACATCTTGATTATTCCTTTAGAAACATTCAATCTCCCTCTCAAAGTGTCTTTGATAGCTTTTGGTTGCTCATATATTTCTTTTAACATGTAATGATCAAATCCTTGTTTCTCAATTTTATCAAGGCTCAGCTCCAGCTTATTAATTGTTGGGGAAATTGAGGTGTTATCAGAAATTTTTCTGAAGAAAGTATCCTTATGATTTCTTATAATGGCTAATTCACCATCTTCAAGGTATACAACATTTTTAGTGTATTCGATGAATGGTGTAACATCACTACCAATAAAATATTCATCTTCACCAATGCCGATACATAAAGGACTTCCAAGTTTAGCCACAACAATTTCATCAGGCTTTTCATTATCTATAACTGCTAGTGCATATGCTCCAATAACCTGATTTAGCGCAATTTGAACCGCTTCTCCAAGTTTGACACTTTTTTTATGCTTCACATATTCTATAAGATTAACAAGAACTTCTGTATCAGTTTCTGAGTCAAAAGAAAACCCTTCCTTAATTAATTTTTGTTTAATTGTTGAATAATTTTCAATGATTCCATTATGCACAAGACATAGTTTTTTAGAATTGGAAAACTGGGGGTGAGCATTTACATCATTGGGTTCTCCGTGAGTAGCCCATCTAGTATGACCTATTCCAATTCCTCCAGAAATATTTTTTCTTTTTTGAAGTTGCTTTTCAAGTTTACTGATTTTTCCTTTTGATTTACAACTTACTATTTTGGACCCATTATACACGGCAACACCAGAACTATCATAACCTCGATACTCTAGTCTTTTAAGTCCATTTAAAATAATTGGTAAAGAATCTCTCTCTCCTAAATATCCTACTATTCCGCACATAATTATTTTAAATTTATTTTTTTAATTTCTTAATCAAATTAAAAATTAGTATCAATTGTAATATCTGATAATTAATCCTCAGGTTCTGTGTAGTATATTTTTATTTTGGGTCTTTTTTCAATATCAGAGCTTAAATTTCCATGTAAGATTGTTCCTTTTGGGCTTAAAATAACTCCGGAAGCCAATCTTTTATTTTCGATTTCTGAATTATCACCTAAAATTTTAAAATTCTGAACTGAAGCAACATCAGAAATTACCCCAAGTGCTAGTTTAGCATTTGTTGAATCTCTTAAAATCAAATTATTTAGATGCTCTGTTATTCTAATCTTGTATTTAATGCCTCTATCATCATCAAGACTATCTCTTACAAGAGGCTCCAGATGATTAATTTTAGCATTGATTGATAGAGAACTAACAGACTGATCTAAAAAATAATCGATTAAAGCTGAATTTTGCTCATAGTTATAAAGGTATATTCTTTCTGGTTCGTCGTTGTTTGAAAAGCCTTGATTCACAAAAAATTCGATGTAAGCTTCATTGATTATTCTAATCGGCTCGTCAGAGATTTCGTCATAAAAGAAATCCTTGAAAAGATCAAATTCACTGATTTCCTCACCATCATCACTTATTGTTGTACCCGAAAACAGGTCAATCGTTGAAATAATACCTTCTCCACCCCTTAAAAAAATATTTTCATTTCCATTGGTTTGATCCATTAAGTCTACATCAACCACTGTTTCATTTTCAAATAAATTGATAAGATTTCCAGAAAAATTCATTACATACTCATGTTGATTTGTTTCTATTTCATCAACTGGGCCAGTATCACTGTCACCTATATTGGTATTGTCAGAGGTATAATGGATAGTAAGTTTTGTATTTGAAGAGGCAAAGTTTAAAAGCATCATTGATCCCTCTGAGCTACTTTCAACTTTGAGATATAGACCTCTAAAGAATTCTTTAAAATTAGGTTCATTGGTTAACACCTGATCCCCTTCATTTTCAAAGAAATTGCTTTCCCAAAAGTTTTCATTTGGGTTATTAAGCTTAAATCTTAACGCTGGTGCAATTCTTTGAGCTACGTAAGGATTTCCTGCTGTGTCTATTTGTGTTAAATTAATTTGGTCAGAACTTGGAACAAAATCATCAATTTCAAACAACAATTCTCCTTCCAGTTGTCCTGAGTCAATTACCTCTTCTACAGACAGTGAACCATTTGAGAAATAACTTTGGGAAGTGTTAAAATCTGAAAACGGATCAAATGTTCTAAAAAAGAAATTATTTCTGTAGACTGAGATTTTAATTGGTGAATCTCCGTAAACTGAATCTATTTCATATGTGATATCACCCTCTTCACTGGAGTCAATACCTCTGGAATAATATGGAATTGTTAAAACTACAGAGTCTAAAACAACATTATCTCCAAAATCATGGTTATATTCTGAAGGTACCATTTGACCTACAAAGCTTGAATTAGATCTTCCAAATTGAGGATGATTATAACTTCCAAGCAGGAATGAGGGTAAATTATTTGTTTGTACAGGATTTACCATTTCAGATCTTGATGTAAGGCTGTACTCTACACTATTAGTTGAAAAATTTATTGCATTATCAGAATTTATTACCTCAGAGTCAAAACTTGCAAAATCTTTTTCACAAGACGTAATAAATAAAGAAACAAGTAATATTTTTAAAAAATTGAATTTCATTTATGAAAGTATTTTGTCATAAAATTCTATGTATGGCTCTGCAAAAGAATCTATTGGTTGATAATCAAGTATAGGTTTTTTGTAGTTTTTTAAGTAATCGTTTATTTCTGATGATATATTTTCAGAACCTTTAATAATAGCATTAGACGAATCAATAGCTATCTTCATTAGGTTTTCATAAGTTGGATTACCTAATGCTTTAATGTGTTTGTTATCGATTTCATCAAATAATACTTTATTTAACATGCTTTTATTCAAAGAAGAGTCGAATTCATTTCCGTACAATGATGTTATAATTTTACTGTTTTGAAAGATTGGATCATCTTTGTAAATCTGCTGTAGATAAAGCGGTAATAATGCTGCCATCCAACCATGTATATGAATTATATCTGGAGGCCAGTTTAATCTTTTTATCGTTTCAAAGACACCTTTAGCAAAGAATATTGCTCTTTCGTCATTATCTTCGAAAAGCTTACCATTTGAATCTGTGAATGTTGCCTTTCTTTTAAAGTATTCTTCATTATCAATAAAGTAAACCTGTATTCTTTCCTTTGGGATTGAGGCAACTTTAATTATCAAAGGCATGTCTAAATCATTAATTACTAGGTTTAAACCTGATAATCTGATGACTTCGTGTAATTGATGTCTTCTTTCATTAATATTTCCGTATCTGGGCATAAAAATTCTAATTTGGTCACCTTGTTTGTTAACCATTTTAGGAATTTCGAATGACATTGATGAAATTTCTGACTCGGGTAAGTATGGCACTACTTCAGATGATACGTATAAAATCTTTCTATTTTTCATTAATTCACTGTTTTGAAGTGTCCCTACGAGGAAGCAAAATTACAAAAATTATGTAGATTAATTGCAATGTATTAAGTTTACATGCTGTTAATTTTTTATTAAAATGCTCGTTTTTAGAGATATTTCCACTTTACAAAATCATCTTAGGAATTTAAAGAATAACAATAAAATTATTGGTTTTGTACCAACTATGGGAGCACTTCATAAAGGTCATCTTTCTCTGGTTAAAAAATCAATTTCTCAAAACGATTCTACAGTGGTTTCTATTTTTATAAATCCTACACAGTTTAATAATGTTGATGATCTTAAAACTTATCCATCAGACATAAATAAGGATTTAGAATTATTGAGGTCAATTTCAGATAAAATTATTGTATTTAACCCCGAATCAGATGAATTATATGCCGGTGATATCAAACCAGATCAATTTAATTTTAACGAGCTTGATAGATATATGGAAGGTGAATTCAGAGGAAATCATTTTGCGGGTGTTGCTACGGTTGTTAGCAAGTTGTTTTCCTTGATTAAAGCGGACTATGCTTATTTCGGCGAAAAAGATTTTCAACAACTTAGGATTATCGAGAATTTAATCAAAGAAAAAAAATTTAAAATTAAACTAATTAGATGCGAAACAATTAGGTCTGAGGATGGTCTGGCTTTAAGCTCAAGAAATAATAAATTAAATTTTTCATCAAAAAAAATAGCAACAAATTTGTTTAAAGCACTTAATTTTGCAAAAGAAAAAATTGATGTTTTATGCATTGATGAAATTCAACAAAAAATATCTGATAATTTGTCAAATTTTAAAGAAATTGAATTGGAATATTTTGTAGTCGCTGACGAAAAAAATTTAAAACCAATCAAACACAAGCAAGCCGAAAAGTGCAGAGCATTTATTGCTGCATATATTTCTGGTATTAGACTAATTGATAATTTAAAACTTTATTAATTTTTTATGAATATTGAAATTGTAAAATCTAAAATCCACAGAGTTAAGGTAACAGGAGCAGATTTAAATTATATCGGGAGCATAACAATCGACATGGATTTAATGGAAGCTGCTAATATTATCGAAGGAGAGAAAATTCATGTTGTAAACAATAATAACGGTGAGAGGTTTGTTACTTATGTAATTCCTGGATCTAAAGGCTCTGGTGAAATCACCGTTAATGGTGCAGCAGCCAGAAAGGTTAATATAGGAGATATTTTAATTCTATTAACTTACGCTTCTATGGATATTGAGGATGCTAAAACCTTTAAGCCAAGTATAATTTTTCCTAATGAGGAAAATAATTTATTAAGTTGATTTGATGAAAAATTTTTTTAAAATATTACTTCCAATATCTATTGGTGTTTTTTGTATTTATTTTTCTTTTAGAAGCATCGATTTTTCAGATTTCACAAAATATTTTTTTGAAATAAACTATACTTGGGTTGCCATTGGAATAATTCTTGGCGCGTTGAGTCATATTTCCAGATCTTACAGATGGAAATATCTTATTAATCCTTTAGGATATAAGCTTGGATTTATGAACAGTGTTTTAGCGGTCTTTTCGGCATATCTGATTAACTATACAATTCCTAGAGCGGGTGACTTAGCTAGAGCTACTATGATTTCCAAATATGAAAAAATACCTTTAGAAAAAACACTGGGGACTATAGTTGCAGAAAGAGCAGTTGATGTTATTTGTATTATTGTTTTAATATGTATTGGATTAATTATAGAATTTCAGAGGATTTCAGAAAAATTAATTTCCTTAACTCAGGATACTGAAATATCATTGATTCTTATTTACTTTGGTGCTTTTCTTTTACTGTTATTTGTTTCAAATAGGATTTTGAAAAAATCAAAGTATTATAAATCTATCGCAAATTTTTTTTCAGGAATTATTGAAGGTTTGACTGTAATTTTTAAGATGAAAAAAAGGAATTTATTTATTTTTCATAGCATATTTATATGGCTGATGTATTTACTTATGTTTTGGGCAACTTCCAAGGCATTTGTTGAGCTACATGAAGTTACATTTTTCCAATTAATGATTTCGTTTACTTTGGCAGCATTGTCAATTATGTTTTCTAATGGAGGAATAGGTATTTACCCACTAGCAGTGGAGGAATCATTGGGTTGGTATGGAATTCAATCTACAACAGGATTGGCATTTGGATGGGTGAGCTGGTTATCTCAAACAATGATGGTGGTAATTTTTGGTGGATTATCCTTATTTGTATTACCTTTCATTAACAGAAATAAAAAATGATAAAACAGACATTAAATACATTTTTATTTTTCCTTACGATTAATCTATTAAGCTCTCAAAATCTTGATTCTTTATATGTTTCTAGACTAAACGACACTATTTTATCAAAATATTTGAATGAAAAAAGAGCAATTGAAATTCAGCTTCCGAGATCTTATGAAATAGAATCCGATAAAAACTATCCTTTGATGATTGTTTTGGATGGTGATTATATGTTTAATATTGTCTCTGGAAGTGTTGATTATCTATCTTATTGGGGAGATATCCCTGAAAATTTGGTTGTAGGAATAAACCAAAAAGACACAAGATTTCAGGATTCTAGCGTCTTTGATAATATTACCCATACTCCAATTTCATCGACTGCTTCTTTTTACGATTTTATTGTTAACGAGCTAATTCCATACTTTTCGAAAAACTATCGAGTTTCGAATTTTAAAGTTATAGTAGGACAAGAAAGAACTGCAAATTTTGCTAATTTTTTTCTCTTAAAAAATGTTCCTCAAATAAGAGGAGTAATTTCTATAAGCCCTAAAGTTTCTGAAAATATGAACAGATATTTAAACGAAAATTTATCTAAAACCAACTCAAAAATTGTTTATACTTTATCATCTTCTAAGAGAGATTTTGAAAGTATTTTTAAAAACGTCTCAGAGTTAACTGCATCTTTGGATTCAATTGAAAATAAAAATTTGCGTTTTGAATCCTTAATTTTTGATAAAGAAAATCATTACATATTGCCCTCTGTGAGTGTCCCTAACTCCATCAGGAGCACATATTCAATGTATTCTGATATTGATAAAATTGAATATGATTCGATTATATCAAAACTTGAGACATCTCCAATTGATTATCTTAAAAATAAATATCAGTTAATTAAGGAATTTTATGATTTAGATAAGACTATCTCAATGAATGATTTTATGGCAATTGAAGAATTTATTGAAGAAAATGAATTTTTCAATTTATATGATGAATTATCAGAATTAGCCAAGCAAGAGTATCCAGGGACCATTTTGCCTAGCTACTACAAGGGGAGGTTTATTGAAGAAACTGGTGACCCTAAGAAGGCAATGTATATTTACAGGTCTGCTTACAATATGAAGGAAGTAAAGGGTTTAACTAAAGAATATTTGCTTGAACTTGCAGAGAGAATAAAAGAAGATTTTAATTACTAGTTCTATGTCCAAGATTAAAACAGCTTTTCATTGTCAAGAATGTGGTGCTAAATATGCTAAATGGCAAGGACAATGTAATAAGTGTGGAAGCTGGAATACGATTTCTGAGGAAATCGTAGAATTAGCACAAGTTAGGGCTTGGAACCATATGAGTTCAGATTTAAGTGTTTCAAAAAACATACCGACCCCTGTTGACGAAATTAAGATAAAAGATGAGTTTAGAATTGAGACAAATGACAATGAATTTAATAGGGTTTTAGGAGGAGGTATTGTCCCTGGATCAATCACTTTACTTGGTGGAGAACCAGGAATTGGAAAAAGTACTTTGTTTTTACAAATTTCATTAAAAATAAATAGTAGAGTGCTATATGTTTCTGGTGAAGAAAGTGAAAATCAAATAAAAATAAGAGCTAACAGAATAAAACATTCTAATAAAGAATGTCTAATATATTCAGAAAATAAGTTAGAAAATATATTTGCGCAAGCTGAAAAAATAAAACCAAATATTCTAATTATTGATTCAATTCAGACTTTGACTACAAAAACTGTTGATTCATTACAGGGCAGTATAACCCAACTAAAAACGTGCACAGCTGAACTGATTAATTTTGGTAAAAGAACATCAATTCCTGTGATGTTAATTGGACACATTAATAAAGACGGTAATATTGCTGGGCCAAAAGTTTTGGAGCACATGGTTGATACAGTATTACAATTTGAAGGGGATAGAAATCATTTATACAGGATTTTACGTGTTAAGAAAAATAGGTTTGGATCAACAAATGAGATTGGAATTTATGAAATGGTTTCAGAGGGTCTAAAGGAGATAATTAATCCTTCAGAGATACTAATAGGAAAATCTGATGAAAAACTTAGTGGAACAGCCATATGTGCATCTGTTGAGGGCTCAAGACCATTTTTGATTGAAGTGCAAGCTCTGGTTAGTACAGCAGTTTACGGAACCCCTCAAAGAAGCACTACTGGGATTAATTCCAAGAGACTAAATATGCTATTAGCTGTACTTGAAAAAAGAGCAGGTTTTCATTTAGGTTCAAAAGATATTTTTTTAAATATCACCGGTGGTCTTAAAGTTGAAGATACAGGAAATGATTTGGCAATAATTGTTGCAATCTTATCTTCGAATAATGATATAAATGTTCCTGAAAACTATTGTTTTGCTGCTGAAGTTGGTTTATCAGGAGAGATTCGGCCAGTAAACAGGGTTGACCAAAGAATTAAAGAGGCGGAAAAGCTAGGCTTTTCTAAAATATTTATTTCTAAATATTGTGACACAACAGTAGCAAAAAAAATTGAAGTAGTTTATTTAACAAGTGTTGAGGATTTGATTGACAAGATTTCCTAATAGTTAAGTAAATTTAGTATTTTCGTTTCTTCAATAAATGTCAAAAAAACTGATGACTTTCAAGGAGTATAAAAAATTGAATCTTTCTCAAATTTCAGATGAAATTCTTTCATACTGGGAGGATAATAATATTTTTAGAAAATCAATTGAAAAGTCAAATGATAAAAATCCATTTATCTTTTTTGAAGGACCTCCTTCAGCAAATGGGCTTCCCGGCATTCATCATGTTTTAGCCCGTTCAATAAAAGATATATTCCTCAGGTATAAGACTATGAAGGGATATTCTGTCCAACGCAAAGCAGGTTGGGATACGCATGGCTTACCGGTTGAACTTGGAGTTGAAAATGCTCTAGGTATTACAAAAGAAGATATCGGAAAAAAAATCACAATCGAAGATTACAACAATGAATGTAAAAAGGCTGTGATGAAGTATACTGATATATGGAATGATTTAACAAAAAAGATGGGCTATTGGGTTGATGTTGATAACCCATATATTTCATATACCCCAAAATATATGGAGTCAGTTTGGTGGCTTCTTAAAGAGATTTACAATAAGGACTTAATGTACAAAGGGTATACTATACAACCTTATTCTCCTAAGGCTGGGACTGCAATTAGTTCTCACGAATTAAATCAGCCAGGTACTTATCAAGATGTTACTGATACTACTGTTACTGCACAATTTAAACTAAAGAAAGAAGAGCTCCCAAAATTCTTAAATTTAGATGATGATATTTATGTTCTTGCTTGGACCACAACCCCTTGGACACTACCAAGTAATACTGCATTGACTGTTGGTCCAAAAATTAATTATTCATTAATCAAATCATTCAATCAATATACTGGGTTAAGGGCTGATTACATTGTGGCGGAAGATTTGATTCCAAAACAGTTTTCAGGAAATTATTATGAAACATCTGATTTAGATGAAATCAATAAATATGAATTTGATTCAAAACAAATTCCATTCCTTAAGATATCTACATTTAAGGGTGAAGATTTGGAGAATATTCAATATGAACAACTTTTAGATTATGCTAAACCTTTTGATAATCCAGAAAATGCATTTAGAATAATTACGGGTGATTTTGTAACAACAAGCGATGGTACCGGTATTGTACATACTGCACCGACGTTTGGTGCTGATGACGCGTTTGTAGCAAAAAATGCAAAACCACCAATCCCTCCAATGTTAGTTAAAGATGAATTTGGAGATTTAGTTCCATTAGTTGATTTACAGGGAAAATTCAGGCCAGAAATGGATGAATTTTCAGGCAAGTTTGTTAAAAATGAATATTATGATTCAAAAAGTATACCTGAAAAATCTGTTGATGTCGAGATTGCCATTAAGCTGAAAATTGAAAATAAGGCATTCAGAGTTGAAAAATATAAGCATAGTTACCCTAACTGCTGGCGAACGGATAAACCTATTCTTTATTACCCAATTGATTCTTGGTTTATTAGTGCTTCTAAGTACAGAAATAAAATGGTTTTGCTTAATAAAAAAATTAATTGGAAACCTAAATCAACGGGTGAAGGCAGATTTGAAAAGTGGCTTGAAAATGTAAATGATTGGAATTTGTCAAGATCTAGATTTTGGGGTATTCCTTTACCAATATGGAGAACAGAGGATGGTAGTGAGGAAGTTTGTATTGGGTCTGTAAAAGAACTTTATGAAGAGATAAATAAATCTTTAGGTGCTGGTTTTATGGAAGAGCATCCTTTTGAAGATTTTGAACCCAATAATTTCTCAGATGAAAACTATTCAAAAATTGACCTTCATAAAAATATAGTTGACAAGATCATTTTAGTTTCGAAATCTGGAAAAAAAATGTTTAGAGAAGCTGATCTGATTGATGTATGGTTTGACTCTGGAAGTATGCCATATGCGCAATGGCATTACCCCTTTGAAAACAAAGAGTTCATTGATAAAAAAAGTTTTTATCCTGCTGATTTTATCGCTGAGGGAGTCGACCAAACAAGAGGGTGGTTTTACACATTACATGCAATAAGTACATTGGTATTTGACTCAATTTCATATAAAAACGTAGTTTCTAATGGATTAGTTCTAGACAAAAATGGTCAAAAAATGTCAAAAAGATTGGGAAATGCAATTGACCCTTTTAAAACACTTTCTGATTTTGGACCCGATGCTACAAGATGGTATATGATATCAAATTCGAACCCATGGGATAATTTGAAATTTGATCTTGGAGGAGTTGATGAAGTAAAAAGAAAATTTTTTGGAACACTATATAACACTTATTCATTTTTTGCGCTCTATGCAAATATTGATAAATTTATTTACGATGAGAAGGAAATTGAATTTAATGAAAGACCAGAATTAGACAGGTGGATTTTATCAGAACTTAATTCATTAATTAATAATGTTGATGAATTTTACAATGATTATGAACCTACTAAAGCTGCACGAGCTATAAATAATTTTGTCATTGATAATTTAAGTAATTGGTATGTGAGATTAAGCAGAAGAAGATTCTGGAAAGGAGAATATGAAAAAGATAAAATTTCTGCTTTTCAAACTTTATATAAAGTATTAATTGATGTTTCAAAGTTATCTGCTCCTATTTCTCCATTTTTTATGGATAGGCTATACATTGACTTAACAAAAAATATAGGTAAAAATTATTCTGAAAGCATTCATTTGGAAGATTTTCCGGTAGCTGATAATTCAAAAATTGATTTAAGATTACAGCAAAAAATAAATTATGCCCAAACAATTTCTTCCCTTACATTATCTCTTAGGGCCAAAGAAAAAATTAAGGTGAGACAACCATTATCCAAGATATTAATCCCTGTAAATAACATAGAACAAAAAAACATAATTAAAAGTATTTCCGAAGAAATCAAGCGTGAAGTAAATGTAAAAAGCATTGAGTTTTTGGAGGGTGAATCTGACTTGTTGGTAAAATCAATTAAACCAAATTTTAAAAAACTTGGACCAACGTACGGAAAGTATATGAAGGAAATTTCAGCTCATGTTAATTCATTTGATAATCACAGTATAATTGAGCTAGAAAAAACAGGAAAAATTGATTTATTAATTGATAAAAAAACTATAACTTTCGATATTGATGATTTTGAAATCTCCTCAAAAGATATTGAAGGATGGCAGGTAGCAAATGAGGGAAATATCACTGTTGCTCTTGATATAACAATTAATGATGAGCTTAGAAATGAAGGTGTCGCAAGAGAAGTTGTTAGTAAAATTCAAAATTTAAGAAAATCAGAAGGTTATGAGGTTACAGACAGAATAAACCTGATTTTTAATGGAGATGAAGAAATTCAAAACGCAATAAATAAAAACTTAGATTATGTCAAATCCGAAACACTTTCTAACATCATTCAATTTAATGTTGAAAGTAGCGGAGGAATAGATATTATATTTGATAAATTAAAAACAAAAATATTTATAACTAAAGTTTGAAACTATGAGTAAAGATGTAAATATTAGATATTCAGATTCTGACTTAGCAGAGTTTAAAAAATTAATTAATGAAAAGATTGATAAGGCCAAGCATGATCTTGAACTTATCAAAAGTGCATATATGAATGATCATAACAATGGCACTGAGGACACTTCTCCAACATTTAAAGCTTTTGATGAAGGAAGTACTGTTATGAGTAAGGAGTCCAATTCTCAGTTAGCACTAAGACAGGAAAAATTCATAAGAGATTTGAAAACCGCTCTTATAAGAATAGAGAATAAAACGTATGGAATCTGTAGAGTAACCGGTAAACTTATTTCAAAGAAAAGGCTTATGCTTGTTCCGCATGCTACTTTAAGTATCGAGGCAAAGAATATGCAGAAATAGTGTATCGTTCTTTTTACACATAATTAACTTTCGTGGTATATTTGACATATGCCAAAAATCAACTTTACTGATTATTTAAAAAATCTCACCAAATCACCAGGTGTCTATAAGTTTTTAGATAAATCCGGCAATGTAATATATATTGGTAAAGCCAAAAATTTGAGAAATAGGGTACGCTCATATTTTAACTCAAAACATTCAGACGAAAAAACAAAATCATTGGTATCTAATATTGACGACATTTCTGTAATTCTTGTCGAAACAGAATCTGATGCTCTTTTGCTTGAAAATAATCTAATAAAAAAATTTAAACCTAAGTATAATATTTTATTAAAGGATGGAAAATCTTATCCTTGGATTTGTATAAAAAATGAAAGATTCCCAAGAATTTTTTTAACAAGAAAAGTAATAAATGATGGTTCAGAATATTTTGGTCCATACACCAATATTAGGACAATCAATACTCTTTTGGATTTAATAAATAACATTTATCCGATTCGAAAAACAAATTATAACCTATCCCAAAAAATCATAAATGATTCTAAAATAAAATTATCTCTGAGGGTTCTTGAAAAAAACGGACACTTTATAATTTTAGGTTTTGAAAAAGATGATTTTTCTGCATCAAACTTAATTTCTGAAAAAAAATACAAAGAAATAATAGTTTCAGTTAAGAGTATTTTGAAAGGAAAATTCTCAAAATCAAAGTCTCAGCTTAAAAAGCAAATGATTTCTTTATCAAAGGCCGAAGAATTTGAAAAAGCCGAAGAATATAAAACTAAGTTGAAAGCTCTAGAAAATTATCAATTTAAATCAATGGTTGTAAGTTCAAAAATTAAAGATTTAGATATTTATGCGATAATTTCTGATAATGATTATGCTTATATAAATTTTACTCAAATTTCAAATGGATTTATAATAAGCTCATTTAATACTCATGTAAAGAAATCAAATATTATAAAAGATAAAATCATACTTGAACAATTAATATCACAGATTAAACTTAAGTTTTTATCAAAATCAAAACAGATGTGCTCGAATATAAACGTTGAATCAATGGATTATAAAAAGTCATTTGTCCCCGTTTTAGGTGAAAAAAAACATTTAGTTGAAATGTCAATAAGAAATATTAAAAACTACAAGATGAATTTCTTTAAGTCAAAATTAGAAGTAAAATCTTCAGATAGCAGTCTGAGGATTTTGACAACTTTACAGAAAGACTTAAATATGGAATCTTTACCTCAACATATCGAATGTTTTGATAACTCCAATTTTCAAGGTTCATTCCCTTCGTCAGCATGTGTTGTTTTTAAAAACGGAAAACCCTCAAAAAAAGACTACAGACATTTCAATATTAAAACTGTTTCCTCCCCAGATGATTTTGCTTCAATGAAAGAGGTAGTTTTTAGAAGATATTCAAGATTGATTAAAGAAAAGCAGAACCTTCCAAATTTAATTATTATTGACGGAGGTAAAGGGCAGCTTTCCTCATCGTTAGTAGCTCTGCAAAATCTTGGAATAGAAAAAAAAGTCACAATAATAGGAATAGCAAAAAGATTGGAGGAAATATATTTTGCTTATGAAAGTACTCCTTTATATATAGATAAAAAATCAGAATCACTTAAGTTAATACAAAAACTAAGGGATGAGGCTCATAGATTTAGTTTAAGACAATACAGAAACAGAAGAGATAATAATTTCCTTAATTCGGAATTAAACAGTATTAAAGGAATCGGTGAAAAAACGGCTTTGTCTCTGATGAGGAAATTTAAGTCGGTCAACAGTATCAAGACAAAGTCTATTAAAGAACTAAATTCTGTAGTTGGTCAAAATAAAGCAAGAATTATTTATAACTACTTCAATAATTAAAATGAAATATCATCTAATTATACTGCTGTTTTTTTTATTGCATTTTGCAAATGCTCAAAATAAAATGGCTTTCAAATCGGGTGAGTGGTTTAAATATAAACTTTCATATAGTGGTTGGTTTAAAGCAGGTGAGGCAACTGTAAATCTATCCGAAGTCAATAGTAACAATAAATTACTTCACGCAAAGATGATAGGTAAAAGTACTGGAGCTGTAAATTTATTTTTTAAGGTTCATGATAGATATGAAAGCTATTTTTACAAGAAAAACATCTTACCAAATAAATTTATTAGAAATATAAATGAAGGTGGATACACCAAGAATATTGAAATACTATTCGATCAAAAAACACAAATTGCTAAAGTTGATGATATAAAAAATAATACAACCAAAGATTTTTCATTTAAGAAAAATTCTCAGGACATGGTTTCGGTTTTTTATTACCTGCGAAATTTTTTCAGTTTAGAAAAACTAGATAACAAAAACGAAATGTCGATTGATATGTTTTTTGATTCTGAAAATTATAAATTAAAAATAAAGTATTTGTCAACTGAACTTTTAAATACTAATTTTGGTAAAATTAAATGTTATAAAATTCAGCCATATGTGCAGTCTGGTAGAGTATTTAAGAATGATGAAAGTTTAACCATGTGGATTACCGCTGATAAAAATAGAATTCCCATTAAGATAAAAGCCGATATAATTGTTGGGTCAATACGTATAGATTTGGAATCCTTTAGTAATCTTAATAATCCGTTTGAAATTAAATTTGATTAAATGAAAAGGTTATTCAGAATTTTATTTCTTTCCTTAATTCTTACTGGTTTTATTTATTCAATTTATTATTTATTCGGCCTGTTTTCTGATAGCTCTAACGAAGAGTTCTTTTTAGAAAAGGAGGAAAATATAGAATTTGGTTTTAATTTAGATAATTACCGTGTTGACAGAGACACAATTCAGTTTGGAGATAGTTTTGGCGAGATCATGCTGAGAAATAAGATGTCTTATTCTCAAATATATAATATTGTTCAAAGCATAAAAGATTCTTTTGACGTAAGATGGTTAACCGCAGGAAAGCCGTATACGATTCTTTCAACAAAAGATTCTACAGCTATTCCACAATACTTCATATATCAACCAAACCTTCTAAACTATGTGGTAATTGATTTTTCAAACTTTGATTCTATATCAGCCTACAATCAGAAAAAACCTTTTAAAATTGTAAACAAAACAACATCTGGAGTGATAACAAGTAGTCTTTCTGAAACGATGGATGAAAATGGATTGCCTTGGGAACTAATCAATCAACTTTCTGATGTTTATGCTTGGACGATTGACTTCACAAGAATTCAAAAAGGAGATAGTTTTAAAATAATATATAATGAGAGATATATAGAGGATACAATTCTTGTAGGAATTAAAAATATTGACGCTGCATATTTTAACCATAATGGAGAAGAACTATTTGCCTTTAATTTCGTTACAGACTCACTTAAGAAAACTTCAGAGTTTTATGATCAAAACGGTAATAGTTTAGAAAGAACATTCTTAAAGTCTCCGCTCAGATTTAGTAATATTTCATCAAGATATAACCTAAAAAGAAGAATCGCTTACTATGGCAACAAAGTAAGACCTCACAAGGGGACTGATTTTGCTGCCCCAACAGGGACCCCAATAATGGCCACTGCCGATGGAAGAGTTGAAAAATCAGCTTACACTAGAGCAAATGGATACTATGTGAAAATAAAACACAATGATACTTACTCAACTCAGTATTTACACATGCAAAAAAACGGGAGAGTAAAAAAAGGTCAATATGTAAAGCAGGGTGATGTAATCGGTAGAATTGGAATGACAGGTAACACCTCGGGCCCACATGTTTGTTACAGGTTTTGGAAAAATAATCGCCAAGTAGATCCTTTTAAACAAAAATTACCTGCTGGCAAGCCAGTTCCTTCGCAATTAAAAGTTAATTTTGAAATATATAAAGTTCCTCTAGAGGAAACATTGAATCAAATAAATTTCGAATAATGTCATTAAAGTCAACTAATCCTACTAAAACCAATTCTTGGAACAAACTTAGAAATCATTTTAACGACATTAAAGATATACATATTGATGCCATGTTTACTGATGACATCGATAGGGCTGAAAAATTCAGTGTTAGCTGGCAAGATTTCTATTTTGATTTTTCAAAAAACAAAATTAATTCCGAGACAATTACTTTATTCAATGATTTATTAATCGAAATAGACTTTAAATCATCAATAGAAAAGTGTTTTTCAGGTGAAAAAATAAATTCAACAGAATCAAGGGCAGTTCTTCATACAGCTCTAAGAGCTTCTGAAAATCAAAAAATTTTAGTTAATAAAAAAGATATAATCCCTGAAATAAAATCCGTAAAAGAAAAGATGAAATTATTTACTGCATCTGTACTTAACGGAAATCACAGAGGCTTTAAGGGTGATAAAATCACAGATGTAGTTAATATTGGAATCGGAGGCTCTGATCTTGGACCATCTATGGTTGTGGAATCCTTATCTCATTATAAAACGGATTTAAATACATATTTTATTAGTAATGTTGACGGAGACCATCTAAATGAAGTATTAAGTAAAGTCAATCCTGAAACAACGATTTTCATTATAGTTTCAAAAACCTTTACAACAATAGAAACACTAACAAATGCAAACTCTGTTAGAAGCTGGTTTTTGAAGTCAGCAAGTGAAAATGATATTTCAAAACATTTTATTGCTGTAAGTAGTAATGTTGAGAAGGTGATTGAATACGGAATTAGCTCTGAAAATATTTTTCCTATGTGGGATTGGGTTGGCGGTAGATTTTCCTTGTGGAGTTCTGTTGGCTTGTCAATATCCTTATCAATTGGGTTTGAAAAATATCTTGAATTACTGGAGGGCGCAAGAAATATGGATTTGCATTTCAGAAACAATGAGTTTTCCGAAAATATTCCCATCTTAATGGCTTGTTTGAGTCTTTGGTACAACAACTTTTTCAATTATCAAACACACGCTATCATTCCTTACTCTGAAAATTTAAAAAGTTTTAGTAAGTATTTGCAACAAGCGTCCATGGAAAGTAATGGTAAACAAACAGATAGATCAGATAATCTTATTGATTATGAAACTGGTCAGATTATATGGGGTCAAACAGGAACCAATGCTCAACATTCTTTCTTCCAATTACTTCATCAGGGTTCAAAGGTAATTCCCTCAGATTTTATTGGATTTAATCATTCAATTAAAGGAAATAAAGTTCATCATGATATTTTAATGGCTAATTTTTTTGCTCAAACAAAAGCTTTGATGAAAGGTACAAGAGGTGAAGAGGTTAAAACCAATCACAAGCTATTCAAAGGGGATAGACCGACAAACACAATTTTAATCAGTAAACTTACTCCAGCTTCTTTAGGCTCACTGATTGCTATGTATGAGCATAAGATTTTTACCTTAGGAGTTATATGGAATATTCTTAGTTTTGATCAATTTGGAGTAGAATTAGGTAAAAAACTAGCTAAAAATATTCTTAATGATATTGAAAATCATGACTTTAGCGATCATGATTCGTCTACAAAAAATCTTTTAAACAGATATTCATCAACAGATTAGATATTAGTGTTTTAATCTGAAATGTTAATAATTGAGGTATAATTTATTAATGTTCATATAACAATAAGTTATAAATATTATATATTTTTGCTCTGTAATAATATAATTAAACTAAAACAAATTATGAAAAACATTACTCACAAATTATTTTTTGTAGCA
>CENP01238163.1_pt1 | contig 51798 bp, 45 predicted proteins | sample 361281 | NCBI WGS metagenome assembly CENP01 (sample SAMEA2591122, study PRJEB7988) | marine metagenome | biome: marine biome (ENVO:00000447); feature: deep chlorophyll maximum layer (ENVO:xxxxxxxx); material: saline water (ENVO:00002010), including plankton (ENVO:xxxxxxxx) | depth 70 m
GAAACACCTTTGGTTATTTCCACAAGAGATTTAGATAAAAATGGAAGTGTTGATCCACTAATGTTCAATTCACAGCAAAATAGGAAGGGGGATTGGGATATGTTTCCAATTCAATTTTGGGATAATCTTACTCAACAAAGCCCTATATTTCGAAAAGAGTTTAGTTCTTATCGTGCTTTTTCAAAAGCAAACATGAATTACTACGAAGAAAAAGGATATTTGAAAAATGATAGTTTACTATATGCAAAATATGATACTTCGAAATGGGTTGAAAATAAAGGTTCAGGAATATTTGAGATAAATGATCTCCCACCCTCATTACAACTTGGTCCTATAAATGATTTTCTAGTTCTAGGAAAAGAAAATAATCGATCCGTATTTATGGTTGGTAATGATTTTGGCGGCCCCCCTTTTGAGGGGAATTTTGATGCCTTCCAGGGGAGTATAATGAAGAAGAATAATGATGGTAAACAAATTGTTTTTAGTGCACAAGATACAGGTTTTCACGTCTTTGGTGATGCAAGAGAAATCAATAGTATCCGAATGCAAAACGGAAAGACATTAATTCTTGTAACTCAAAACCAAAAGCAACTACTTGTTTTTGAGAAACAATAAATTATAATCAATGAAAGATCCGCATCAGATTGAGAATTTTATTTACTGAAAAGTAGTACTTTTAACTTCCTCTTTTTTAAAGTAAAACTAATTTTTAATCCATATTCAATATAGTTGCATAAAAAATGAAACTTCTTAAAACTACTTTAGTATTTTTTGTATTGCTTCAATTTTCTTGTAAAGAGACCAGTGATAATATTTATATGGAAAAATTGAATAATCCTGAGTTATTTCAAGAAGCAATGCAGAACCTAACTAATATTATTGTCTATGATATTTTTTCTCCACCTGTTGCATCTCGAGTATATCTTTACCCCTCTATTGCAGCTTATGAAATTGTTGCAACTCATAATCCTGATAAATATAATAGTCTTGTAGGACAAGTTAAAGGGCTTAAACAAATACCAAAATCAGAAAACTCTAGTGTCAATACTAAGCTTGCATCACTTTATGCATTTAATGGTGTTGGTAAGGCTCTTATTTTTTCAGAAAATAAGATGATTTCTTTTGAGAAAGAACTTCAAAATAAAATTGAGCAAATGGGTGTTCCCAAAAAAGTTGTAATGGCTTCTAAGTCCTATGCAAATCAGGTAGTAGAGGCGATCCTTGATTGGTCTTCAAAAGATATGTACAGTCAAACCCGAACTTTTCCTAAATATACTATTAGGGACGAATATCAATATTGGAAACCAACACCTCCAGACTACATGGATGGAATTGAACCTCATTGGCAAGAAATTAGAACGATGGTATTAGATTCCTCTAATCAGTTTCCTCCAAAAGCACCTCTTGAATTGAATCTGGAAAAAGGAAGCCCTTTTCAAACACAACTAATGGATATTTTCCAACTAACTAATACTTTAACAGAAGAACAAGTTGATATTGCAAAATTTTGGGATTGCAACCCTTATGTTACTCATCATAAGGGGCATTCTATGTTTGCAACTAAAAAAATTACACCCGGAGGACATTGGATAGGAATTACGGCTATTGCCACTCGTAAAGCAAAAAGTTCCTTTGATGACGTAATTAATGCGTACGCTAACGTTTCTATTGCATTGTTTGATTCATTTATAAGTTGTTGGGACGAAAAGTGGAAAACTTTAGTTGTACGTCCAGAAACCTTAATTAATCAATACTATGACGAGGAATGGTTACCCTTATTACAGACTCCACCTTTTCCAGAATATACTAGTGGTCATTCTGTGATTTCGCGTGCTGCAGCTTTAATTTTAACTGATCTTTTTGGAGATAATTTCCAATTTATTGATACATCAGAACTTATGTATGGCCTTCCAGAGCGAAGCTATAACTCTTTTATTCATGCCTCTGAAGAAGCAGCAATATCAAGATTCTATGGGGGGATTCACTATATGATGGCAATCACTGAAGGAGTTCAACAAGGGCAAAAGGTAGGAGATTACATTGTAAATCAAATCCAAACTAAAAGAAAGCGCTAGATCCAAACCTGCGTGATTATGCAAAAAAAACAACTTAATTTTTGGCAAATTATGACGATGAATTTCGGATTTTTTGGAGTTCAATTTAGTTTTGGTTTGCAGCAGAGTAATATGAGTTCCATATATAAATATTTAGGTGCTGAAGAATCTGAATTACCATTGCTCTGGTTGGCTGGACCAGTTACTGGCCTAGTTGTTCAGCCTGTTATCGGTGCCATCAGTGATGGAACTTGGTCTCCTAAGTTTGGAAGAAGAAAACCTTTTTTTCTAATTGGTGCAGTGATTGCAAGTCTAGCGTTAGTTATGATGCCTTATTCGAGCTCTATCTGGATGGCTGCTGGATTACTTTGGATTTTAGATGCAGCAAACAATATTGCTTTAGAGCCCTACCGGGCCTTTATTTCTGATAAACTACCAGAAAAACAACATTCTTTTGGGTTTTTGGTTCAAAGTTTTTTTACAGGCCTAGGAACGACTCTTGCAAATTTTACTCCAGTGATTTTGGTTTCTTTTGGTATTTTGGCCCTTACAGATAAGATGGAAAACGGGATTCCAGTTTCTACTTATTGGGCATTTACTATTGGAGCAATTGCTTCAATAATTACTATTTTAATTACAGTTTTTACAACTTCAGAATATCCTCCCACAGTGGAAGAGTTAAGATCCGTGAAAGCATCTAAAAAGGGTAAAAATTTGATTATTAAAATAATCAAAGATATTAGTGCTGCATTAAAGGGGATGCCCTTGGCAATGAAACAGCTAATCCCGGTAATGTTTTTTCCATGGTATGCGATGTTTTGTTATTGGCAGTATTTAACTTCAGCACTTTCTCTTTCACTTTATGGGACATTAGATCAGAGCACTTCATATTTTAATCAGGCTCAACTTCTAACGGGAAACCTTAATGGCACCTATAATATTATCTGTTTTATAATTGCTTTTGCTATGATACCAATAGCAAAAAACCTTGGGGCTAAAAAATTACACTTTATTAGTCTTTTTATAGGAGGAACAGGTTTGCTGGTTATGCCTTTTTTAAATGATATAGATATATTATTTATAATTCCTTTTGGAAATGGAATCGAAGTTTCTCAAATTTATTTATTTGCTTTTGGTTTAGGAATTTCTTGGGCATCGATGATGGCAATGCCTTATCAGATGTTAGCAGCATCTATACCATCTGAAAAAACAGGAATCTATATGGGAATATTTAACATTTTCATAGTTATACCTATGATAATTCAGATTTTCTCGGTACAATATTTTGTTTATGATCTTTTGGGACGAAATCCAGTTAATATTATTCGTCTTGCTGGAAGTTTCCTAATTTTAGGAGGAGTTTTTTCTTTATTTGTAAGTCAACCAAAAACAGACTAAATTCACAAGATATAAGCATCTTGAATCTTTACAAAAATAATCCTATGGAAAATGAGCGACAAAGGAGAGCAGCACTAGTTTATCATGCAAAACCTCATCCAGGAAAGATTAAAGTAGTACCAACTAAAAACTATGATACTCAGCGTGATTTAGCCTTAGCCTATTCCCCTGGAGTTGCAATCCCTTGTTTAGAAATAGAGAAAAATTCTTCAGATATATACAAGTATACTAATAAAGGAAATTTAGTTGCTGTAATTTCCAATGGAACTGCTGTTTTAGGATTAGGCGATATAGGTCCTGCAGCATCAAAACCGGTAATGGAAGGAAAAGCACTTCTTTTTAAAATTTTTGCTGGAATTGATGTTTTTGATATTGAAATAGATGCTAAGGATCCAAAAAAATTTATTGAAGCCGTAAAATCTATTGCACCAACTTTTGGTGGAATAAATTTAGAGGATATTAAATCACCCGAAGCTTTTGAAATTGAAAGTCGATTAAAGGAAGAATTGGATATACCTGTAATGCATGATGATCAACATGGTACTGCCATAATTTCTGCTGCTGCATTACTTAATGCTTTAGAACTTGCAGAAAAAAAGATTGAAGATGTATCTATTGTTGTTTCTGGAGCGGGAGCAGCAGCTATTTCTTGCACAAAATTATATTTATCTTTTGGTGCCAAAATTGATAATATTGTAATGTTAGACAGTAAGGGTGTAATACAAAAAAGTCGAAATAATTTAACTCCAGAGAAAGCACAATTTGCTACTAATCGAAAATTAAATAATTTAAAAGAAGCAATTGTAGATGCTGATGTATTTATTGGTTTATCTCAACCTGATATTCTAACTACCATTATGTTGCAAAAAATGGCAAGAAATCCGATTGTTTTTGCCATGGCCAATCCAAATCCAGAAATTGAATACGAAAAAGCTTGTAAAGCTAGAAAGGATATCATTATGGCTACAGGCCGTTCTGATCATCCCAATCAAGTAAATAATGTTTTAGGTTTTCCCTTCATATTTAGAGGTGCATTAGATGTAAGAGCAACAAGTATTAATGAACCGATGAAAATGGCAGCAGTTAAAGCTTTGGCTGATTTGGCAAAGGAGTCTGTTCCTGAACAAGTCAATGTCGTTTATGATGAAACTCGTTTAAGTTTTGGTAAAAACTATATTATTCCGAAGCCTTTTGATCCACGTTTAATAACTACAGTTCCACCAGCGGTGGCAAAAGCAGCTATGGATTCTGGTGTAGCAAGAGAGCCAATAGTTGACTGGGATCGTTATAGTGAAACTCTTGAAAAAAGACTTGGAAATACTCAAAAAATAGTCCGTTTACTTCATGATCGTGCAAAAGCATCACCAAAAAGACTTGTTTTTGCTGAAGCAGACCACATGGATGTTCTCAAAGCAGCACAAATTGTTCATGAAGAAGGAATTGCTCATGCAATTTTATTAGGGGATAAAGAAATTATAAATGATTTGAGAAAGCTAATTGAATTTGATCATCCTATTAAAATTATTGACCCTAAAGATCAGAATCAAGAAGAAACACGTCAAAAGTATGCAGAGCTTTTTTGGAAAGCTCAGAAGAGAAAAGGATATACAATGTATGATGCCAAACGATTGATGCGAGAAAGAAATTATTTTGCTTCAATGATGATAAAAAATGGTGATGCAGATGCTATGATATCTGGTTATTCAAGAAATTATAGATCAGTTGTAAAACCTATTTTAGAAACTACATTAAAAGCTGCAGGAGTTAGTCGTGTAGCGGCAACAAATTTAATGCTTACAAACTCTGGACCTTTGTTTCTCTCAGACACCACGATTAATGTAGAGCCTTCTGCTAAAGAATTGGCGAAAATAGCACAGATGTCAGGACAAATGGCAAAAGTTTTTGGGCTTGAACCAGTCATAGCCATGCTTTCTTTTTCAAACTTTGGATCATCTCGTTTTCCTCAAGCTAAAAAAGTAACTGATGCTGTCTCTATTCTCCATAGAAGTAATCCTAATTTGATTGTGGATGGACCCATACAGTCAGATTTTGCTTTAAACAAAAAACTTTTACAAAATGGATTTCCATTTTCAGGTCTCAGCAATAAAAAAGTTAACGTGTTGATTTTTCCTAATTTAGATGCAGCTAATATTACATATAAACTAATGAAAGAATTGAATGAAGCACTTTCTATAGGTCCAATTTTGATGGGATTGAGTGAACCTATTCATATTTTACAGTTAGGTGCTTCTGTAGCAGAAATTGTTAATATGTCAGCTGTTGCAGTAGTTGATGCACAAAATAAAAATAAATAAGTATATGATTACTCAAATTAATGGTCGTTTAGTTGAAAAAACTCCTACACAGCTGGTTCTGGATTGTAATGGTTTGGGTTATGCTATTCATATTTCGTTACACACTTTTTCGCAGATAGGAGCTGAAGAAAATATCAAACTATACACTCATCTCCAGGTTAGGGAAGACTCTCATACTTTATTTGGCTTTCATACAACAATAGAACGATCTATTTTTTTACTTTTAATATCTGTTTCAGGTATAGGGGCTAGCACAGCTAGAACTATGCTTTCTTCCTTAGAACCTAAACAAATTCAGCAGGCTATTGTCTCTGAAGATCTTAATACTATCAAATCAGTTAAGGGAATAGGTTTAAAAACAGCTCAACGAGTTTTAATAGAACTAAAAGATAAAATGATGAATCTCTTTGATGGAGAAGAAATTCAGATTTTTGGAAACAATACAATCAAAGATGAAGCGTTATCAGCATTAGAGGTTCTTGGTTATTCTAGGAAACAGTCTGAACGCATATTAGATCAAATTATTCAGACTGCTCCAGACAGTTCCATAGAGGAACTTATCAAAGAAGCTCTGAATAAATTGTAACTTTTTGATTGAAAAATCTCGATATGTAGTTTTTAGACTTTCCCAAAACTTCATCTTTGTCCTAATTTGGATAATGTTCTCTTTTGGGAGTCTTGTCGCTCAAGACACTGCTCAAATAGGAAGTATTGAACTACCTGTTTCAGATAGTGTTGAAAGTTTATATAAATATGATCAGGTCAATGACCGTTATATATTTTCAGAAGAAATTGGAGGTTATCCCATTAGCGTTCCACTGGTACTGACAGTAAAAGAATATGAATCCCTTGTTCTTAAAGAAAAAATGGAAGATTATTTCCAAGAAAAAACAAAGGCTTTAAGTGGTTATGGGTCTAATGTAGAAGAAGTACAGAAGAACCTAATGCCAGAGCTTTATGTGAATAATAAATTTTTTAAAAATATATTTGGTAGCAATGCTATTGATATTTCACCTCAAGGATCTATAGGAATAGACTTAGGATATAGATACCAGAAAAACGACAATCCAATTGCGTCAATTATTAACCGAAGGTCTCCTGGTTTTGATTTTGATCAAAGAATTAACCTAAGTCTGTTAGGGAAAATTGGGGAAAGACTTCAAATTACAGCAAATTATGATACTGAATCCACTTTTGATTTTCAAAATTTAGTCAAAATTCAATTTAATCCCCCAGAATTATCACAAGTTTCCAATTTTATTCCTGGAAAGCTGCGTTCTGATATTAACCGATTGCAACAAGGAGTTGAACAAATCCAAGATAAAGCTAATCAGATCAAACAAAAAGTTGATGATGTAAAGGGTAAAATTAATCAAGCAAGAAATACTTTAAATGAAGCCCGTCAAAAAATAGAAAGTTTAAAAGACAATATTAAGAACCTACCAAATAGCACGGAACAAGTTGGAAATCGGGTTGCTGATTATTTAAATGGAAATGTTACTGAAGATGGAATACTTCAAAATATTGATATAGGAAACATCAGTATGCCAATAAATAGTAATCTGATTCAAGGGGCTCAAAGCTTATTCGGAGTTAGAACAGATTTAAAATTTGGAAATACAACTATTTCAGGAGTTTTTTCAGAGCAACGTTCACAATCACAGAATATTACCTCAGAGGGTGGAGGCAAACTTCAAGACTTTAGTCTTTTTGCTTTAGACTATGAAGAAGATAGACACTATTTTATTAGCCAATATTTTAGAGATAATTATGATACTTTTCTGGCCAACTACCCATATATTAATTCTCCAGTACAAATTACTCGTATAGAGGTATGGGTTACAAACCGAGGGTATCAAACACAAAATGTCAGAAATATAATTGCACTTCAAGATCTAGGAGAGGCAAACCCAATTAATTCAAGTCTGGACGACACGTTTTCAGGATTTTTTACAACAGCTAACCATTTAGATCCACCAAGTAACAATGTTAATAAACTAGATCCTGATGAGATTGGCTTTCAGGGAATTTTAAATGAAAACATACGAGATATAGCAACGGTAAATAATGGTTTTAATAATGTCAAAGTCAGTGAAGGTATTGATTACGCTGTTTTAGAAAGTGCAAGAAAACTAAAGCCTCAAGAATTTACTTTCCATCCTCAACTCGGCTATATTTCATTAAATCAGCGCTTAAGTAATGATGAAATTTTAGGAATTGCTTTTCAATACACATACTTCGGGAAAGTCTATCAGGTTGGTGAATTTGCAAATGGTGATATTCCAGGGACATCTATTATCATAAATAATCAAACACAAGCTCAAACTCAGGCTATTCAACAACAAGTCCAAACCAATAACTTAATTGTCAAAATGCTAAAAAGCAGTTTGACTGATGTACGCCAACCTGTTTGGAATTTGATGATGAAAAATATATATAACACAGGAGCATTTCAGATTTCAGAGGATGATTTTAGATTAAATATATTGTATACTGATCCTTCGCCTTTAAACTATTTAATTCCTGTAGACCGATCTATTTGGCCTGAAGAGTTAGATGAAGAGATACTTTTGAATACAATGAAACTAGATCGATTAAATGCATATCAAGATTTTGTTCCGAATGGTGATGGTTTCTTTGATTACCTCCCTGGAATTACAATTGATCCAAGATATGGCCGAATAATTTTCCCAAAAGTTGAACCTTTTGGAGAGTTTTTATTTGATTTATTAGATAATCCCAAATCAGCAAAAGAAGATTATGATATAAATAATAGCTTTAATAAGAATCAGGAGAGGTATGTTTTTAAAGAAATGTATACATTGACTAAAGCAGCTGCATTAGAATATATTGAAAAGAATAAATTTCAGTTAAAAGGCCGTTACAAGTCTGAAGTTGGAGATGGGATTAATATTGGGGCATTTAATATTCCCCGTGGATCAGTAAGAGTATCAGCAGGTGGTCGACTTCTTCAGGAGGGACTTGATTATACTGTTAATTATGAAATTGGAAGAGTAAAAATATTAGATGAGGGACTTATGGCTTCAAATATTCCAATCGATATATCCGTAGAAAATAATTCTTTTTTTAATCAGCAAAATAAACGTTTTTCAGGGATCAATGTTAATCATAGGATAAATGATAAATTCTACTTGGGTGGAACAATGATTAATTTAAGTGAAAACCCATTAACGCAAAAAGCAAATTATGGAACAGAACCAGTAAATAATACTATGATTGGCTTTAATACAAATTTTTCTAGCGAATTACCTTTTTTGACGCGTATGATCAACAAATGGCCAACGATAGAAACCATTTTACCTTCTCAAATTTCTTTTAGAGGGGAAGTGGCAAATTTAGCAGCGAATGATCCAAGAAACACTCAGCTTAATGGCGAAACAAATGTTTACATAGATGATTTTGAAGGTGCACAAACAAATATAGATGTAAAAGGCTTTAACGCTTGGAATTTGTCAAGTGTACCCGTAAAAGGTTTTCCTGGGTCCAATTCTGAAGGATTAGAGAGTGGTTTTGCTCGTTCAAAATTGGCTTGGTATTCTATCGACCAAGTTTTTTATTCAAGACAACCTGGAGGTATAAATAATGATGATGTTTCCAGTAATAATACTAGAAGTATATTTATTGAGGAGCTTTTCCCAGAGCAGGATTTGGTTCAGGGAATGATTCGAAGGCTACCTACTTTTGACTTAGCGTATTATCCTCATGAAAGAGGACCCTATAACAATGCACCAGAAAATCAGATTAAATCTAATCCAAAACAGAATTGGGCAGGGATTACAAGAGCTCTAAATGCTACAAATTTTGAACAATCAAATGTTGAATTTATAGAGTTTTGGCTTCTAGATACTTTTTTTGATAATTCATCTGAAAAAAATGAGCTCGGAGAATTGATTTTTCATTTAGGGAATATTTCTGAAGATATTTTAAAAGATGGAAGAAAACAATTTGAAAATGGATTGCCTAGTGCGAGTGAATCTAACCCTACCTTTGAGACACCTTGGGGGAAAGTTCCAGCTACACAATCACTGGTATACGCATTTAATACCAATGAAGAAGATCGTATACTTCAGGATGTTGGTCTCGATGGTCTAAATGATTCACAGGAAGCAGCAGTATTTACAAATGGTCCGATTAATGATCCTGCAGGAGATAATTATCAATATTTTCTTCAAGCAGAGGGTGGAATTTTAGAGCGTTACAAGAATTATAATGGTGTTGAAAATAATACTCCAATTCAATTTAGTGATACAGATCGAGGAAATACCACTGAACCTGACACTGAGGATATAAATAGAGATCAAAGTATGAATACGATAGATAGTTATTTTGAATACAGAGTGCCTATTTTTAAAACTATGCAGGTGGGAAATCACCCTTTTATAACTGATGTTAGAGAGAATATTAATGTTAATGCGCCTAATGGTGATCAGTATAATACACGCTGGATCCAATTTAAAATTCCAATCCAAAAATCATATTACGAGAATACATCTTTTAATACTTATTTTGATGCAGTAAATGAAATTAATGACTTACGGTCTATCCGTTTTATGAGGATGATTTTGAGTGGTTTTGAGAAAGAGGTGGTCTTTCGATTTGGTACTTTAGACCTTGTCCGAGGTGATTGGAGGAGGTATAATAAGCCTTTAAATGAAGATATTTTATCAAATTCTAATACCACATTAGATATAAGTACTGTCAATATTTTAGAAAATGAAAATCGAATCCCGATAAACTACATTCTACCCCCAGAAATTCAGAGGGAACAAATCAACAATAATAATACTATTATTCGTCAAAATGAACAATCTCTTACCTTCCGAATTTGTGATTTAAAACCTATGGATTCCAGAGGGATTTACAAAAGTATAAATTTGGATATGAGACAATACAGTAAGCTTAGAATGTTTTTACATGCCGAATCTTTGCCTGGAAATGAGCCTTTACCTGGATCAGATAGCGAAGACGAGTACGATCGTCGCATGACTGCGTTTATACGTTTAGGAACAGATTATCAGGATAATTTTTATCAAATTGAAATTCCTCTAAAACCTTCAACATATACGGAGAATATTTCAAATCGATTAACAGCTGAAGAGGTTTGGATTCCTGATTCAAATTCAATAGAAATTCCTATAGACCTATTAGCTAAACTAAAGGCAAAAGCACTACAAAGATTGGGTTTGGGAGAAACCCTTTATTTTGATGAGGAATTAAATCCTATTGAAGAGTTTACCCCTATCAGTAGTTTACCTGGAACAAAAAAATATAAACTAGCGATTCACGGAAATCCTTCTTTGGGCGCAATTAGAACTCTTATGATAGGACTTAAAAACCCCTCAACAAGGCTTGGAGATGATCTTTGTGGTGAAGTCTGGTTTAATGAGTTAAGGATATCAGGAATTGATAGTCAAGGTGGTTGGGCAGCTATTGGGGCATTAGATGCAAATCTTGCTGATTTTGCATCATTTTCTGCAAGTGGACGCTACTCTTCAATAGGTTTTGGTGGTGTTGACCAAACACCGAACCAAAGAATGCGAGAGGAATTACTTCAATACGATTTTATTTCTAATATTAATCTTGGTCAGCTTACACCTTCAAAATGGGGACTACAAATTCCTCTAAGTTATGGAAATGGAGAAACACTTATTACACCTGAATATGATCCCTTTTATCAAGATTTAAAATTAAAGGATCGATTAGTTACTTCAGAACGACAAGGACAAAGGGATTCTATTCGTGATCAGTCAATTGATTATACAAAGCGAAAAAGTGTAAGTTTAATAGGGGTTCGAAAAAATAGAATGGGACAAGGAAAAAACCGTTTTTACAACCCCGAAAATTTTGATTTTTCTTATGCTTACAATGAATTAGAACATCGTGACTACGAGATTGAAAATCAACAAGAGATAAATTTACTCTTAGGAGCTAATTATGGTCATTCTTTTAATTCGAAAACTATCGAACCATTTAAAAAAGTGAAGTATTTCAATAAAAAAAGATATTGGAGATGGTTACAACAATTTAATTTTAATTTATTACCAAGCTCACTTCAAGGTTCTACAAATATAAATCGTATACTCAACAATCAAAAGTTTAGACAGGTATATTTAGAGGGAACAGATGCATCTCTTCAGAGAAGCCTTCCCAATCTTCAACAACGAAACTTCTTGTTTGACTATAATTATGCATTAAACTATAGCTTGACTCGATCACTTCGGTTTAACTTCAATGCTACCACTAGTAGTATTATTAGGCAAAACACAGATATAAACTCACCTAATTTAAATTCTGTAGAAAGTGATCAGCGAATTTTATGGGAAGGTTTATTAAGAGCAGGTGAGCCAAATTCACATTTTCAATCATTGGCATTAAATTATAAACTTCCCTTTCAATATGTGCCTTTTTTAAGCTTTATAGATGCAACTTACAATTATACTGGAAATTTCAACTGGAAGAGAGGTTCAGAAGCTTTAGCTGGGGTTAAAAGTGAGGAAGGAATAGAATTGGGTTTGGTTAATATGATTCAAAATAATAACACTAAAACAATCACAGGAGCTTTATCATTTGCTAAACTATACACTGCTTTAGGATTAAAAGCAAATGAAAGTCGTTTTCGCTCAAAGGTTAATATTGTTCAGAAAAAAGACTCAACAGTAAAAAAGACTTCATTTTTTAAAAAGAGTATAATTAAGGTTGTTGACATTTTAACATCTATAAAAAGAGTTCAAGCTAGTTATAATGAGAATAATGGTAATGTTCTTCCTGGGTATCTACCATCAGTAGGTTTTGCAGGTGGTTTACGTCCAACTTTAGGATATACCTTGGGTAGTCAGGCTGACATTAGGTATGAATCTGCTAGGCAAGGTTGGCTTACAGGTTTTCCAAACTTTAATCAATTATATACACAACTTCGATCAAATAAGCTTAAAGCCTCTGCTCAGGTAGTTCCTGTTAAAGGGCTAATAATTGATTTTAATGCAGAAAGAGACTTTAATGAAAATCAAATGGAAAATTTTAGGGTTGAAGATTTGGAATATTTACCTCAAAATATCAATATCATTGGAAATTTTGGAATGTCAACCATATTATTAAAAACTGCCTTTAGTCCATCTAAAAGTTCTGTAAGTACAAATTTTGAAAAGTTTAGAGAATATAGAAATATTATTTCTCGACGTCTTCTTGAAAATAGTGATTTCATTGGATTAGGTAACGATAAAGAGGGCTATCCATTAGGTTTTGGTAAAAACCAACAATCTGTATTGGTGCACTCCTTTATAGCTGCCTATTCTGGTTTAGATCCAACTAGAATTAAACTTAATCCAATAAAAACGACACCTTTACCCAACTGGAATTTGAAGTTTACTGGTCTAACAGACATTAAATCCATTTCTAAGATCTTTAATAGATTATCAATAAACCACGCATACAGGGCTAGTTATACTTTAACAAATTTCCAATCAAACTTTGACTACGACCCAACTAATCAAAACCAAACTGATAACAGAGGTAATTATATTCCCAAACGTTTATATTCCAATATAAATTTAGTGGAACAGTTTAATCCACTTGTAAGACTCGATATGGATTTTACTAATTCAATTAAAATTTTAGCTGAGTTAAGAAAAGAGAGAGCAATTTCTTTAAGTTTAGATAACAACCTAATTACAGAGACTAAAGGTGATGAATATGTTTTAGGGCTTGGATACAGAGTAAAAGATTTACGTTTTAGAACTAACATAGGAGGAAGGAAAGTGATTTTGAAAGGAGATTTAAATATTAAGGCAGATGTATCTTATCGAGACAATATAACAGTGCTGAGAAATTTAGAATATGATAATAACCAAGTAACTGCTGGCCAGCGCCTTGTGGCAATTAAAGTAACTGCAGATTATGCATTAACAAAAAACCTCACGGCACTTTTCTTTTATGATCATAATTTTTCTGAGTTTGCAATTTCTACAGCTTTTCCTCAAACAAGCATCAGATCAGGATTTACAATTCGTTATAACTTTGGAAATTAAAAGACTTTTTTAGTGAAGGATTTCTTTTACATTTGTTATTTAATAATTATCTATATATGAAGGTGCCTGCAGACTTAAAATATACTAAAGATCACGAATGGATCAGAATAGAAGGTGAAGTTGCTACTATTGGAATTACTGATTTTGCTCAAGGCGAATTGGGTGATATTGTATATATTGAAATTGAATCCCTAAATGACACCCTAGATGCGGAGGCTGTATTTGGATCGGTTGAAGCTGTAAAAACAGTTTCTGATCTTTTCATGCCTTTATCTGGAAAGATTATCGAATTAAATGGAGCACTTGAAGATTCACCAGAGACTGTTAATGAGGATCCATATGGAGAAGGATGGATGGTTAAAGTTAGGTGTAATGACTTATCAGAAATTGAGGGACTTTTAGATGCAGAAGCTTACAGCTCAATTACAGAAAAATAATAAGTTTTTAAATGGATTGCCATAATAGCAATTTTTATTGTTATTTATACCTTAAGCCACCATCCTTAAATAGTCAATCTTGAAACTCTTTCTTTATTTGAAGGGATTTATTTTTGTATTTTGTTTGTTATTTTAACCTGAGTATAATTTGCAATTTCACTTTATTAAAAATAAGGCTTTTGAAAAAATACTAGTTTTAGCTATTTAACTAAGCTTAATTCTTGAATTATTTCAGCTGATACATTAGTTTAATTATTTTTTTGATATGCAAGATTTATTAATAAATTTTCTTAAGGATAGCTTGTTGTATATTTAAATAAATTTTTATTTCATTTTTCTCTCAAAAATTAAGTTGATTTAACAGGATTTTTTTTTAGTTTAGCTAACTTAAACTGTTTAAATATGGAGCCTAAGAAAAGCGATAAAGTAGATTTAACAAAAAATAGTAGCTTATATTTTGTTATTGGATTAAGTCTTGTTTTACTTATTTCATGGCAAGCAATTGAGTGGAAGACTTACAAGAAAACTTATGATTATGAGGCGCTTAATGTTGAAGATGATGATGATGAGGAAATACCGATAACAGAGCAATTAAAAACTCCTCCTCCTCCTCCTCCTCCTCCTCCTCCGGCTCCAGAGGTAATCGAAATAGTTGAAGATGAAGAGGAAGTTGAAGAAACAGTTATTGAATCTACAGAAACTAATGAGGAGGAAATTATTGAAATTGTAGAAGTTGAAGAAGAAGAAATTGATATTGATGTACCATTTGCTGTAATTGAAGACGTTCCAATTTTTCCTGGATGCGAAAGAGTAAAAAAATCTGAACGTAGAGATTGCTTTCAAGAAAAAATGAATAAGCATATTCGAAAAAACTTCCGTTATCCCGAAATTGCTCAGGAAATGGGAATCCAGGGTCGTGTTTATGTAAACTTCATAATAGCTAAAGACGGAACGATAACAAGTATTAGAATGCGGGGACCAGATAAAAACTTAGAAAATGAAGCTCAGAGGATAATTTCCAAATTACCCAATATGACTCCAGGAAAACAGAGAGGAAGGCCCGTCCGAGTTCCATTTAGTATTCCAATTACTTTCAGATTACAATAAATATTATAACCCAGCTTAAAGGCTGGGTTTTTTTTAGAATAGAGAAAATATTTTAAAATAATTTACATCTTAAAATACAAATAGATTGTACAAATATTTTTTCTCGCTTATCTTTACGATCTTAATGATGTGGAGTGATGCAGACAAATAAAACAATTGAAATTACGAGTACTCAGCAAACTTTGATTGATTTATCCCAGCTTACAAAATTTAGGCTTTCAGTATCTGTAGTTGTATCCTCACTTGCTGGTTATTTTCTAGCTATAGATAAAGTAGATTACCTTACACTATTCTTGCTTGTCCTTGGAGGCTATTCTATGGTGGGTGCCTCAAATGCATTTAATCAAGTCTTTGAAAAAGACTTGGATAAGCTTATGGTAAGAACCCAAAAAAGACCACTGCCTGACGAAAGAATGAATCCAAAATCAGCGTTATTTATTGGCGTTATTCTAACCTTAATTGGAGTAGCTTCTCTCTACATTATAAATATTAAAACTGCATTTTTTGCAAGCATATCCATTTTTTTATATGCATGTATTTATACCCCATTAAAGCAAAAAACGCCGCTATCCGTATTTGTTGGTGCTTTTCCAGGAGCAATTCCTTTTATGCTCGGATGGGTCGCTGCTACAAATGAATTTGGCATAGAGCCTGGAGTGCTTTTTATGTTTCAGTTTTTTTGGCAGTTTCCCCATTTTTGGGCAATTGGCTGGCTAATGCACGAAGAATATGAGGCTGCTGGATTCAAAATGTTACCCTCTGGAGCTAGAGATCAAAGCACAGCCTTCCAAATTGTTTTCTATACACTTTGGACAGTTTTAATTTCATTGATTCCAACTTTTAAATATACCGGAGTCCTTTACCTTAGCCAAAATGCTGCGTTATTTGTATTTATGTTAGGGTGCATGTTTTTGTATTACTCGGTTAAATTAATGGTTTCAAAAACAGATAAGGCAGCACGAATATTGATTAGAGTAAGTATTTTTTATTTAACAGGAGTGCAAATTATTTATGTAATTGATAAATTTTTAATTCAATGAATAGAAATGATTCTACAGCTAATAAAACAAATCGAGCTAAAAAAATGATGCTTTGGTTTGGAATGATTAGTATGAGTATGACTTTTGCAGGACTTACAAGCGCTTATGTCGTAAGTAGTTCCCGCACAGATTGGATACAACAAATAGAACTTCCTTTTGCATTTACTATCAGTACATTATTAATTGTATTGAGTAGTGGAACCTTTTATGGAGGATTAAAGATGTTGCGTACGGGTAATTTAAAAGCTACTCAAGTTTTATTATTAACTACTTTAGCTTTAGCTGTAGCCTTTGTGTATTATCAGATTCAAGGCTTTAATGGAATTATTGAAAAAGGATATTACTTTACAGGACCTGAGAGTTCAATTACAACCTCATATTTATATGTACTTGTATTATTACACTTGGCTCATCTTACTGCTGGAATTATTATTGTCTTAAATATTTTTTTTAAGACTTTAATTGGAAGTTATATTAGGGGTAATACAATAGGGTTCGAACTAGCTGTAACTTTTTGGCATTTTCTTGATATACTATGGGTATATTTATTTTTATTCGTTTCATTCTACGGTTAAAAATTAATAAATTTGTACCAAATTAAAATGATATTATGGAAGTAACATCTGATGCATCTTTTGAAGAAAACCAAGTATGGGGTGGAGGTAATAAACCCCTTAATGCCAGTTATGGTAAATTGATGATGTGGTTTTTTATTGTCTCTGATGCATTGACTTTCACTGGATTCCTTGTCTCCTATGGCTTTTCAAGATTTAAGAATATTAATTCGTGGCCTATTGCAGATGAGGTTTTTACTCACTTTCCCTTTTTACACGGAATCGATGCACCTATGTACTACGTAGCATTAATGACATTTATATTAATTTTTTCATCTGTTACTATGGTCCTAGCGGTAGATGCGGGACATCATATGAACAAGACGAAAGTAACTTTTTATATGTTACTTACCATTATTGGAGGTGCAATTTTTGTTGGTTCTCAAGCCTGGGAATGGAAAAATTTCATAAAAGGTGAATATGGCGCCTTGGAAACTCGAGGCGGACAGATTCTCCAATTTTTAAATTCTGAAACAGGAAAACGTGCTGCAATAAAAGAGTTTTCTTTAGGAATAAATTCAGACCGCTCAACACACCAATCATATAATGGTGTTTGGTATGAAAATGAAACCACACTTCCAAATGTATCTGTTTCTGAAGTCAAAAAAGGATTTGTAGCTGACCCAAGTCTTGTAATAAGAATGGAACAAATCACAGAAAATGGAAAAAAAACAGTTTTATCTCGAGAAGAATCTTTAATTAAAATTGATGAAGCTGTTGGGGTAGTAGAAGGTGCAAATTTGATACATAACGAATATGGAAATCGTCTCTTCGCAGATTTCTTTTTTTTCATAACCGGATTCCATGGATTTCACGTATTTTCAGGAGTGGTAATCAACATAATAATTTTCTTCAATGTAATATTAGGAACATATGAAAGAAGAGGGCATTATGAAATGGTAGAGAAAGTTGGTCTTTATTGGCATTTTGTCGATTTGGTTTGGGTATTTGTATTTACATTTTTCTATCTAGTTTAAAAATATATAATAAACATTATGACAGCAGAAGGACATAAATTAGCCATTTTTAGAGGGCTTTTAAAATTTAAATCTAATCAACAAAAAATTTGGGGTGTTTTGATTTTCTTATCAATTGTAACTACTGTTGAAGTTGCACTTGGCATAATTAAGCCTGATATTTTAATGGGAAGTTTTTTAAGAATGAAGATTCTGAATTGGATTTTCATTATTTTAACTCTTGTAAAAGCCTATTATATTGCTTGGGATTTCATGCATGTGCGTGACGAGCGAAGCAGCTTAAAAAACGCAATTGTTTTACCCTTAGTGATTCTTATACCCTATTTGGCTTTCATCTTAATTCTAGAAGCAGATTATATTTTTGATGTTATGGATTTTGGTTTCGTAGCTTGGAATTTTTAGAGTAAAAACCTTTTAAATATTTTTAAATCGCTTTTTTATTATGAAAAAAAACGATCTATATAAAAAACTTGTTTTGGGACTATTGTTTGTATTTCCACTCTTAGTTTATTTGTTTTTTGCTTCTGGTAAAAATAATTTTGCCAAACTCCCAATACTTACTAAAGCTGTTGATGAACTCCAATTTAATAATGGTATTTACAAGTTAAAAGACCGTATTACAATTTTAGGATATTGGGGCGGGAGTTTAGAAAATAAAAAGGCGGAAGCATTAAATTTAAACGAAAAGATTTATAAGCGTTTTTATCAATTTGATGATTTTCAATTTATTTTTTTAGTTGATTCGAGTAGAATAAATCAAGTGTCTGAATTAAAAAACTCCTTAAAAGAGGGTGTTGGTACTGATCTTTCTAGATGGAATTTTATACCCTTAAAAAGCAAGGACATTGATTTACATTTTCACTCTCTCAAAACACCATTACTACTTGATAGTGATCACAGTACCCCTTATGTTTTTATTATAGACAAGGATCTTAACTTAAGAGGAAGAAATGATGATCCGGATTCTGGGACACTTTATGGATTTGATGCACGCTCTGTTGCTCAGATAAATAAAAAGATGATTGATGATGTCAAGGTTATTCTTGCTGAGTATCGTTTGGCACTTAAGATTTACAATACTAAAAGAAGTAAATAGTATATGTATAAATTAAAATATGTCGGACTTTTTTTAGTAATTATTATTTTTGGAATTCTTTTTATCCCAAGGATTCTTAATAGAATTAATGATCAAACGATCGTTGAAAGTAACCGTTCACAATCACCGGGAACATTACAATATATAGTTTTAAATGGGAAGGCTAAAAAGGTTCCTGATTTCGCATTTTTAAATCAAGACAGTCTTTTAATTTCCAATGAAGACTTTTCCAATAAGGTCTACGTAGCAGAATTTTTCTTTACCTCGTGTCCAACCATATGTCCAATTATGAACAAAAATATGAAAAGAATTGAAGATCAATTTGGGTCACGTTCAGATTTTGGAATTGCTTCTTTCAGTATTGATCCAGACCATGATACTCCAACAGTTTTAAAAGCTTATGCAGAGTCTTATAATGTTTTTTCTCATAACTGGCATTTTTTAACTGGTGAAAAGGAAAATATTTATAGTCTTGCAAATAAAGGATTTAATATCTTTGCATCTGTAAATCCCAGAGCTGCTGGTGGTTTTGAACATCAAGGATATTTTGCTTTAATAGATAAAAAAGGTCACATTCGCTCTCGTTCAGATCAGTTTGGAAATCCAATAGTCTATTATATGGGTTTAGATAAAGAAGATGTTGATATACAAGAAATTGATTTTTTAATTGAGGATATAGAAAAATTATTAAAAGAATAATAAATGGTTAGAACAGAACAAGAAAAAGGTAGAAAATATATACCGTGGGTTTGGATACTTTCTATTGCCGTGCCTTTAATTGTTGCAATACTTTTTTTAATAAGAATTCCTAATGTCGATTCTTTGACCTTTCTACCCCCAATATATGCAACTATAAACGCTATAACAGCAATAGTTTTGACTCTGGCATATTTTGCTATAAGAAATAAAAAAATAGTTCTTCATGAACGCCTTATGAAATCTGCAATAGCTTTATCTGTAGTTTTTTTGGTTATGTATGTTGCTTATCATATGACTTCAGATCCAACTCCCTATGGAGGAGTTGGGATTTCAAGGTCCATATATTACTTTATACTTATATCGCATATTTTATTATCAATTGGAATAATTCCTTTGGTGCTCGTAACTTATGTTAGAGCGATCTCTAAATTATTTTCAGATCACAAAAAAATAGCACGCTATACATTCCCAATCTGGATGTATATAGCAGTAACAGGTGTAGTAATTTACTTAATGATATCACCATATTATGTATAAAAAAAATATCATATTATTTATAATTCTTTTTTTAATAATTGGAATTGAAGAGACTTACAGTCAATGTTCAATGTGTCGCGCTGTACTCCAATCTGAAGAAGGGCAGGCTACAGCTAAAGGAATTAATAATGGAATTTTATATTTAATGGCTATTCCTTATTTGCTAGTAGCTATTGTTGGTTGGAAAGTCTTCCAGATACTTAAAAAGTAGTTTAAAAATTTTTTAAATTATTTAGTTTATTTTATAAACTTGTTTATTTTTACAAAAAAATCATTAAATGAATTCAACTGAAAAAAAGATAGAAGAAATAACGAATGTCATTAATAGTACAAAAGAAAATTTAAAACCTCTTAGCGTTAATTTTATCTTTTGGGGTTTATTGATAACACTAATGAGTTTGTTACATTACGTTTATCCTTCATTAATTCAATCAACTCAGTACTCTGCAAGATTATTTTGGATAGTATTGCCTTCAATAGGAATGTTAATTACTATTTATTACAATATTAAGGTTAGAAAGAAAACAGGATATGAAACCTACTTAAGCAGGGTAATAAAAATTATTTGGGGAGTTTTTAATTTGTCATGGATATATATTATCGTTCTTTCTTTCACTTTAAAGAGTTTTCATCCTGTTCCTCCTATTTTATTTCTTTTAAGTGTAATATTAATAATTACAGGGTTAATCATAAAATTTAAACCAATTACGTTAGGAGGATTATTTCTGACGATATTTACATTCTATCTAAATTTTAACCCTGGAATTAATCTTTTATTAGTTAATATTGTTGGAGTTTCATTGGGTATGTTAGTTCCAGGATTATCACTTTTCTATTCTAAGTCTGATGAAAAAATCGATGGATAAATTATTATTTAATCCTATCAGATTAAAAATCATGTCATCTTTAATTAATAATAGTCAATGTGATTTTAATCACTTAAAAAAAATTACAGAAACTACACAAGGTAATTTGAGCATTCAATTGAAAAAATTAAAAGAAGAAAAATATATTGAAATTGAAAAAACATTTAGTAATAATTATCCTAAAACTAGTTGTTCAATAACAGAAAAAGGAAAAATTAAATTTGAAGAATTTTTTAAAAATTTAATAAAAATGAAAAACCCTTAATCAGAATTTTATAAAAAAATTGATATTATATTTCAATATTTTTATTGTCAAATCATTTTGATTTAAGTTCAATAAAGAAAAAATAAATAAAATGTATTTTTGCACCAATTAACCATAAATAAATGATTCAAATAAAAAATCTCCATAAATCTTACCAAATGGGCTCCTCCTCTTTACATGTATTAAAGGGAATTAATTTAAATATTAAAGAGGGTGAACTTGTTGCTATAATGGGATCCTCAGGTTCTGGAAAATCTACCCTTTTAAATATCCTAGGAATGTTAGATGTTGCGGATGAAGGAGATTATATTTTGGATAATGTACCTATAAAGGATCTGAATGAGACAAAAGCTGCTAAATACAGAAATAAATTTTTAGGGTTTGTCTTTCAATCTTTTAATTTAATAAACTATAAATCTGCTTTAGAGAATGTTTCTTTACCTTTATATTATCAAGGTATTAAAAGAAAAGAACGCCAAGAGTCAGCTTTAGATTATTTAGAGCGGGTTGGTTTGAAAGATTGGGCAACTCATTTACCCAGTGAACTTTCAGGGGGACAAAAACAGCGTGTTGCTATTGCAAGAGCTATGGCCTCTATGCCCAAAGTTTTACTTGCAGATGAACCAACTGGTGCATTAGATACAACTACATCATATGAGGTAATGGATCTTATTCAAAAGATAAATGAAGAAGGGAAAACGATTTTAGTCGTTACTCATGAACCTGATATTGCTCAAATGTGTAAGCGCATAGTTAAGTTGAAAGATGGTGTTATTGTTGAAGATAAAGAAGTAAAACAAGTCTTAGCATCATCTTATGTTTAACAGAGATCGTTGGAGAGAAATTTTTGAGACAATAAATAAAAACAAATTAAGGACCTTTTTGTCGGGATTCACTGTTGCCCTTGGAATATTTATCTTTATAATACTTTTTGGATTAGGTAATGGTCTTAAAAACACCTTTCAAGAGTTTTTTTTAGATGATGCGGGCAATGCCATTTTTTTATATCCTGGTAAAACTTCTAAACCCTATAAAGGCTTTAAAGCAGAAAGAAGGATAGAGTTTAAGAATGATGACTTAAAAGACATTAAAGAAAACTTTGCTTTCTTTTTAGAGCATTTATCACCGCGAATTGATCGAAGCGCTCCAACTAGCTATAAAAATGAGAGTAACAATTATAGTACAAGAGCTATAGCTCCTGGTCATCAATTTGTTGAAAAAACTATTTTGATGAAAGGAAGGTATATTAATAACTCTGATATCAATCAAAAAAGGAAAAGTGCAGTTATAGGTAGGCTTGTAGTTAAAGACTTATTCAAAACTGAAAATCCTATTGGTAAATATATAAATTTAGGATCAACTGCGTTCAAAGTAGTCGGGGTTTATCAAGATGAAGGAGGTGACAGGGAAGAACGCAAAATTTATATTCCCTTTACTACAAGACAGCTTATTGAAAAAGGCAATGATAAATTAAATCAAATCGTATTGACCTACAGAAAAGAGTTGGGTCATGCAGGTGCGATGGCTTTTGAAAGCACACTCAAAAAATATTTCTATGAGAAGAAATCAATTGATCCGACTGATCCCAACGGAATTTATATTCAAAATCCAGCTGATGATCTCAAACAAAGTCAACAATTTGCAGTTGTATTACAGTATATTGTAAGTTTTGTTGGTCTTGGAACACTTATAGCTGGAATAATAGGGATATCAAATATTATGGTTTTTGTAGTCAAAGAACGAACCAAGGAATTAGGAATACGTAAAGCCTTGGGAGCGACACCTAAATCAGTAATTCAAATGATTCTTCAAGAGTCTGTGTTTATTACAACTATTTCAGGCTATGTTGGATTATTTTTAGGGATTTTGGTTTTAGAAAATATCGGTCTAAAATTAGAGGAATATTTCATAAAGAACCCTTATATCGATCTAGGTACTTCTATAGCAGCTACAATAATCTTAATTATTTTTGGAGCTATAGCGGGCTATATTCCTGCAAAAAGAGCTTCAAGTATTAAACCCATAGTTGCCTTAAGAGATGAATAGTTTAAAAGTAATTTTTGATAGAGATACATGGCAAGAAATTTTTGGATCAATTTCTAAAAATAAGACTCGTACTATTATTACAGTAATTGGAGTTTTGTGGGGTATTTTTATCTACATTGCCCTTTCAGGAGCTGCGAAAGGTTTGGATAATGGTTTTGAAAGGCAATTTGAATTTATTGCAATGAACTCTATTTTTGTTTGGGCTCAAGAGACCAGTATACCTTATGATGGGTTTAAAACTGGACGAAATATTACACTCAAGCTTCAAGATATTGATTTCATTCGAAAACGAATTCCAGAAGTAGAGTTTATTGCTCCTAGAAATGTTAGAGGTGCTTCTGGTGGAGGAGTCCCTTTAGTAGTACGTAAAAATAAGTCGAGCAATTATAATGTATACGGAGACTTTCCAGAATACACCAAGATTGCAACGAAAAAAATCTACGATGGAGGGCGTTTTATAAATGAAGATGACATTAAATATTCAAGAAAGGTTTGTGTTATTGGAGAGAGAACTCAAACAGAACTTTTTGAAAAGGATGAAAATCCGATCGGTAAATATATACGGATTGATAATATTTACTTTCAGGTCATTGGTGTTCACAAATTTATTCCTGGAGGCGGATTTGAGAGTGATGGGGATATTTTTATTCCTTTTGAAACATTTAGAAAAATATATAATACTGGTGAAAGAGTTCAATGGTTTACTGTTGCAGCATATGATGATGCAGATGTTGTAGCTGTAGAAAAAGATATAAAAGCAACATTAAAGAAAATTCACAGAGTTTCTCCAGACGATGAGCGTGCTTTTGGTGGATTTAACTTAGGTGAAATTTTCAACAAAATCGTTGGATTTTCAAAAGGGATGACCCTGTTATCTTTAATTGTTGGCATTGCAACCATCATAGCAGGTGTAATAGGAATTGGAAATATATTACTAATATCTGTGAAAGAAAGAACCAAGGAGTTAGGAGTTAGAAGAGCTCTTGGAGCAACACCATCAGAGGTAAGAAATCAAATTATTTTGGAGTCTGTATTTTTAACATTGATTGCAGGTATATTGGGAATCATCTTAGGAGCTTTTGTTTTATTTGGAATAAATTTAGCTACCCAAGACTTAACAGATTTTCCCTATACAAATCCTACTGTTCCAATCCAATTCATAATGGGAGCACTTTTTATTATGGTTTTTTTAGGAACACTAATTGGACTTATCCCTGCACAACGTGCAGTAAGTATTAAGCCAATTGATGCATTAAGAGAAGAATAAAATTAAATATAAAATCAATGAAAATTTTAAAATATATCGGAATAACTCTATTAATTTCTGGAGCTTTATTTGCAGCAGCGTACTTTATCAAGACCAATGATAGATCTGCTATTGTTTATGAAACTAAAACAATAATTACTACTTCCATTGAAAAGAAAACTGTAATTACCGGTAAAGTAATCCCAGAAGATGAGGTTGAAATAAAACCTCAAATCCAAGGAATTATTGATGCTCTTTTTGTAGAAGAGGGAGATAAAGTTGAGACTGGAGATTTACTGGCCAAAATTAAGGTCGTTCCTAATGAACAAAATTTAAATAGTGCAGAAGGAAGATTAGCTAATTCAAGAATTATACTTAAAAACGCTGAGATTGAGTTCAAAAGGAATAATGATCTTTTTGATAAAGGAATCATATCTAAGCAAGACTTTGATAATATTAAATTAAGATATAATCAATCAATGCAGGATGTATCCAATGCAATTTCTGATCTTCAAATTATTCGTTCAGGGTCAAAAGGGGGAGCAGCTTCAGCTAATACTAATATACGAGCAACTGTTCCTGGCACAGTTTTAGAAATTCCTGTTGAGGAAGGTTTTCAAGTGATTGCCAGTAATAGTTTCAATGCAGGAACAACCATTGCTACAATAGCTGACCTTAATAAAATGATTTTTGAAGGTAAAGTTGATGAAGCCGAGGTAGGAAAGTTAATAGTGGGAATGCCTTTAGAGGTCAATCTTGGTGCTATTGAAGACCAATCATTAGAGGCAAAATTAAAATTTATTGCTCCTAAAGGAAATGAAGAGCAAGGAGCTGTTCAATTTAAAATTGAGGCAGATTTATTTTTAAATGATTCAATTTTCATAAGAGCAGGTTATAGCGCTAATGCTTCATTAATTTTAGAACGTAAAGATGAAATAATGGCTATAGAAGAGTCGCTACTTCAATTTGATCGTAAAACAGAAAAGCCTTATGTAGAAATACAAGTGGCTGATCAAAAGTTTGAACGAAGAGATATTGAAATTGGTTTATCTGATGGAGTAAATGTTGAAGTAATATCTGGACTAACTGAGGATGACCAGATTAAGGTTTGGAACAAAACAGAGCCTATTAAAAAAGGTGATGAGGAAGATGAAGGTGGCTTCCTGGATGATTAGACACAATAAATAGACTAAGCTTTTTATTTAAGAAATAATTCTAATAAAATAATATGAAAAAAATCTTCAGCTTTTTAATTTCTCTATCGACTTTCCTTTGTTCTGCACAAGTAAAACGATATACCCTGGAAGAGTGCGTAATGATTGCTCTTGAGAAAAATATCAGCATTCAACAGTCTGAATTGGACTTAGAGGGTGCAGATATCGATAGGGCAGATGCTTTTGGAAATTTTTTCCCAAGAATAAATGCACAATCTCAACATATATGGAATAATGGTCTAAGCCAAAATATTACAAATGGTTTAATTGAAAATTTGACAACTCAGTTTTCTTCTTTAGGAGGAAATCTTGGGGTTACACTATTTAACGGTAGGCAAAATATTAATCAATTAGCTCGTGCTAATTTAAGTTTCATTTCAAGACAATACCAGTTAGAAGATATGAAAGATGATATTAGTCTTTTTGTTGCAAATTCTTATTTACAAGTTACGTTTAATAAAGAGTTGGAAGATGTTCAACGTTATCAATTGGAATTGGCTCGACAAGAATTAGAACGTACACAATTCAGAATTGAAGCTGGTGTTCAAACTATGGCTGAGATTTATGAGATAGAAGCTAATTTAGCTTCTCAAGAACAAGCTTTGGTTCAAGCAGAAAATGCTTCTCAACTATCAAAAATTAGTTTAGCACAACTACTTTTAATTACTGATTATGAAAACTTTGACATTGCTGATGTGGACTATGACGTACCCCTTTCTCAAATTCTTCTAGAAGAGCCCAAAAAGATATATGAAAAAGCACTTACTCTTAGAAATGATATTAAGGTAGGTGTTACAAATATTGATATAGCAAAAAAAGATATTAAATTGGCAAAAGGCGCTTTATTACCCTCACTTTCAGCATTTTACAATTATAATACTCGTATTTCTTATAGTGACCGCTTTATAGAAACAGGGAATTTGATTGAAACCCCTATTGGAGTAGTTAAAGAGAATGGATCAATTGTTGTAACTCAATTTCCTGAAAGAGAAATTACCAATGCCCAATCTTTTGGTGATCAATTTAGACAAAATGATGGTCATAGTTATGGCTTGTCATTGAACATTCCAATTTTCAATGGATCGGCTGTAAAAAATAATATAAAAAGAAGAAAACTGAACTTAAAACGAGCTGAGAATCTTTTTGAGCAAACTAAGCTTGATCTTGAAAATACTATAAATCAGGCTTACAATAATGCCGAAGGAGCATATAAATTTTACGAAGCTTCCAAAAAAACGCTAAAAGCAAGAAGGGAAGCTTATTTAATGGCAGAACAGCGTTTTGAATTGGGTGTTATGAACTCTTATGATTTTATTCAAATTAAACGAAGATATGAAATTTCAGCTTCAGACAACGTTAGGGCAAAATACGATTACATTTTTAAGTTAAAGGTTCTAGAATTTTATTTTGGTTTACAAATCACGATATAATTCAATTTAAATTTGTCGAGTGATATACTTTGTTGTAAATTAAGTTTTAAGGTCTTATATTTTTTAAAAAATGCAAAATCACCAAACCAAAGCTTATAAAAGCAAACATAAGGACATTCCTGGTAATCCATCAACTGCAAAAAGTAGTATTTATAAACTAAATATTCGAGAAAATGATGAACCACTTAAGGTTTTGTCAGAAGAGCAATGGCAGTTTTGGATGCAAAAAGGATATGTAGTAATTAAAAATGCTATACCTAAGGATCAAGCTGAAGAAACTGCAGCATTTCTTTGGGAATTTGAAGATAAAAAACCTAATGATCAATCTACTTGGTATACTGATCCAAGAGCAGATATGCAAATGAAAGAGCTTGCAGGAACGGGTATGATTGAAGTGTATAACAATCAATATTTATGGAACAACAGACAGACTCAAACAGTTTATGACGCTTTTGTGGATGTCTGGGGGACAAATAAACTTTGGGTTACAATTGACAGAGCTAATCTCAACTTTCCAATTCGAAAAGGGCATGAATATAAAGGTTTTATACATTGGGATTATGATCCAGAAACTAAACCTCAAAATGTTCAAGGAGTTATCGCTTTATCAGATCAAACAGACATTAATATGGGAGGCTTTCAATGCTTACCATGGCTATATCAAAATTATGATATATGGAAACTAAGCCAACCTGTTGACCGAAATCGTTTTAAGCCAGATATAAAGGGTTTAGAGGATAAAATAGAAAAAGTAGCTATGCAAACAGGAGATTTATTAATATTCAATAGTCTTTTAGCGCATGGAATCCGACCTAATCTTTCAGAAAACAAAGTTAGGATTGCTCAATATATTTCAATGATGCCAGCAGAAGAAGAAAACGAATCTCTTAAAAAGTGGAGGATTAATTCTTGGAAGAATAGGTTAGCTCCTGAAGGCTTCGCCTTTCCTGGTGATCCAAGAAATTGGGAAAAGAGAAAATACGATACAGCGAAACTTTCTCCATTAGGTAAAAAACTTTTAGGATTAACCTCATGGTAAAATGAATCTAAATTTAAAGGGTAAAACAGCTCTTATAACAGGGTCAACTTCTGGAATTGGATTCACTACAGCCAAAATACTTCTGAAAGAAGGACTAACTGTATACATCAACGGTAGAACTAAAGGATCTGTTGAAAATGCTCTAGTTAATTTAAAAGATGAAGTAGTTGGCGCTCGTGTTTTTGGACTTATTGCTGATTTTTCTAAGTCAAATCAAGTTAAAAACTTATTAGAGAAATTGGAAGAGATTGATATTCTGGTTAACAATGTAGGCATATATTCTTCAAAGTCTTTTTTTGAAACATCAATTGAAACTTGGCAAGAACAGCTTGAAGTAAATTTAATGAGCTGTGTTTCATTATCTAAGCATTATTTAAAAGGAATGCTTGAGCGTAATTGGGGAAGAGTTCTTTTTATTTCAAGTGAGTGTGCCTATTTAGTTCCTTCAGATATGATATCATACAGTGCTACCAAAGCTGCTATGCATGCCGTTTCTAGAGGAATTGCAAATGTAACTAAAGGCACAGATGTTACATCTAATGTGGTTGTTCCAGGTTCAACCTTGACCGAAGGAGCAAAGGCTTTTTTAACCGAAAAGGCCAATGCAAAAAATACATCTATATATGATGTAGAAAAAGACTTTTTTAATAATGATCGTCCATCATCACTTTTGAAACGTTTTACAAGTACAGATGAAGTTGCAAGCACGATAACATACCTTTGTAGCCCCTTATCTTCGGCCACCAATGGGGCAGTAATCAAAGTTGACGGTGGAAGTTCAGGGGGTATTTTATAAATTTATTATGTCTTATATTCTTCAACTTGAAACTTCAACACAACAATGTTCAGTAGCTTTGTCAAAAAATGGAAAATGCATTTCAAAAAAAAAGCTTTTAAGTGAAAACTTCAGTCATAGTGAAAAGTTACATTTATTTATTCAAGATGTAATTAATGAAGGCGGAATAACTATTTCTAATTTAGAAGCTATAGCTGTAAGTAAGGGTCCAGGATCATTCACTGGACTCAGGATAGGAGTATCAGCTGCGAAAGGTCTTTGTTTTGCTCTTGACCTTCCTTTAATAGCAATTAATACTTTAAACTTAATGGTTCAACCATTTTTTAATAAAAAGTTTTTTGATTTTTTTATTCCCATGCTAGATGCCCGTCGAATGGAAGTTTATACCTCTATTTTTAATAAAAAACATAATATTATAATGCAAACTACAGCACTAATTTTGAAACAAGACAGTTTTCTAAGTCAAGTAGGAAGCGGTAAGTGTTTGATTATTGGTAATGGAGCTTCAAAATTCCAAACTCTGAATCCAAAAATTCAAACCCATTTTAATAATGAAATACATTATCCTTCAGCTGAAGATATGTCTTTATTGGCTTGGGAAAAGTTCAGTAATAAAGATTTTGAAGCTTTGGAATCTTTTGAACCATATTACTTGAAAGATTTTCAAACTACATCTTCAAAAGATATTGAACCTTAACCATTAATAGCTATTACATTTTCAATTTTACCAGGCATCATTTCTTTTAACATATTTTCGATACCATTTTTCAACGTAAAGGTAGATGACGGACACCCACTGCATGCACCTTGAAGTATAACTTGAACTGATTTATTAGAGGGGTCGTAAGAGTCAAATTGAATATTCCCTCCATCGGAAGCTACAGCTGGTTTAATATATTCATCTAAAATTGATACAATTTGAGCTTCTAGAGGATCGATATTTTTTTTTATAGGATCCTTTTCTCTGAAGTCTGACAAAATATTTTGTTTCTTAAGTAGAATATTTCCTTCTTCAATGAATGAGCGGATAAACTCTCTTAGTTCCATCGTTACTTCTTCCCAACTATTAATTTCAAACTTTGTAATTGAGATGTAATTCTCATTAATAAATACTTCTTTGACAAAAGCAAAGTGAAACAGTTTTTGGGCTAAAGGAGCATTTTTAGCTTCATCTATATTTTTATACTCAACACTTTCTGAAACAAGTGGTTTATTTGCTACAAATTTCATTACTGCAGGATTAGGAGTACTTTCGGCATATACACTTACAGGGATTTTGTCATTTTTTTTATCTTCTATAATAATGCCTCCTTCATTTAGGTAGTTTTCTAGTTGTAATCGTACTTCTTCTATAACATCTCCCCATTCTAGAATATCAAAGCGCTCTACCTCTAAGCTTTTTTCGTGGAGTTTTACTGACTTTACAAATGGCAGATAAAATAGCTGTTGAATTAATGGTGCTCTCTTGGCTTTATCAATATTTTCAAAATGAATACTTTCTTTAGGACCAATATTTTGATTTAATATAAAATGGGCCCAAAAGTTACCATCTTCTGCTTTTGCTTTTATTTTAAATACTCCCATAATATTTAATTTTTTCAAAAATAAGCAATGCCTTTTGATAAATGGATCTTAAGCATAGCATTTTTATACTTAAATCTTTTTGTAATTTGAAGAAAATACAAAATCATGTTAATTAAATCAGTTAGAGGATTTACACCCATCTATGGCTTGGATTGTTTTTTTGCCGAAAACTCAACTATTATTGGAGATGTTGTAATTGGAGATGAGGTTTCTGTTTGGTATCAAGCAGTAATTCGTGGTGATGTAAATTCTATTAGAATAGGAAATAGAGTTAATATTCAAGATGGTGCGGTTATTCATTGTACATATGAAAGAGCTTCAACTAATATCGGTGATAATGTTTCAATCGGTCATAATGCAATTGTACATGGATGTAAAGTTCAAAATAATGTTTTAATCGGTATGGGTAGTATTATTATGGACGATTGTGAAATTGGAAATAATAGTATTATCGCTGCTGGAGCAGTGTTAACTCAAAATACAGTAGTTCCAGAAGGATCAATATTCGCTGGTACACCTGCTAGAAAGATTAAAGAGATTGATCTAAATTTACAGAAAAATGAAATTGAACGAATTTCAAAAAATTATATTCACTATGCTTCTTGGTTTAAAGAATAAAAAACTCACCTTATAAGGTGAGTTTAAATTACATTTTTTTATTTCAATTAAAATCCTAGATCAGTTTTTACCGCACTCATTAAATCTTTACCAGAAGCCATAATTACGCTTCCTCCTGGACTTGAATCTAATACATAATCAAATCCTTGAGCAGTTGCGACTTTCTCTATAGACACACGAGCTTTTTCATATAATGGCCGCATCATTTCGGCAGAACGCTTTTGAAGTTCTTGAGCAGCTGTTTCTCTAAACTCTTGAATACGTTGTTGCATTTCTTGTAACTCAACTTGACGCTGCTGATTAATTAATTCAGTTTGATTTTGGGCATCACCTTGATAACTTTGAGCTTTTGTTTGAAATTCTTTAGCAGAAGTTTCCAATTCTTTAGCGTATTGGTCTTCCAGTTTTTTTAATTCACCTTGAGCTGCAATTACCTCTGGCATTTCACTTATCAATTGTTGAGTATTAATATGAGCAACTTTCGATTGTGCACTTGTAATACCGAGTGGGGCTACTAAAAATAATAAACTAAAGATAAGGGTAGTATAATGTTTCATAATTCTTAGGTATGTTAATTATTTAACGAACTAGTTTTTGTTTTTAATTTTTCTAATTGGTCTTTTCTTTTTTGAATAAGTTGTTGTCTATTTATTCTTTTTATAACTAGGTCACTAATATCGTAAATTTTTGCGGAATATAGCATTGTTACAGTTGAAGATCGATCAAAAATAAAATCATATTTTTTTTCCTCTGCTATTTGTTTAACAATAGTTAAAACTTGATCCTGGACAGGTTGAATTAATTTTGAGCGCTGAATAATCATATCTCCACTTGGACCAAAGCGTTTTTCCTGTAAGTTTATAATTGACGAAGCAAAATCTTGAATTTCAAGCTCTCTATCTTTTATTAATTCTGGTGTTAGTAAAATACGCTCAATATTTAGTTGATCTTCAAATTGTTTTAATTGAATTTTTTTTAACTCAATCTCTTTTCTCCATTTTATAATATTATTATCCAAAAGCCTAGTTGCCTTGGTATACTCATCTACATTTTCAAGTATTACACTCATATCAATATATCCAACACGTGTACCCCTTTGTGCATTAATATTAAATGTCCACATTAACAGTATCAAAATAAAATATGATAATATCTTTCTTTTCATATACCTATTAACGCTAAGTTTTTTAGGATATTATTAAGGTTTACGAAGTATTTAGCAATATTAAAATCTTTGACCAATTACAAAATGGGTTTCCCAACCATTTGGGGTAGTTAGATTAGAATTAACATTATCAAAACCATATGCAAAATCAATTCCAAGTAAACCAAAAGCAGGCATAAAAATTCTTACCCCAGCCCCTGCAGATCTTTTAGAACTAAAAGGATTAAATTCTCTAAAGCTGTTGTAACCTTTACCAGCTTCTAAAAAAGTCAACGCATAAATAGATGCACTTGGTTTTAAAGTGATTGGATAACGAAGTTCTAAAGAAAACTTATTATAAATTACAGAACCATCTCTGCTGGAGAGTGATTGATTAGGATATCCTCGAAGTGCAATAGTTTCACGTCCATCAAGAGCATAGCTTACCATTCCGTCCCCTCCAAGGAAAAAGCGCTCAAAAGGAATATTACCTCTTGTGAGGTCATAAGCCCCTATAAATCCGAAGTCAACTTGGGTTTTAAGAATTAATTTCTCATAAATTGGAGTATACCATGTTCCATTAAATTTGATTTTGTAAAATTCAAGCCAACGAAACCTTTCTTGATCGATAAGCTCAGTGAGCGGGTTACCATTTTCATCTTGAAACTCTGGGAGGCTTCCAAGGTTAGAATAGTCCTTACCAGAAATAAGGGAGTAAGGAGGTGTGAATTTAGCATTTATACTGAAAGTAGAACCTCCAATTGGAAAAATTGGGTTTACTCTTGTATTATTTCGTGTCAAATTAATAGTATAAGCTAAATTATTCGATTGTCCATCTCCAAATGTAAATAAACCAGTATAATAGTTTTCTAAATTATAATATTGAAAAGATACAGCTTGAGAAAGTTGGAAGAAATCATCAGGGACTTGTAGCCTTTTTGCTAAACCAAGAGTAATACCACTGATTTGAAAGGATTGAGTTTTATCTGCTAGTCCAGTAAAAAAGTCATAGCGATATTGTATGGTATGTTGTAAAGAAGTCGAAAACTGAACTGGTTGACGACCTCCCAACCAGGGTTCAGAAAAACTAAAACTGTAAGTACTGTAAAACTGACTTGCTTGAAGCCTTAATGCTAAGGTTTGTCCATCACCCATAGGAAGAGGTTTATATTTAGTTTTATCTAAAATATTTCGCATTGAAAAATTATTAAAGGACAGCCCAAGAGTTCCAATAAAACCACCCTGCCCATAACCTCCTTGAAGTTCAATCTGACTTGCGCCAGATTCTACCAAGTCAAATCGAACATCAATAGTTCCTGAGTTTGGATCTACATTTTCAATTTGGGGATTGATTTGTTCTGCGTCAAAAAAGCCTAATTGACCTACCTCACGAACAGTTCTAACAAGCTTTTGTTTACTATAAAGCTCTCCTGGTTTAGTCCGTAGCTCGCGATAAATGACATGATCATTGGTTTTATTATTTCCTTCTACTGAGATTTTATTAAAGTTTGCTAACTTACCTTCTGTGATTCGAATTTCGAAGTTAATAGTGTCTTCTACGGCACTTACTTCCACAGCGTTAACGTTAGAAAAAAGATATCCACTGTTTTGATATAAATTGGTTATATCTTCAGCGTCTGGTTTTGAATTATCAGCAATTCGTTTTTTAAGTAATACTCCATTATACACATCTCCTTTTTTAAGACCTAAGACTCTTTGCAAAAGATTGTTGTTATAAACTGTATTACCAATAAAGTCAATATCTCCAAAGTAGTATTTATTACCTTCTTCAATATTAATACTTAAACTCATTGTATTTGATCCATTATCATTTCTAATAATTGTATCGGAAAGAATTCTCGCATCACGATACCCTTGCTCTTTATAATAATCTATTAGACTTGTAAGATCTTCTTTAAAGTCATTTTCAATAAATTTTGAACGTTTCCATAAACGAATTGAGGTTTTATGTTTTGTGTTCTTGAGCTTCAATCTCAGTTTACCGGATTTAAATACTTCATTCCCTTCAAAATCAATTTCTTTTATCTTTATTCTAGATCCTTTATTAATGTTGACCACCATTTTAAATGAGTTTTCTCCAACAGTATCTTTGACAGTATTTAAAGCGACCGTTGTATCTAGAAAACCTTCCTTTTTGTACTTATTTTCTATATAATTTTTAGTATTTGTAAGAAAGCTTTCAGAGAGCTTTTTACCTTTCGTTAGCTCTGTATCTTTTATTAAACTTTCAATACTACCTTTTTTTAAACCATTAATTTTCACATCTGTAAGTGTGGGTAATTCATCAATATCTATTTCTATAGAAATTTTATTATTATCAACTTTAGTAACATAAAAATTTATATCACTGAATAGCTCTAAACCCCAAAGTTTTTTGATTACTGCACTTACTTCTTCTCCTGGAATATTTAATTTCTGACCTTTATTTAAACCACTATATGATATAACTGTTTGTGAATTAAAAGTTTTCAAACCACGGACACTAATTGAATCTAGTATGTAAGATTTACCCTTAATAAAGGCGTCATTTTGGGCATATGAAATCCTCCATGAGAAAAAAATAAACCCCAAAATAATTATTTTTAATAAAGGCTTAAGTACGGAGTTGTTCGCTCGTTTTTCCAAATCTTCTTTCTCGTTTACTATAGTTTATTAAAGCTTTTTTTAAATCCTTTTTTTTGAAGTCAGGCCAAAGGGTTTTGGTAAAATACAATTCCGCATAGGCAATGTGCCATAAAAGGAAATTACTGATTCGTTCTTCTCCACTGGTTCGTATAAGTAAATCTACCGGCGGTAGATTCTGCGTGTAAAGATGCTCAATTATGGTGGATTCGTCAACTTTTTCAGGAGAAATTATACTATTTTTAACTTTATGGGTAATAGCTTTAACAGCATCTATAATTTCTTCTTTACCTCCATAATTTAAAGCCAGTGTAAGCACCATGCCAGAATTATTTCTTGTCTTTTCAATAACAAATAATAGCTCTTCTTTTACCAACTTTGGTAGTGTTCCTAAATCTCCTACTGAACAAAGACGGATATTGTTATCAATAATACTTCTGAATTCTTTTTTGAGTGATCCTACTAAGAGCTTCATTAACAAATTTACTTCATCCTTTGGACGACTCCAATTATCTGTTGAAAAAGCAAAAAGAGTTAAAAATTCAATTTTATTTTTTGCTGCTTCTTCGACAATATCTTTTACAGCCTTAGCTCCGTTTTTATGACCTATAACACGGTTTTTACCGTGTTTTTTTGCCCACCTACCGTTGCCGTCCATAATGATCGCTACATGTTTTGGTTTTTTGTTCATTTACTCCTTACAATAACATGGAAGATCGCCAAAGGTAAATGAAATTGTTATACCTGTAAAAATATACCAATCATTATTCGCTACATTGCCAAATTTATAGTTTAGATTCCCAGCAAATTGATTTTGTGGATTACTTCCATCTAAATTATCTGTGAGAGTGTATCGAGTACCAATTTCAAAACTTAGAACAAAAAATGGATTAGGATTTATTTTAATGCCTAAAATTAATGGAATTGCTAATTCTTCATCTTTACCAAAATTATTGTATGTAGGAGGTACTGTTGGACCATTTGGACTAATATAAAACTGATCAAATCTAAAATAACTTAATCCATAAAAAACATATGGTGTAAAGCTTGTTTTTGGATCATGAAGATTGAATTTTTTAAAATTAATCTCGATACCTCCCGCAAACTCTTGAATACGATTTTCAACCTTGTAAGACCTTCTAAAGCGATTAATATCTCTATTATTAAATTCATTTTCCCGCAATTTAGCAAATGTTATACCTCCTCTAAAAGAATAACGATCGGTTACATTCCATTTATATACTATACCATATGCAAGTTCATTGGGGTCTAAATAACGATCTGTTCCAACATCACCAATGTAATTACTCCCCCCAAGAAAAATACCAATTTCATGAAACTGAGCTGTGGCGATCGCTGCAATTAAAAAGTAGAAAATAAAATAAACTTTTTTATGCATCAGTTTGATACACGGAATTACCCGTAGATTTTTGTCTTATATAAACAAAAAAAGAGCTATTTTATTGTGTGTTTCTAGAGTCTTGACCCCAAAAAAGTTTTTCTCGTAACGTGTTGAAAAAGAATGTACCGTTTAATTGAACGGTTATGACTTTAAACGTTGCCTTTTTGATGTATATATCGTTTCCATTTTTAAGTGTAAAAATTCTAGAATCTAGGGAAAGTAGGTGCGTTTTATCACGCCCATTGACAGAAATTTCAAAATTAGTTTCTTCAGGGACAATAAGGGGTCGCATATTTATATTATGTGGAGCAATTGGATTAACAATTATGCACTTAGATGAAGGAGAAACTATTGGCCCCCCACTACTAAGGGAATAGCCTGTTGATCCAGTTGGAGTTGCAATTAATAAACCATCGGCCCAATAGGTTGTTAAATAATGATCGTCTAGCTTTGCATCTATACTCAGCATGGAGGTAGAATTTTTCCGATTAATACTTACTTCATTTAATGCGTAACCAAAATCTTTTAAAGCGTCTACAGATTCTTTGGTGGAAACCTCAAGTAAAGAACGTTCAATTTTGGTATATTTACATTTGAAAAATAAGTTTAATCCTTCTTCGAGAGTTTCTCTTTTTATAGATGTTAGGAAGCCAAGCCTTCCAGCATTAATCCCTAAAATTGGAATTTTAGTGTCTCTAATTAGAGAAATTGATCTTAAGATGGTTCCATCCCCTCCTACTGAGAATAAAAAATCAACTTTTTCTTCAAGTATTTGATCATCTTTAAAATAAAAATATTTTTCTCCGTCTTTTCCTAAATGTTTTTTTAGTCTATCAAGAATAATGAATTTATGTTTATTCTTTTTAAGTAAGTCAATCAACGTTTTAATGTATGTAATTGATGTTGTCGATAAGAAAGCACTATATATAGCGATATACATAATATTGAATCTTGCAATAAAGGTACAAAAACTAGAAACTATGATAATTTCCAAGAAGTCAAAAAATAATTCTTAGATCAAGTACTTATCTTTTAGATCAAAACAGAATACATTTGTAAAAAAAAAATGACATTACTTAGTGTAAATATTAATAAAATAGCAACGTTGCGAAATGCTCGAGGTGAGAATTTACCTAACCTAGCTGAAGTAACAAAGGATTTACAATTTTATGGAGCAGATGGTATTACAATTCATCCAAGACCAGATGAGCGCCACATAAAATATGATGATGCCAAGAGTTTACCCCGAGTAATTACTACTGAATTTAATATTGAAGGAAACCCTATTCCTAAGTTTATTGATTTGGTATTAGAAATTAAACCTACACAAGTAACTCTTGTTCCCGATTCAGAAGATGCTATTACTTCAAATTCAGGTTGGGATACATTGAAACATCAAGATTATTTAAAAAAAATCATAAAAAAATTTAGGGATCAAGGGATTAGAACTTCAATTTTTGTAAATCCAAAAGTAGATATAATCGAGGGTGCTTTTTCAACAGGAACTGATCGAGTTGAGTTATATACAGAGGCTTATGCTTCTGGATATAAAAAAAATAAAGAAATGGCAATAGCACCCTATATTACAGCAGCCAAAAGAGCAAACAAACTTGGTCTTGGAATTAACGCAGGTCATGATTTGAGTTTAGAAAATATAGCTTATTTTGCAGAAAATATTCCATCTTTATTGGAGGTTTCTATTGGACATGCTTTAATTTGTGAAAGCCTCTATTTAGGATTTGAAAATGTTATTCCCATGTACCTTCAACGTTTAAATATTTGAAACTTCTTTTCAGTAATATAATTGGTTCAAGTGGAGTTGATTTATTGATACTTCATGGATTCTTAGGGATGGGTGATAATTGGAAAACTCATGCAAAAAGTTTAGTTAAAATTGGATATAAAGTTCATCTTTTAGATCAACGTAACCATGGAAGAAGTTTTTGGGATGATACATTTAATTATTCATTAATGGCTGAGGATATCGTTAATTATTGTAAATACTATAATTTAAAAAAAGTTTTAGCTTTAGGTCATTCAATGGGAGGCAAGATACTTATGCATTTAGCATGTAATTACCCTGAATTTATAAAGGCTTTTGTTGTAGCAGATATTGCCCCAAAATCATATAAAGCAAGCCATCAAAATATTTTAAATGGTTTATCAAATCTAGATTTCAGCAAAATAAAATCACGATTATTAGCAGACCAAGAATTATCTAAATATGTCCAGGATTCAATTACACGTCAATTTTTATTAAAAAATCTTTATTGGGCGTCTCCAGGAAAACTAAGCCTTCGAATTAACATTGATGTATTGAAATATAAAAATGAAATTATAGGCGAGGGACTTAAGCCTGATCTATATTCTACTCATAAATGCTTATTTATTAAAGGGGGAAATTCAGATTATATTTTAGACAGTGATCAGTCTCTAATAAAGAAACATTTTCCTAATGCTGAGCAAATATTAATTCCTGGAGTTGGACACTGGCTCCATACAGAAAATCCTAAAATATTTTTTGAAATTATATCCCAATGGCTGGGAAAACTCTATAAATTTTAACAACTTAAATAAAATTGTGATATTTCATAAAACTTAGTGTTCTCCGGGTTACTTATTATATTTTTGAAATCTAAATGAGACATATGAAAGCTATTATTCGAAAAGCAAAAAAAAATGATAGTACTTCTATATTTAAATTAATTAAGGAGTTAGCACTTTATGAAAAAGAACCCGAGAGTGTCATTTTAACAATATCAGATATTGAGAAACACGGTTTTGGCTCTCACCCTCTATTTCAATGTATTGTTGCTGATTTTGAGGATGAATTAGTTGGAATGGCATTGTATTACCCGCGTTATTCAACATGGAAAGGGCCTACATTTCATTTGGAGGATTTAATCGTTTCAGAAAGATTAAAAGGAAAAGGAATAGGGACTCAACTCTATGCTGAATTTATAAAACAATCATATGAAGCTGGAGTTGAGCGAATAGAATGGAATGTACTCGACTGGAATATGACTGCAATTAATTTTTATAAAAATAGTGGTGCAAATGTTCTAAAAGACTGGTTAAGTGTTCAAATGCATCGTGCAGCAATGAAAAATTTTTTGGATTCCTTAAACAAATGAAAATATTCAAATTTGGTGGTGCTTCTGTTAAGAATGCAGAGGGGGTTAGAAATTTAGTAAATATATTTAAATCTGTAAGAGATCATGATACACTTATAGTTGTCTCTGCAATGGGCAAGACCACAAATGCACTAGAGAAAATAATAGAAGTATATTTTAAAAATAAAGAAGAAGTTTCGTTAGGGATCTTATCGCTTAAGGAGTTTCATCTTAAAATAATAAAAAATCTTTTTCAAGGGAAAAATATAGATTGTGAAACTGAAGTAAATAAGCTTTTTAAAGAATTGCAGGAGTTTTTGAAATCAAATAAATCTCCTGATTATAGTTTTGTTTATGATCAGGTTGTTAGTTTCGGTGAACTTTTATCAACAAAAATCATCCATCATTTTATGAAGTTTAAGGCAATAGATAATTTCTGGTTAGATGCTCGTAAATGTATTAAAACAGATGATTATTATCGTTCTGCAGACTTAAATTGGGAGTTTTCTCAGAAAAATATTACGAATCAGGTGAAAAAACATACTTTAATAGTTACACAAGGTTTTATTGGAAGTAACTCAAATAACTTTACGACTACATTAGGCAGAGAGGGTTCTGATTACAGCGCTGCTATTTTTGCCTATGCACTAAATGCCGATTCAGTTACTATATGGAAGGACGTACCTGGTGTTCTTAACGGTGATCCACGTTTTTTCCAGAACACAAAATTACTTAATCAAATTTCATATAGAGAAGCTATTGAACTTGCATTTTATGGAGCATCAGTAATTCATCCTAAAACAATTCAACCATTACAACGAAAAGAAATACCTCTTTATGTTAAATCCTTTGAAAACCCAAAAGCACCAGGGACATTAGTTTCAAAGGGAAAAATATTAGAACCTCAGATTCCTTGTTATATAGTAAAAATGAATCAAGTATTATTAAGACTTTCATCAATTGACTTTTCTTTTATTGTTGAAGAAAATATTAGTTACATTTTTGGATTATTACACGAATATCAGATGCCTGTTGAGTTAATTCAGAACTCTGCCATTAGTTTTTCAGTATGCTTGAATAATAAATATAAAAGGTTAGATGAGCTAGTATTAGTTTTACGATCTCGCTTTAATGTTGAAATTACTAAAAATGTCGATTTATACACAATTAGACATTTTGATGATACCACCTCTGAATTCATCAGAAAAATAGGAAAACCAATTTTATTAGAACAGCGAACACAACTTACCGCACAGTTTATTATTTAATTTATTTTTTTGATCTTATCTAAGATTGTTTGAGCAAGCTTACTATGACTTTCGTAAGTGCATCCCCCAACATGTGGACTAAGAAGAACTTTCTCACAATTCAATAAATAAGTTAGTGCTTGGTTAGATTTAGGGGAATTGAAAATGGAATGAAAAGAGTTTGATTCGTATTCTAATACATCTAATCCCGCTCCAATTATTTTACCAGAATTTAATGCATCTATCAAGTCATCAGTAACTACTATCTTTCCACGTGCAGTATTAATTAACCAAAAAGAATGTTTCATTTTATCGATAAACTTCTTATTTATAATACCTAAAGTCTTATCTGTCTCAGGAATATGTAAACTCAAAATCTGAGCTTTTTTCTGAATTTCTTCTAAAGGAACTTGCTTGGCAGATTCATCACCTAAATTGGATTTAATGTCGTAACAAATAATATTAAGATTATTAAATCCTTTAAGTTTTTTAGCAAAACTTTTTCCTGTATTTCCATAACCAATTATTCCAACCGTTTTACCTTCTAATTCCCATCCACGGTGTTCGTTTCTTAACCAAGAGCCCCTAATAATGCTTTGATGTCCCAAGCGAAGCTTATTCATTAGGCAAAGTAGCATACCCAGGGCGTGTTCTCCAACAGCATTTCGGTTTCCTTCTGGTGCAGTTATTAATTGGATATTTTTAGAAATAGCATAATCAGTATCGATATTTTCAAGGCCCGAACCCACTCGAGCAATAAATTCTAATTGCTTTGCTGAGTCTAAAAACTTTTTATCTATTGGGAAACGACTTCTAATTATTATTCCTTTGAACTTATTAAGTATAGGCAATAGCTTGTTTAAAGGAGCATCGTAGGCAAGAATATTTTCATATCCTAATTTTTCCAAGCCTTCTATAAGCAGAGGGTGATTCTCGTCTATGTGAAGAATCTTTGCAATATTCATCAAAAGCCTAAAATAATTTTTGCTACGTAAAAGAAAAGAAAAATTCCAAAAATATCATTTGCAGTAGTTATAAATGGACCTGTTGCAATAGCAGGATCAATTCCTTGTTTATTCAAAACTATAGGAACAAAAGTTCCCACTAATGCAGCTACTACGATAACTAACATCATTGATCCTGCTATTGTTGCACTGACTAAAAAAGTTTGATTTACAAATTGACCAAATATTAAAATGACTAAGGCCAGTGAAAGTCCATTTATTAAACTAAGTCCAATTTCTTTGAATAAACGATTGTAAATAGGACCTTTAACAATATCATTTGCAATACCTTGAACAATAATAGCTGAGGACTGAACCCCAACATTTCCCGCCATAGCAGCAATGAGTGGCGTATAGAAAAATAAATTTCGTAGTTTGGGCTCTTCCATTATTGACTCGAAGTCTTGAAGGATAAATACACTACCTAATCCTCCTAACAATCCTAAAAATAGCCAAGGTAGCCGTGCTTTTACTAAATCAAATATATTATCATCAGCCTCAACATCTGCTGAAATACCAGCTGCTAATTGATAATCTTTTTCTGCTTCTTCTTTAATGACATCTACGATGTCATCAATAGTAATACGACCTAAAAGTTCTCTTTTACTGTTTACAACTGGGATAGCCTCTAAGTCATATTTGGACATGATTTTAGCAACTTCTTCACTTTCTTGATTGACAGTTACGTAATCTACATTTGGAATGAAAATATCTTTTACTTTTGCTCGAGAATTAGCTGTAATTAAATCCTTAAGAGAAAGACGTCCTTTCAAACAATTTTTATTATCAACAACATAAATAGAGTGAACTCTAGTAACATTTTCTGCTTGTGCCCGCATTTCATTTAGACATTTTAGGACACTTAAATCCTCTTGGACTTTTACTAATTCTTTTGCCATAAGACTTCCAGCTGTATTTTCTTCATAGCGTAATAAGTCTCGGATATCACTCAGATGTTCATCGTCATTAATTTGTGACATGACTTTTTCCTTCCTTTCTTCAGGAAGTTCAAGAATAATATCAGCTGCATCATCCGTATCTAGCTCCAATACTTCTTTAGCAATTTCTTTTGCTGAAAGTTTTTGGAGTATACCTTCTCGAATGTCTGGATCAACTTCAGCTAATGCATCAGCAGTTTTTTCACTGCCCAGTAATTTTATTAAGTAGATAGCATCATCAATGGTTACAGATTCTATAACCTCACCTAAATCAGCATAGTGAATTGGCTTGAGTTTCCTTTTTAGCCTTGTTTTATCCTTTTTACCAATGAGTTTTTTAATCTCATTTAAAAAAAGCGAATCAATTTGAAATGTTGCCATGGCTGATGCTTTTTGTGAGTTCTATAAAGTCGCTGCCCTGAAGCACCTCTGGGCGTAGGTCAAAGATAGCATCTTCTGTTAACTTTTTAGGGATATTCATGACTTTTAAACTATTACGAATCGTTTTTCGCCTTTGTTGAAAGCTTAGTTTAACAATTTGAAAAAGAAGTTTTTCGTCGCATTCTAAATTAAAATTTTCCAAACGAACTAATCGAATTACTGCAGAATTTACTTTAGGAGGAGGTTTAAAAACACCTGGAGGAACTTCAAAAAGGAAATCGGTTTGATAAAATAATTGTGTTAATACCGATAAGATACCATATTTTCTAGATCCCGGAAGTTCACAAATTCGTTCTGCTACTTCTTTTTGAAACATTCCAGAAAAAAAAGGAATTTGAGTTCTATATTCTAATGTTTTAAAAATAATTTGAGAAGAAATATTGTATGGAAAATTTCCGATAATAGCGAATGGTTTCATTCCAAATACTTTTTTTAAATCGAGCCTTAAAAAATCACCTTCTATCACTTTATTCTCAAGTTTTATGTATTTTCTTTTTAGATAGTTTACAGATTCACTATCAATTTCAATTAATCTTAAATCACTGATTTTAGCAATTAGGAACTGGGTTAAAACCCCCATACCAGGACCAATTTCCAAAACTTTTTCACAATTATTATGATCTAAAGTTTCAGCAATTCGACGCGCAATATTCAAATCCATTAAAAAATGTTGACCTAATTTTTTTTTAGCGCGAATATGTTTCATGACTTCTCTTCTATTAATTGAAGTTCTGTTATAAAGAATAAAATACTACTACCGAATTTTTTATTTGCTTCTTCTTGTAAGAGCTTAGCATCATTTTTTAAATAAGCATCTAAAATATTTTTGCTTTTGCAATAATATTGAACGGCATAGCTTAGCCCTCCTTGGTCCTCTTCACTTATAATTTTAAAAATTTTAGCTTTAATAAATTTTTGGGTAGCTAACATTTCCAATAAATGCTTTTGTTTCATCCACACTAACCACTCTTTTTCTATTGATGGCTCTACATGTGTAGTTACATTATAAATGATCATCTAAATTGATTTGGTCAAACCCAGTATATGGGACTAAAGCTTTAGGAATTCTAATGCCTTTTGAACCCTGATAATTTTCAAGAAGACCAGCTAAAACTCTTGGGAGAGCTAATGAACTTCCGTTTAAGGTATGTAAAATCTGTTTTTTACCATTGGAATCTTTATATCTTAATCTTAACCTTTCAGCTTGAAAACTATTAAAAGTAGAAACAGAGCTGATTTCAAGCCATCGTTCTTGAGCAGAGGAGAAAATTTCAAAATCATAAGTTAAAGCAGAGGTGAAGCCTAAATCTCCACCACAAAGTCTTAAAATTCGATATGGAAGTTCCAGTTCATTGAGTATTGATTTCACATGATCTACCATCTTATCAAGAGCATTCATTGCTTTTTTTGGCTCCTCAATTCTAACAATTTCTACTTTATCAAATTGATGTAGCCGATTAAGTCCTCTAACATGAGCTCCGTAACTTCCAGCCTCTCTTCTAAAACAGGGAGTGTAGCCGGTCAGAGCAATAGGAAGTTCTGAAATATCAAGTAAACAATTTCGATACAAATTTGTTATAGGTACTTCTGCCGTTGGAATCAAATATAAGTTGTCATTTTGGACATGATACATTTGACCTTCTTTATCCGGTAGTTGACCAGTGCTAAATCCAGAATCTTCATTTACAAGATGTGGTATTTGTACTTCTTTATAACCTGCAGCTGTGTTTTTATCTAAAAAATAATTTATTAAACCTCTTTGTAGTTTAGCTCCTTTACCCTTATATACAGGGAATCCTGCCCCTGTAATTTTATTTCCTAATTCAAAATCAATTAAATCATATTTTCTTGCTAATTCCCAATGTGGCAATCCATTTCCTGGAGCATTAGGAATATTATCTACGCTAAAAATCACTTCATTATCTTCTTCGGAACTTCCTTTAGGCACGATTTCATGCGGTATATTTGGAACTTGAGTTCTCAATTCAAACAAAAGGGAAGTAATATTTACAAGTTGTTCTTGAAGAATTTTGGTTTTTGTTTTTAAAGCAATACTTTTTTCTTTGAGAGTATTTGCTTCTTTAGCTTTTCCAGATTTAAAGAGAACCCCAATTTCTTTAGCTATTTGGTTTGATTCTGCTAAAAGCGTATCCAATTTTGCTTGTTTAGTTCTCCTGTTTTTATCTAAATTAATGATTTGATCAATAATTTCTGGGGTCTTAAACCCCCTTTTCTCAAGTCCTTTGAGAAGAACTTCTTTATTTTCTCTTATGTATCGCAATGCAAGCATGGAATATCCTTTTTACAAAAATAAAGTAATTTTATTTCTACTTCATTTCTGCTAAGGTTCTTTTACAAATTTCCTCATCTTTTACAAGCTGATTTTTTAAGGCTTCTAAGGAATCGAATTTTTTTTCTTCTCTAATTTTTTTCAAAGGGTTGACTTTTAATTTTTGACCATAAATATTTTGAGTAAAATTAAAAATATGTATTTCCAATGTTTGATTTACACCATTGATCGTTGGACGATTTCCAATATTCATCATGCCAGAAAATTCTTTTTTTTCTAGATAAACCTTAACCAGATAAACACCACGAGAAGGGATTAACTTATAGGTTTCTTCTATTTCTATATTAGCTGTTGGGAAAGATAATGTTCTTCCCAGTCCATCCCCTTTTATTACTTTTCCATTTAGTTCGTAAGGACGGCCTAAAAATCGATGTACTTGTTTAAACTTACTCGCTTTTACAGAACTACGAATTTTTGAAGAACTTACTATAATTGATGATATGTCTTGAGCTTCAATCACGTTAACTTTGAAATTATAAGTTTTCCCGTAATTAATCAAATCATCTACAGAAGCTTCACGATTCTTACCGAAACGATGGTCATATCCTATCATTAAAGAGGATATTCTAAGCTGATTAACCAGTATATCTCTTGTAAACTCTAATGGTGTAAGCTTAGAAAACTCTTTTGAAAAAGGCTGAATAATAAGGTTGTCGACACCCAATTCTGACAAAAGATTCATTTTCTCTTTGAGAGTGTCAATTAATTTAATATTATTTTCTTTTTTTAAAACCATTCGAGGATGCGGGAAAAAGGTTAAAATATTTGCTTGTAATTTTTGATTTTTAGCCAGAGATACAAGTGATTTGATTATTTTTTGATGTCCTAAATGAACCCCATCAAAGGTTCCTATGGTAAGAATTGATTTGGAAGAAGTTTTATAGTTTTCAATTCCGTTAACAACATTCATTAGAAAAAAAAAGACTTTTAAATTGCTTTACAAAAATACGCTAATATCACATACAGACGAATTAGTTTGTTTATTTTTAGCCTACACTTCATTTGGTTAGTTTGAAAAAAAAACAAATTTATCGCCTCAAAGTTCAAATAGCTATTGGTATTGTAACACTTTTTTTTTCGATGCAAAAACTATTGGGACAAGATCAATGGATCGAAGTATCAAACCCAAATAAAATATCAGTTTCTCCAAATATTTTTGGAGAAAAATATTATAAAATGCCAGAAAAACTTTTAGATGATATCAATCTTTTTGGAAAAGAATTAAAACATGAAATCAGGATGCCAAATGAAAAAGGAGAAGAAGAAATCTTTGTTTTGACTCCCATACCATTACTTTCCAAAAAATTATCAATTAAATATCCTAATCTAAAAACATTTAACGGTGTAAGTAAAAGTAGACCTAATGTTCAACTCCGGATTAGTGTTGAGCCAAGAGGGGTTAATGCATGGTTAAAAACCAATAATGGGACTGATTTTTTCATTCAACCCGTAAAAGGCAGAAAAAATCTTCATTTCTCCTATGTTAAAACTAAAAATGATTTCTCTACTTCACTTTTTTGTAAAACTAAAAATGCCATTTTGGATCAAAAATCAAGGATAATTTCCTCAAAATCAAATATATCAAATAATCAAATAAGAACTTTTAGGATAGCAATTGCATCAACGGGAGAGTATACATCCTATTGGGGTGATGACGATGAGAGTAATGGATCAAATCAAGAAGATGCATTAGGAGCTGTGGTTAGTACATTAAATCGAATTAATTTAATTTTTGAACAGGACCTTAATATTCGTTTGGAACTTGTTTCAGATGCTTCTTTACTTTTTGAAGATGCTTCTACAGATCCGTTTAATGGAAATTTTGACACTGAACTTCAAAACACCTTAGATACTGAAATTGGTGATCAAGGATATGATTTAGGTCATCTTTTCGATTTTGGAGAGCCCAATGGAGATGCAGGCTGTGTTGGATGTGTTTGTATTTCTGGTTTAAAAGGTAAAGGTTTTTCCGCGCATCCATTTACTGATATTTTTGGTGGAGAATATCGTAACGATTACTTTGATCTTGATTATGCAGGACATGAAATTGGGCATCAATTCGGAGCCTATCATACCTTTTCATACGATGCAGAAGGGACTGGAGTGAATGCAGAGCCTGGCAGTGGTTCTACTATTATGGGATATGCAGGAATTACTGGAGAAGACGACCTTCAGCAACACGGTGATCCTTATTTTCATTATTACAGCATAAGAAATATATTAGATTATATAGATACCACTTCTTGTGGTATCAACACTTCAATTGAAACTGAAATTTTCACTATAGATGCAGGTCCTGACTATAAAATTCCTATAGGCACAGCATACGAATTAAATTCAAGTTTATTAAAAGAAGAAGGGACTTATACATATTGCTGGGAGCAGCTCGATAGTGCTGAAATTACCTCAAGTAATTTTGGGCCAAATAACGTAAGTGGTTCAATGGCTAGATCACTTCCTCCTTCATTAATATCTAAAAGGGTTATACCCATTTTAGAACGTGTTTTGGCAAATAATCTAACACAGGAAAATCCTAGTTTAAACTCCACATGGGAGACTGTCCCTTTAATAGGAAGAGTCCTGAATTGGGGATTAACGGTTCGAAAAAAGACTAATTCATTCTATCAAACAGCTCAAGATTCAATTAAAGTTACAGCTATAGCTACTGCAGGGCCATTTCAAATTAACTCTCAAAATGAATCTGACTATATAATTAAAGGAGGTGCAGTTGAATCTATTGAATGGGACGTAGCAAATACAGATCTGAGTCCTATTAATTTAAAGGAGGTTATTATTTCAATGTCAACTGATGGAGGAAGCACTTTCCCGATTGCACTTGCTGACGGAGTCCCGAATAACGGAATTGCAAAAGTTATTATCCCAAATGATGTTGATTCCTCATCGGTAAGATTTAAAATAAAGGCAAAAAATGGAATATTTTTTGCTGTAAATAAACAAGATTTCAAGGTTGAATCACGTGATTTAGTCTTAAATTTTGATCCCTATATTCAAGAAAATTGCGATTCTAATTCGTTACGCTATACTTTCAAAATTCTAAGGAAGGAAAACTTTATCGACCCATTTAGTCTGCAATTAAATTTTTTACCTTCTTCATTAGATGTTAAATTTTCTGAGGAAGTTTATAATTCTTCTGAATCAACTGGTTATCTAGATTTAACTGGTCTTTCCAACTATGATCCAGGTGATTATGAATTCAATATAGACGCTATATATGGTAGTAGTTCAGAAAAATTTACCTTTTCTTTAAAGCAGAGAGATGTAGATTTTTCAATGCCTATCATTAAATCTCCCCTAAACGATTCTCAAAATATAAGTATAAACCCAATTTTAGCATGGGAATCTAATACTAACGTAGATAGTGTAAGAATTCAAATATCTAAAAATATAAACTTTAATAACCTTTTATTAGACGAGTTTACATCTAAATCACAAATTGAAATAAAAGACCTTAATGAAGCTTCAATCTATTATTGGAGAATACAACAAATTAATAATTGTAATACTTCAGATTTTTCAGAAGTATATTCTTTTAAAACTACCACAATTTCTTGTTTGGATCTTAATGCTGAAGATTTACCAAAAAATTTACTTGATGCTACAGAAAATGGAGAAGGCATTACCATATCTACAATAAATGTGAATTTTGACTCAGTAATATTAGATGTTGATGTTTTAGTCGACTTAACCCATACTTGGCTTGATGATCTTTCTCTTTATTTAGAAACTCCTTCTGGGAATCAATATCTTTTAAGTAGGAATGTAGGTGGTAAAGAAGATAATTTTACACAAACTTTTTTCGATCAAGAATCTAGTACAGATATTTCAAATGGAAATGCACCATTTACAGGAAGGTTTGTTCCGGTTCAAGATATTAGTACTATTTATGGTATTTCATCTAAAGGTTTATGGAAACTTATTGTTTTAGATCAATATATTGAAGATACAGGAAGTCTACTAGAATTTAAACTCAATTTTTGCTTGGAGGGTTTGCCAGAAATTAATAGTGATAGTGATTCATTTACTGACGAGGAGGATAATTGTCCTGAAATAACAAATGAGGATCAAGCTGATATTGATAATAATGGTATAGGGGATATATGTGATATATTTTCAAGTGAGAATCTTAGCTTAGTAAAAAATGATATAACTTGTCCAAAAAAGAATAATGGTTCTGTTATATTTAACGCACGTGCAGATTATATTTACAAAGCAAGTATAATTGGTTCAAATGGCTTTCAAGATGAAATTACTTTCACTAATATTGGATATACACTTAACAATTTAGCACCTGGAAATTATGATATTTGTATTTATTCGGATCGTTTTTTAAATTTTGAATATTGTTTTCAAACTCAAATTAATGATCCGGAAGAGTTAATGGTTCGAGCAATTTTTAATCCGGAAATTGGTATTTTAAATTTAGAGATGTTTGGAGGTAATTCTTATAAAGTTTATTTAAATGATCAACCTATTAAAACGACAGTTAAAAATTTGCTTCAATTACCACTTAAAAATAAGATTAATAGAATTTTAGTAGAAACAGATAAAATATGTCAAGGAACTTTTGAAGAATGGATCAATCTTGACAAACAAGCTAAAGTATTCCCTAACCCAGTGCGAGGTAATGCAAATATTATCTTGCCAAGGGGTTTGATTGCCAACCTAAATCTTTTTTCTGGCTCTGGAGATATTTTTTGGACTAAAGAAGTTGCTATTGAGAATCAAGAGTCAATTCTGATCCCGATGAGCAATATACCAAGAGGTTGGTATATTTTACAAATTGATTATGGAAACTATATTGAAACTCGAAAGCTACTTAAGGAATGAAAAAGATTGTAATTATTTTTTTATTGTTTTTTTTGGGTTGTGGTCCAGATCCAATCCCAGATCCTGAAGCTGTCATTTTATTAGCTCCAGAAAACTTGAATACTTGTTCAACGGCTACTAGAGTAAATGATATTGAGCGTGAAGTTAGTTTTCAATGGACGACTGGACTATTTGCAGAAAGTTATGAGTTGATTATACAAAACAGCCTAACCCAAGAGAGTTTTAATTTAAATACTTCACTATTAAATGCTTCAGTAATTTTACCGGGAGCAGCAGCTTATCAATGGTTTGTAAGATCGAAATCCACTCTAACGCCAGCAACTTCAGATAGTTCATCTTGGCAATTTTATCTTGAAGGAGATCCAAATAGTAGTCATTTTCCCTTTCCAGCTAATTTATTAGTTCCACAAGACAAAACAACTATAATCTTAAATAATAATAGTTTTAATCTAGAATGGCAAGGGAATGACCTGGATGATGATATCATCTTTTACGACCTTTACCTAGGGAATGATCCTACTCAACTTATTTTAAAAAAGGCAAAAATTGAAACAACTCAAACTGCTATACTCTTAGAACCAGGCTCATTATACTATTGGCAAATTATAACTCATGATAAAACTCAAAATCAATCGAAATCTTCAATTTTTAGTTTTCAAACGGATTGATTTTATTTTCCATTAAATTTGTTCATCGAAGAATTTAGGCCTTCCAGCCCAAAGTTTATTACAATTTGAGTGCAAAGGTCTATCCTTTTTTTTATTTGTTCTTGCTCATCTTTATTCCAATGATCTAGAACAAACTTTTTTTGATCAAACAATTTCTTTTCTTGACCAATACCAAATCTGAGCCTTGCATAATTGGGAGTATTTAACTCAGATTCAACATCTCTTAATCCATTATGTCCGGCAGCACTGCCTTTTCCTCTAAGACGCAAAGTTCCAAATGACAAGTGCAAATCGTCAGTAATAATTAAAATATTTTCTATATTAATTTTTTCTTTAAGAGCCCAGTATTTAACTGATTTCCCACTTCGATTCATGAAAGTAGTTGGTTTAATTATGACAAATTTTTTCCCCTTTTTTTTGAATGTAGAATAACTTGCAAGTTTTTTAAGTTCCCATAGAGCTTTGTTTTCTTTAGCTATGTGATCAAGAATTTTAAAACCAACATTGTGACGTGTATTGTCGTATTCTAGACCAATATTTCCTAAACCAACAATTAAAAATTTCTTCATATCTGATG
>CENP01070790.1_pt1 | contig 51485 bp, 41 predicted proteins | sample 361281 | NCBI WGS metagenome assembly CENP01 (sample SAMEA2591122, study PRJEB7988) | marine metagenome | biome: marine biome (ENVO:00000447); feature: deep chlorophyll maximum layer (ENVO:xxxxxxxx); material: saline water (ENVO:00002010), including plankton (ENVO:xxxxxxxx) | depth 70 m
AGATTTTCTAAAGATTAAATATAAAATATTAGCATAATAAGTTATTTACCAACAATATTTATTACGCCAAACATATTTTTGTGCTTACCACATTGGTAATAATATCTACCTGGCTTTTCTGGAATCCATGAAATAATTCCAGTTGTATCTCCATTATTTTTAATATTTTCTATTTGATCTTTCTTACCTATACCCGCCTTTATTTTTAAATAAAAAGGGTGGCCAGGTGCATCGATCAAAAAATCAATTTTTGATTCTACTAAAAATGTCAATTCAGGATCAGTCCCTTTAACAATACCTTTTAAGTCATTACCAGATAATTCATAATTGTTTCTACTCTCTGCATTAACTTTTATCTTATAACTTTCTAATGGATTTTTTGAAGCAAAGGATATATTAGTGAGTAAAAAAAACAAAATAAGTGTTAGCTTTTTCATAGAGTGTTTTTAAAATTTATTCTCAAAATATACAAATAACTATTGAAGTAAAATATTTAATATTTATAATAAATTTATCATTTTAATAACACCTATCCTTTTTAATTCTTTTTTAGAAACTTTTTTTAATATTCCCGCTTCTAAAACAAAAAATCTTTTTTTCAATTTAAATTCAGCAGATTTATTTACTGAATAACCTGAATTAGCCACACTTGGCTTACTATACTCCACAATTGGTTTAAATAAGTAAGATTTTTTTTTATCCTTAAATAATAATCTGTACCATTTGTTATCATATGCCAACCAAGGTTCTTTTCCTCCTAATAAAATTGAAACATTATTTTTCGATGGCAATAGGTATTCAAAATAATTATCATTAAATCTTATATACATTGCATCTTTGAATGCATCAAATCTTACTTCAACCTTTTTACCTTTAATTATTGAGGTTAAAAACTTTTCATGGTAAAATCTACTTCCAGTTATTTGGTAAAGAGCAATATCAGACCTATTGGTATCATAAAATCGAAAACCACCAGCGCTTTGTGAATTGTTTTGACTAATTGCAAACAAAGGAAAAAGTGAGATTATGATAAGGTTTCGCATTTGTTTATGGTTAATTTTTTCAAAAAAAAGGGACTCTTTAGAATCCCTTTTTGGGGTGGAAGATCGGTCTCGAACCGACGACCTCCTGAACCACAATCAGGCGCTCTAACCAACTGAGCTACAACCACCATTTTAGTTTCAAATATAATAGAATTTAGATTAAAATATAGAAATCAAATATACATTACTAAATTTCATTCAAGTCAAAATTAAATATGAAAGACATCTATTCATTTGGATAAAAAATATCATTCTGTGCTCTTATTTTATCCATTAACTTAACAAGATCTAAACTGTTTTTGTGTGTCCATTTTTTTGATTCAATACGTTTTTCCCTGATGCATTTATTTGATTCCTCTATTTCATAAACATAACCCTTACCAATAAACTCAAATTTTTTTTTGATCTTATTATTATTAGATAGAATTATCGTTTTTGATTCGTGCCATCTAGAGTCGATATAAATTTCACCTTTTTCACCACAAATCTTAGCGCACATATCCTCATTATGCGAAAAACTTGAATATAATAATGCTTGAGAATCTTTGTACCTAAAAATCATTGCCATTTGCTTATCCACTCCTGTTTCTGATTTTATTGCATCAGACATAATGGAGATTGGATATCCTAAAAGTTGATAAGAAAGAAAAAGTGGATAAATACCTATATCAAGTAAACTGCCTCCACCTTTTTCAGGATTGAATAATCTGGAATCATGAGATCTATCTATCCCTTTAAAACTAAAGGAGGCATAGATATATTTGATTTTTCCAATTTGCCCTTCCGAAATCCATTTAAGTAGTTGATCAAAGACAGGATTAAATCTTGTCCAAAGAGCTTCCATCAGAAAAACCCCTCTTTCATTCGAAAGGTAAACTAAATTTTTAACCTGTGATTCATTTATAGCTAGAGGCTTTTCACATAAGACTGCTTTGTTATGTTTCAAAGCCTTTGCAGAGAATTTGTAATGATTATTATTAAGAGAAGCAATATAAATTATGTCAACTTCTCCGTCTTTAAAAAGATCATCATAATTATCATAAAAACGATTAACTTTATATATATTGGCAAAATTCTTAGAACGTTCCATGTCTGAGGAGGCAACTGCTTCAATTTTACAATCAGGAACAAACTTTATATCATCTGCAAATTTTTTTGCAATACTCCCAAGGCCCAAAATACCCCATCTAACGGTCTTTGGCATGTTCATTTAATTAGAGAGTCCAGCTCTTTTACGGCTAACAATTGTTTAGATGTAAAACCTTCACCCGCTTCAGCACCAATTAATCTTCCTAGATTTTGCGCACGATACTTTACGCTATTTAAAAAGTTTTCAGTACTTATTGGTGTGTTATTTTCGTTATTCTTTGAATCAAATAATTGACTTTTATAAGCTTTAACTGCTTCAATTTTTTTCTCCAAGTATCCAGTAATATTTATTACTATATCTGGTTTAACTTCATTCCACTGTATATACTCTAAAATAAGATGTGGTCGCCAGGATAACTGATTTTTTCCATCTTGATCAAATGTATCTATTTTATTTAAACCACTCAAAAAGCAAGAGTCATTGACTAGCTGATTTGCTCTACCATGATCAATATGCCTATCTTTTCTAGAATTACATAAAACAATGTTTGGTTGGTAATTTCTAATTTTTTCAATTAAAACAAGTTGATTTTTCAAATTATTTTCAAAAAAGCCGTCTTGAAGTTCTATATTTTCTCGATTATATATATTAAGGATTTCTGATGCTCTTTTAGCTTCATTTTTTCTAGTTTGTACATCTCCCCTAGTACCTAATTCGCCTTGAGTTAAATCTACAATTGCTACCTTTCTCCCTTGAGCAACAGATAAAGCAATTGTACCTCCACATCCAAGCTCTACATCATCTGGATGAGCACCAAAAGCTAAAATATCAACTTTCATTAAATTTGTCTTTTAATGGATTGTATAATATCATCTTTTAAATCTTCGTAATCTTCAATACCAGCAGATAATCTAACCATTTGATCATTTATTCCCTGTTCAATTCGTTCTTCATCTGTTAGTAAAGAATGTGATGTAAGTTTTGGGCTTAAAGCTGTTGTCTCAATTCCTGCTAAACTCATAGTTGGCTTAATAAGCTTAAGTCCTAAAAGGAATTTTTTACAATCGATTTTTGATGATAAGTCAAAAGACAACATACCGCCAAAACCTTTCATCTGCTTTTTTGCTAATTCGTGGCTTGGATGTGATACTAAACCTGGGTAATAAACCTTATCTATCAAGATTTCATTTTCAAGGAAATCCGCAATCTGTAATGCATTCTTATTTTGCTCTTTAACTCGAAGGTAAAGCGTTTTTATGCTTCTTTCAAGAAGCCAAACAGTATAATCACTCAAGTTTCCACCAAAATTTTTAGCACTAGCAGAAATGTTTTTAATAATTTCCTCAGAGCCAACAATAGCACCAGCAGATATGTCACTATGTCCACCTAAATACTTAGTGGCGCTATGGATAACAATATCAATTCCAAATTCTATAGGATTTTGATTTACTGGGCTAGCAAAAGTATTATCTATAATCGTTAAGATACTATTGCATTTTGCTAAATCACTTATAGATTTTAAATCAATTATTTTCAGTTTGGGATTACTGGGTGTTTCGATATAAATGATTTTAGTGTTTTTTCTTATTTCTTTCTCAAAGTCTTTAGAAGAAGTACCATATGTAAAGCTAAATTCAATTCCAAATTTTGGCAATTCAGTTTTTATAAAATTCCTTGTTCCGCCATATAAATCGTTTTGAAGAATAATATGGTCTCCTATTTTTAAATTTGATAAAATAGAAGTACTTATTGCGGCCATACCTGAGCTAAATACAATTGCAGTTTCAGCATTTTCAAGTGCAGCAATTTTGTCTGCTAGACCTTTTTGATTTGGTGTATTAAAATAGCGCGGATATCTATTTACTTTAACATCATTAAATTTATATGAAGTGGCCATATAAAGGGGTGAAATAGAACCACCATTGACATTGTCAACTAACTCACCAGCATGAACACATTGGGTTTTAAGATTTCCTTTTTTTTTTTTATTAGTTTTCTATCCATGATAATATTGTAGGATCATCAGGTTGAGTCCTGGGGGAGATTACTTTAGCCAATTTTCCATCTTCATTTATTAGATATTTTTGAAAATTCCATGACACTCTTGAGCTAATTACACCATTTTTTGTCTGTTCTGTCAAGAATTGGTACAATGGATGCATAGTCTTACCCTTAACCGATATTTTACTCATCATCGGAAACGTAACACCGTAATTTTTTTCACAAAACTCTGATATTTCATCATTGGTCCCTGGTTCTTGAAATAAAAAGTTGTTTGCTGGAAAACCTACAATAACAAAATTCTCCCCTTTATACCTTTCAAAAAGAGATTGTAGTTTTTTATATTGAGGTGTCAGACCACATTTGGATGCAGTATTAACAATCATGATCTTTTTCCCCCGAAGAGAATCAAAATTAAATTCCTCTCCTTCAATATTCTCAACTTTGAACTGATAAATTGTAGTATCTATATTTTTTTGGGCTGTTGTTTTAAGTAAGGCAATCATAAATAGTGTGATAATTAAATTTCTATACTTCATTTTCATTTTTTTTTAATCATCAAAATGATTTGGGAAATTTCTGATGCAAAGTTTCTTTTCAAAATCAATTTAATTTTTGCAAATTACGATTATTTTGTGCAAAGAAAAAAATTAAACCTTAAACAACTTCTGCACTAAGGCCTTCCTCTAGGAGAGCTTTACATTTAGGGACCAATTCATCTAAGCTACCTGTTTTTACAGAACACTTTCCAGAATGATGAACGATATACGCACATTGTTCAGCTTGAAGATAGTTGTGATCACAAATTTTAACTAAACAATCGATGACATGTTCAAATGTGTTTACATCATCATTATAAAGAATTATCTGAAATTTTTTTTCATCTAGTAGTTCAATCTCTTCAAGCTCTTCTGGATTAATTTTTGGTGATTCTTGAACCTTTACAATGTATAAACCAGGGTATCTCATTTTATAATCAAATATCTTAAATCTTAATAAACAATTTTTAAGGATATTAAAATGAATTTGCAATTTTCATAAAATCTTCAGCGTTTAAGGATGCACCTCCTATTAATCCTCCATCAACATCAGATTCACTAAAAATTTCTTTTGCATTATTAGGTTTGACACTACCTCCATATAATATAGAAACATTATTAGCAAGTTTTGAATTAAAACGTGAGGATATCAAATTTCTAATGTAAAAATGCATCTCTTGAGCTTGTGTTGCTGTCGCAGTTTCTCCAGTACCTATTGCCCAAATAGGTTCATATGCCAATATAATGTTCTTCATGCTCTCCTTTGAAAAATTGAAAAGTGTTCTTTTAAGCTGCTCTGCTACAATTTCAAAATGATTATTTGATATTCTATCCTCTAATTTTTCACCAAGGCAAAAAATTACTCTAATGTTTGATTCTATTGCAATTTTAATTTTTTTTGTCAGAAAGGCATCGTCCTCTTGAAAAATATTTCGCCTTTCAGAGTGTCCTATTATGACTGTATTAACTCCGATTCCCTGAAGCATTTTTGGAGATACTTCTCCTGTATAGGCACCAGATTGTGCTATACCTATATTTTGTGCAACTACTGAAATATTTGTGGATTTTAGTGATTGAACTGACTGATAAAGTTGGGTAAAAGATGGAGCGATCATGATTTTTATGTCTGGGGGCTCAGAATAAGATTTTAAATGTGCTAACATTTTTTCAGTTTCTTTAAAATCTTTATTCATTTTCCAGTTTCCAGCAACAATTTTATCTCTCATATATTAATCAATTTTAATTCTTGGATCTAGATAAATATATATTAAATCGACAACAATATTAATTATTATAAATATAAATGCTATGAATAAGACTGATCCCATTACCACAGGTATATCTAAGTGATTAAGGGCTTCTACGATTTCTTTTCCAAGGCCTTTCCAACCAAAAATATATTCTACAAAAATTGCACCTGCTAAAAGTGAGGCAAACCAACCAGAAACCGCAGTAATTACCGGATTTATTGAGTTCCTCAAACCATGCTTGAAAATTACCTCATATTTTGAGAGTCCCTTTGAAAAAGCAGTTTTTATATAATCCTGCGATAAAACCTCTAGTAAGTTATTTCGAACTAATTGAATGATAATTGCTAAAGGGCGAATACCTAAAACAAAAGATGGAAGTATTAAGTTTTTTAAAACTATTCTGTAATTATCTCCAAAATCATCGAGCTCAAATAAGCTTCCAGTCATATTCAAATTAGTATAAGAATGGAGTAAATAACCAAAAAACCATGAGAATAAAATTGAACTAAAAAAAGAAGGAATACTCATTCCTAAAGTACTAAAAAATAATAGGAAACGATCAATCCAATGGTCTTTGAAAATAGTAGCAGTGATTCCAAAAAAAAGACCTCCTAAAATTGCAATGATAATAGAAGATATTGCCAATATGCAGGTGTTGGGTAAAGTTTCATATAAAATATCTAAAATAGGTTTACCTCGCCTTTGATAAGATGTTCTAAGATATGGATACTTAAAAACAATAACTTTATTTTTAAAATTAGATAAAGCTATTCCACCATATTTTTTTTTCTCATAGTGAGAAAACTCACTTTTATTTGTGCTGTGTATTGATATTGGAGACAAATCATTCAAATAGTAAAAATATTGGTCTAATATTGGTAGATTAAGTCCAAATTTATCTTTTAAAACCTCAAGTTGTTTTTTATTTTGATTTTGATCAAGCATCATTTCTGCAGGATCACCAGGAAGAATACAAAACATAAAAAAAATTAAACTCGCTACACCTAATAAAGAAAAAAAACCCTGCAAAATTCTATTTAGGATATGTCTCATTGATTTTTAAAATGTATAAGAGCAAATATTGCATAGTTTGCCATATCTTGATAATTAGCGTCAATTCCTTCGCTTATAATTGTTATGCCCTGATTTCCTTCAATTTGTTTGATTCTTAAAAGTTTCTGTAAAATAAGATCTGTTAAAGAACTAATTCTCATATCTCTCCATGCCTCACCATAATCATGATTTTTCTTTTTCATCAATTCGTATATTCCACTAACTTCTTTGTCATAATAATCTAATGCAGAATTTGAACTCAAATCTGGTTTTTCAGTCAAACCTAATTTAATTTGCATCAACGCTATGAGTGAGTAATTAACAATACCCATGAACTCTTGTTCTTGGCCTTCATCTACTTTTCTTTCTGCCAGTACTTGTATATTTCTTACTCTTTGGGCTTTGATAAAAATTTGGTCGGTTAAAGAGGTTAATCTTAAAATTCTCCATGAAGGACCATAGTCACTCATTTTTTCTTCAAACAATCTGCGGCATTTGGAGATAATTTTTTTATACTCTTTATCAGTAGCTTTCATTTAATTAAATTTGATGTAAATTTCTAACTTATTTCCTTAAAATCTTTAAAACGGTTAAAATTTATTAAAAAGAAATACACACCCAATTTTTTAAATATTCGAGATAATATAATTGATTTAAAATCTCCTAAAATAATGGGAATTCTTAACCTAACTGAGGATTCGTTTTATGATGGAGGAAAGCATAATACCATAAAAAAGTCTTTGCTCCAATGTGAAAAGATGATACATGAAGGTGCCCATTTTATTGATATTGGAGTACATTCGAGTAAACCCGGGAGTAAAATTATAAGTCCCAGTGATGAAATTGAACTTTTGATGCCCTATCTAGAAAAAATATTGAAAGAATTTGACAACTTTTGTTTTTCAATAGATACTTATAATAGTGAGGTAGCCAAAATATCAATTGAAATGGGGGTTAGTATAATAAATGATATTTCAGCTGGAAGTATTGATAATGAAATGTTCTCATTAATAAGTAAATACAATATACCTTACGTGGTGATGCATATGAAAGGAAAACCAATTTCAATGCAAAAACAACCTAAATACAGAAATGTAACTACAGAAATTATTGATTTTTTTCATGAAAAAATCAATCAAGTTAAAAGAGAAGGAATTAAAAATATTATAATTGATCCAGGATTTGGATTTGGTAAAAGAGAGTCGCATAATTATGAATTATTAAAAAATCTCAGTGATTTCAAAATATTTAATTATCCTATTCTTGTTGGTGTTTCCAGAAAGTCAATGATTTACAATAAATTAGATATTTTGCCTGAATTTGCTTTGAACGGGACAACAGCTGTTCATATGTTGGCTTTGGAAAGAGGGGCAAAAATTTTAAGAGTTCATGACGTAAAAGAAGCGAAAGAATGCATTACCTTATGGGAAACACTTCAATAGTTTTGTTAATTTTATAAAAATTTAATTGATTGAAGATAACGGATTTTATTGATTTTTCTTTTGTTGATATAATTGACATTATCTTAGTTGCTTTATTACTTTTTTACATGTATAAACTTGTTAAGGGTACAGTAGCAATTAACATTTTTATTGGCATAGTAATAGTATATCTCATTTGGAAGTTAACTGATCTTTTAAATATGGATGTATTAAGTAACTTACTTGGAAAATTTATCAGCGTTGGTTTTTTTGCTCTTATTGTAGTTTTTCAGCAAGAAATTAGAAAGTTTTTGTTACTTCTAGGGTCAACAAACTTTACAAATAGACGGAATGTTGTCCGTTATTTTAAATTTTTAAATCAAAACAGAGATTCGTCAAGTTTAGACATTAACGTTTTAATAAACTCATGTTCTGAGATGTCTAAAAGAAAAACTGGTGCAATAATCGTATTACAAAGAAGTAATTCCTTAGATTTTACTCTAAATGAAAGTAATCTCTCACAAATAAAATTGACCCCTCAGGTTCTTGAAACAATCTTTTTTAAAAATAGTCCGCTTCATGATGGTGCTATATTAATAGAAAATAACCAAATTATAGCTACTAGGGTAATTTTACCAGTTAGTGATAGTTCAGAAGTTCCTTCTAGGTACGGTTTAAGACACAGAGCAGCATTAGGCATTTCTGAAAAGACAGATTCTTTAGTTATAGTTATTTCTGAGCAAACAGGAAAGCTAGTTTATGTCAAGAATGGTGAATTTATAAAAATCAAATCCGCTGAGGAATTAAAGGAAAAATTAATTCCAGATCTAAATGAGTAGTAGTTTATTAAGACGAAAGCTCTTTTGCAAGTTGCATTTCGTATAGATTCAAATAATGGCCCCCTGGAACTTTAATTAATTCTTCGTGAGGTCCTTGTTCAACAATTTCACCATTTTCTAAAACTATTATTCTATCAGCATTCCTAATTGTTGTCAAGCGATGAGCAATAATTATAGATGTTTTACCTGTTGTTATTTTTTCAATTGCTCGCTGAATTGATTCTTCTGTATAACTGTCAACCGATGAAGTTGCCTCATCAAGAACCAATATTGAAGGATCAGTTAAGTATGCTCTCAAAAAAGCAATTAATTGTCGCTGGCCTGAGGAAAGCATTATTCCTCGCTCTCTAACATCATAATCATAACCTCCTGGAAGTGATTCGATGAATTCGTGAATTCCTAATTCTTTAGATGCTATTATAACTTTTTCTTTACTAATTTTTTTATTGAAAAGCGTAATGTTATTATACAAGCTGTCTGCAAATAAAAACACATCTTGCAATACAAGTGAAATATGCTTGCGTAAAGAAAAAAGATCATACTTTTTTATAGAAATATCGTCAATTAATATATCACCACTTTTAAAATCATATAGTCTGCATAAAAGGTTAATAATAGTCGATTTTCCTGAACCTGTTGCTCCAACGATAGCAATCCTTTCACCCGGTCTAATATTGAGTGAAAAATTATTTAAAACAGTCTGTCCGTGAACATAAGAGAATATTAGATTTTTAAAATTTATTTTACCACTAATAGACTTTGCAATGAGTTTACCATGATTTTGTATTTTGCTATTGGTTTCTATTATTCTAAAAATTCTTTCTGCAGCAACCATACCCATTTGCAGTGAATTAAATTTATCTGCTATTTGTCTCAATGGCCTAAATAACATTTGCGACATTTGAATAAATAGAAAAATGACACCTAATGAAATTTTTCCATTTGATATAATATTTAATCCGCCATACCAGACAATTAATCCAATAGTGACTGATGACGCAATTTCAGCAACTGGAAAAAAAATTGAATTAAACCATACAGTTTTTAACCATGCTCTTTTATGTTTTTCATTTATTACAAGAAAATTTTTGTACTCAATTTTTTCTCTGTTTAATAGTTGAACTATTTTGATACCACTTATTCTTTCTTGAACAAAAGAATTTAAACTTGCAACCTGTGATCTCACTTCCTCAAAGGCTTTTTTCATAGATTTTTGAAAAAGTCGAGTTGCATAAATAATAATTGGAAGAACTGAAAAAACTATGATTGATAATTCCCAATCTACATATAGCATTATAAGTACAACGAGAGACATTTTTAACAAGTCTGCAATTATCATGAATAAACCTTGAGAAAAAATACTTGCTATAGTCTCAATATCACTTACCGATCTAGTTACTAAACGACCAATTGCTGTGTTATCAAAGTAAGCCATTTTGAAATTAATTATTTTATTAAATAATTTAATTCTCAAATCTTTTATTACACTTTGACCCAACCAATTAGCATAAAAGACAAAAAGAAATTGAAAAACAACTTCAAGAGATAATGTTACAAGCATGAGTATGACAAAAAATAGCAAACCCGAATAATCCTTGGGTCTAATGTAATCATCGACAGTAACTTTTAATAAGTATGGTGTCAAGGTAGAAAACAGTGAAAGTGAAATTGCTGTAAACATTACAAAATAGTATGTTGCTTTATATGGAGTAATAAAAAAGCTTAATTTTTTAAAAAGTTTTCTATCAAAAATTTTACCTGTTATATTGGCCATCTTATAAATAAATATTTTTTGGATATAAAATTTCCTTTAAAAAAAGTCCTTTTGCTGGGACTGAGAAGCCAGCCAGAGATCTATCTTTATTTTCAATTATTTTTGGCAAATCACTTAAAAATTTCTTTTTTAAACCAATGTCTAATAAGGTTCCAACTATTGACCGAACCATATTACGCAAAAATCGATTTGCCGTGATTGTGAATTTTAAACCATTATCTAAAAGCGTCCATTCTGCAAAACTTATGTTACATATAAAAGTTTTTACATCTGTTTTCGACTTCGAGAAGCACTCAAAATCATTGTATTGTAAAAGTATTTTTGTGGCTTCTTCCATTGAGTTTATATCTAATGATTGGTTAAGATTATAATGAAATTCATTTCCAAAAGGAGTTTTCTTCGAATTAATAAAATATTCATATGTTCTACAAACTGCATCAAATCTTGCATGTGCGTTATCTTTAACTCTTGTGATTGAATTAACCGAAATATCTTCAGGTAAAAATTGATTAAGCCTATGAATGAAATTGTTATCCGAATTTGAGTAGAATTTTACATCAAAATGTGCAATCATTTTATGTGCATGGACACCTGAATCTGTTCTTCCAGAAGCAACAAGTTTTATTGGTATATTTAATAAAGTTGACATTGCACCTTCCATTTCCTCTTGAATTGAGTTTGCATTGGATTGGGATTGCCATCCATGATAATTTGTACCTTTATACGAAAAATTAATAAAAAATCTCACTCTTTTGTGTTTCAGGTCAAATATACTTTGATTTAGTTTTTAGAACAATTAAAATAACATCTCCAACTTCATAAAAGTCATTTTCAATTAATTTATTTTTATTAATGGTAAAAAAGATATTACTACTTTCCGACACGCATGGATATATAGATGAAAATATACTTTCATATACAAGTGACGTTGATGAAGTTTGGCATGCTGGCGATATTGGGCACACTATCGTAATTGATAAAATCAAATTATTAAAACCAATTAGAGCTGTCTTTGGCAACATTGACAGTGCAATGATTCGGTCGTCAACTGAAAAAAATCTAATCTTTGAGATTGAAGGAGTAAGAGTTGTTATGACTCACATTGCCGGTTACCCAGGAAGGTATAATAAAAATGCTATTGAATTAATACAAAAATATAAACCGAAATTATTTATATGTGGTCATTCACATATATTAAAAGTTATTCGAGATAAAAAATATGATCACCTTCACTTTAATCCAGGAGCAGCTGGGGTTTACGGTTTTCACAAAAAAAGAACTATGTTGAAATTTACTTTACAAAAAGGAGTTGTAAAAAATTTATTTGTTATAGAACTAAAAGAAAAATTATCTCAATCTGTCGATTGATCGAATTAAATTTTCATCTTTTATTATCGATTTGCGAGCAAAAAAAATAAGACTTTGCTTTATTAATATTAAGATAGGCAAAATGTGAACTAAATTGAGATACAATTTGTTTATAAAATTGTATGCAATTAGTATTAAAACAAATAGGTTTAAGATCAATAATGATAAGCAAATAAATGATTGGAAAGATCTTTTTTTATAAAGTAAAATCGTGAAAACTAAAATAATTGCTGAAACCAAAAAAAAATGCGATTTACCTATAATAGTATTATGAAGAGTATCAAATGAATATGTATAAATTAAAATTGAAAGGAAAAAAGCCAGCGACAAATAAAAAGTCTGTATACGAAGAATCATTTTTACTTTTTACAAAATTAATTTTTTTTTAAAACTTTCTATTTTAAATAAAATTTGTATTATTGCTATCTACAATCTACAAAACTAAGTATCTGTTATTAACTTCAGATTTTAGACTTAATCAAAAATATTTAATGTACGAAATAGCAAATCTTAAAACAAAGAAATTATCCGAATTGCAGGATATAGCAAAAAATATTGGTCTTAAGGGTTCGGCTGGACTTAAAAAACTTGATTTAATTTACCAAATAGTTGATTTAATAGCCACTAAACCAGAGGAAGATCAAAAAAAAGATCAATCAAATAAAGAAAAAATAAAACCTATCACGAAAACTGATTTTGAAAAGAAAACAATAAATAAAATTTTACCAGTTCAGAAAATAAAAAACAAAAATAAACCTGAAAAAGAGCAACACACTCATCAGAGAGACAAGCAGGGTAACAATCCTTTTTCGAAGAATAATATCCAAAAAAGTAAAGTAAATAATCGCACAGATCACAACCACAATAAAGACAACAAGAGTAGATATAGACAACCCGACTTTGAGTTTGATGGTATAGTAGAAACTGAAGGCGTTCTTGAAATAATGTCAGAAGGATATGGATTTCTTAGATCTTCTGACTACAATTATTTATCATCTCCCGATGATGTTTATGTATCCCAGTCTCAAATACGATTATTTGGATTAAAAACAGGTGATACTGTCCTTGGTTCTGTAAGACCACCGAAAGAAGGTGAAAAATATTTTCCTTTAATAAAAGTCGATAAAATAAATGGTTTAGATCCAAAAGTTGTAAGAGACAGGGTATCTTTTGAGCACCTCACACCACTGTTCCCTGATGATAAATTCAATATTGCAGAAAAACAAAGCACAATTTCTTCGAGGATCATGGATTTATTTTGCCCTATAGGTAAAGGTCAACGTGGTATGATAGTTTCGCAACCTAAAACTGGAAAAACAATGCTTCTCAAGGATATAGCAAATTCAATAGCTGCAAATCATCCTGAAGTTTACCAACTAATTTTGTTAATAGATGAAAGGCCTGAGGAAGTGACAGACATGCAAAGAAATGTTGATGGTGAAGTAGTTGCCTCGACATTTGATGAACCTGCCGAAAGACATGTAAAAGTTGCAAATATTGTTTTAGAAAAAGCTAAAAGACTAGTTGAGTGTGGTCACGATGTTGTTATCCTTTTAGACTCAATTACTCGTTTAGCGAGAGCTTATAACACAGTTCAACCAGCATCAGGTAAAATTTTAAGTGGTGGTGTAGATGCTAATGCTCTACATAAACCAAAAAGGTTTTTTGGTGCAGCTAGAAATATTGAAAAGGGAGGTTCTCTTTCTATAATTGCCACAGCATTAACTGAGACTGGTTCAAAAATGGATGAAGTTATTTTTGAAGAATTTAAGGGTACTGGTAATATGGAGCTTCAGTTAGATAGAAGAATTGCTAATCGAAGAATTTTTCCTGCTATTGACTTAGTATCTTCTAGTACTCGACGAGACGACCTATTGCTTGATGAAAATACAATAAAAAGAATGTGGATAATGAGAAAGTATTTAGCTGACATGAATCCCGTTGAAGCAATGGAGTTTGTTAATGACAGGTTTACAAGAACACAAAACAACGAAGAGTTTTTAATTTCTATGAACTCGTAAAAAGTAAGCTATAAAATCACATTAACCTATTTTAATGAAGCTACATGTTTTGTAAGTTTTGATTTTAGATTTGCAGCTTTATTTTTATGTACTATATTTTTTTTAGATAGCTTATCAATTAATGATGTGACTACGGGGAAGAGTTTCTTTGCCTCTTTTTTAGAAGTAAGACTTTTTAGTTTTTTAATTGCGTTCCTTGTCGTTTTGTGCTGAAAGCGATTTAATAACCTCTTTTTATTGTTTGATCTAATTCGTTTAAGTGCAGATTTATGATTTGCCATATTTTAATATTTTATTGTAGCCCGTAGGGGAATCGAACCCCTCTTTCCAGGATGAAAACCTGGCGTCCTAACCAATAGACGAACGGGCCATAATTTTCGAGCGCAAATGTACATGTAATAATATTATTATACAAGAACATCAAAAATCATTATAATAAAAAATACTCTAAAATTTACATTAATTAGTAAGCCTTAGCAAAAAGTACTCTTTTATCAGAAGGATTTCCTGAATAAACACAAATACCCTTCTCCTCTTTTGCATTAAAGGGTATGCATCTTATAGTTGCTTTCGTTTCTTTTTTTATGGCTTCTTCTGTGGAATTACTGCCATCCCAATGAGCTGCGATAAATCCTCCTTTATTATTCAGAGTTTCTTTGAAATCCTTGAAATTATCAACATATGTGGTATTTTCATCTCTGAATCTTTGCGCATTTAAATAAAGAGTGTTTTGTATTTCATTTAGTTTAGATTTTATCACTTTAACTATATCATTCTGTTTTATAATTTCCTTTGAAAAATTATCTCGCCTAACGATTTCAACAGTGCCATCATTTACATCTTTGGGACCAATAGATAGTCTAAGTGGAACTCCTTTAAGCTCGTATTCATTAAACTTAAAGCCTGGTTTAAACTTGTCACGATTATCGAACTTTACTCTTATATTGTTTTTTTGCAATTCACTCATTAAATTTTCAGAAACTTTTTCCACATACTTATGCTCATTTGAATCTTTATAGATTGGAATTATCACTACCTGATAAGGAGCGAGATTAGGAGGCAAGACTAATCCTTTGTCATCACTGTGTGTCATAATAAGTGCACCTATAAGTCTTGTTGAAACTCCCCATGAAGTTGCCCAAACGTAATCTAATTTTCCAGAATCACTTGTAAATTTTACATCAAATGCCTTTGCAAAATTTTGGCCTAAAAAATGAGATGTTCCAGCTTGAAGCGCTTTTCCATCTTGCATTAACGCCTCTATACAATAAGTTTCTTCAGCACCAGCAAATCTTTCACTTTCTGACTTTGTGCCTTGAATCACTGGGATAGCCATAAAATTTTCAACAAAATCGGCATACACTTGATTCATCAATTTTGCCTCTTTTAAAGCCTCTTCCTTTGTGGAATGAGCAGTGTGGCCTTCTTGCCATAGAAATTCAGAAGTTCTTAAAAAAAGTCTAGTCCGCATTTCCCATCTTACTACATTAGCCCACTGATTAATTAGTAATGGTAAATCTCGATAAGACTGAATCCATGATTTATAAGTATTCCATATTACAGCCTCACTAGTAGGTCTAACTACAAGTTCTTCATCTAATTTTGCTTTTGGATCAACTACTAGTTTTCCTTTGGAATTCTCATCATTTTTAAGTCTGTAATGAGTAACAACAGCACACTCCTTTGCAAATCCTTCTGCGTTTTTTTCTTCTGCTTCAAACAAACTTTTAGGTACGAAAAGGGGGAAATAAGCATTTTGATGTCCAGTTTTTTTAAACATTTGATCTAACTCAAGTTGCATTTTTTCCCATATAGAATAGCCATAGGGTTTGATTACCATACATCCTCTAACAGATGAGTTTTCAGCAAGATCAGCTTTAATTACAATCTCATTGTACCATTTAGAATAATCTTCATCCCTGGGTGTTAATTTCTTTGGCATAAATTTTTTGGCATAGAATTTGAAATAAAATATAATGTAGTAACATTGTGATACAAAATTAAGCCTTTTGTAGCACATATTTAAAATGAATTTACATGAAAACATTCTACTTAATTTCAAAAACAAATAGCCAAAATTTATTGCTTTTATTATCCCTACTCTTATATAGTTGTGGAAGCTTTCAAGGATCATCATACTTTGACAACGATGGTATATATGTGTCAAATAAAAGTGCGAGACCCAATAATACTAAAAGGGATGGAAATGTTAATTACTACAAAAAATATTTTAATGATGCTGCTGAAAATGGATATGTAAGTTCAGATTCAAATGAAACTTATTTTACTGATATTGATTCTTACAACTCTTTTGATGAAAATGATGTTACAGATATTGAGCTAAATAATAGTCAAATACCATGGGGTGGAAATCCATCACAAACAGAGGTTATATTATTTAATAATAATTCAAACTTTTTATGGGGTTTGTCAGGTTTTGCTTTCAATAATTCGCCCTTTTGGAACAATTATTTTTACTCCCCTTTTCAATTTGGATTGAATAGATTTATGAGTCCATGGTCAAACTTTCCGATGTGGAGTCCTTATGGTAGATATGCGGATTTCTGGAGATGGAGGGGATATGATACCTTTTACAATCCTTATAATTTCTTTGGAGGTTTTTACAACCCTTATGGATTAGGATTTGCTTCCGGATTTGGTTACAGGAATAATTGGTTTAATAGATATTACAATTATAATAGATTTAATGATTACTATGGGAATAATATGAGAAGAAGAGGTTCGAGAACATATAGGAATACAATAGCAAGAATTAATTCTGGAAGGGGTGAACGATCCAATAGAAATTCAAATTCACGTTTAATTGGGAAGTCTAATGATAATAATTCTAGATCAAGAAATATTGAAAAAACAATTACTAGATTCAATCTTGGGAGAGGAAGTGGCTCCATCGGAAGAATCTCTTCTATTGGTTACGATAGAAATCGAATAAGAAGTAGTCAAAATTATAATTCCAACTCGATAAGAAATTCAAATAATTTAAATTATTTAGTAAACAGAAACAGATCATCAAGCTTTCCGCAGACGAATACAAATATTTTAAAAACACCAAACCAAAGATCAATCGGCTCAGGTAGGCTACAAACTGAAAATCGAATGGTTGAAAGAAATCTAAATAGAGGCTCGTCTGTCATTTTCAATAGTCCTCAAGCTAGACAAACTCAGAGTAATATGGGTAGAGGAAATAGATCTTACACACGAGTTCAAGAAGGTAGTTACAGAGACCCTAGAAATAACGTAAGAGTTCAAAATAGTAATGTTAGAAGAAGTAATTTGGTAAGATCGAAAAATTCTTCTAGTAATAGCTCTTACAGGAGGTCATATAATTTAAGCAGAAGCAATTCTTCATTTAATTCTGGAGGTGTAAATAGATCCTCTTCAGGAAGAAGTTCTTCATCTGGAGGGAGAGGAAATACACATTAAGAATCCAAAATAAATAATTTAATGCGAAACTTATTTTATATAGGCATTGCCACTTTGGTTTCGAATTTAATTAATTCACAAACCCTTAATGATTTAAACTATATGACATTTTCATCTCTAAATGGTTCAGCTAGATATAAGTCTATGGCAGGAGCTTTTGGTGCTTTAGGAGGTGACTTGTCATCCATATCAAATAACCCAGCTGGCTCATCAGTTTTTTTATATAATGAAATTGGGGCATCAATAAACTATAATTCGAAAAACGTAAAAGGGATTTATTCAGATCAGTCAAGAACTATTCAAGATGAAGATTTTTATTTTGACCAATTTGGTGCAGCATTTGTTTTTAATAACACTAATGAGAAAAGTTCTTGGAAAAGAATAACTGCCTCTATAAGTGTTAACAGAATAACGAGTTTTGATCAAAGAAGCTCTATTAACGGAGCTGGAAAAAATAGTATATCTGATTATTTTCTTTATTACGGAGATGGAGTTTTGCTTGAAGATATTCAAATATATGATGATGAAACCATTTCTGATATTTATGGCTATTTAGGTGAAGAGATAGGTTTTGATGCTCAACAAGCTTTCCTGGGATATCAATCCTATATAATTGACCCTTTAACAAATAATTTATCTGAGAGATCTTATGTATCAAATATCAAATCTGACAGATTTAATCACATTTTAAATCAATTTAATGAGGGTTATCATAGAAAAACAAGTTTTAATTTCAGCGGACTATACAAAGACTTTTTACACCTTGGTTTTAATATCAATCAACACAGAATTGAATTTAGTAATTTGCAAGATTTTTATGAAAAAGACCATGATTCGAATTCATTAGTAAGTAATGTGAATTTTGAAAATTCTTTATTAAGCCTCGGCCAAGGTTTCTCTTTGCAGTTTGGCGCAATCCTAAAGTTTGATAATTTTAGGCTGGGTCTAAGCTATGATAGTCCTCAATGGATAAATATTGCTGATGAGACTCAACAAAAAATCAGCAGCTTTAGATCTGACAACGGTATGTCCATAAAAGAAATCCTTGAGCCTAATGTGATTAACTCATTTAGTCCATATGAATTAAGAATTCCAGCTAAATCAAGTATAAGCTTTGCATATATTTTAAATAAAAAAGGTCTATTATCTATTGAATATAATCACCAGAATTTATCAAATATTAAACTGAATTCCGAATCAATTAGCTCATATCTAGATGAATTAATCTCTAATTCCCAACAGGCATTTACATCAGTTAATATAATTAAATTTGGAGGTGAATATAGAATAGAAGATCTTAGTCTTAGGGCGGGCTATTATCAAAGATCAAACAGTAAACGGGATATTTTCAAAAATGATAATTCATTAACTTTTGGAATAGGATTCGATTTTGGATCAAGTAATTTTAGTGTGTCTTTTATTCAGTCAAAAATAAATAAAAATTTACAATTATTTTCAGCAGGGTTGACAGATGAGTATGATTTAGAAAATAAATTTACAGAACTTACGTTAAGTTATAATATAAAATTCTAGTCTTACTTAAAATCTGATTTCCTTTTAATTTCAGTATATTTGTGGCTATTTTAGGCTTATGAAAATTGAAAAAATAATTCCTGACAATCAACAAGATTCTGCAGAAGACCATTTCTCTTCAAATGTAAATACACCTTTGAGAGACGATGCTTTTTTAAAAACCGACGAAGAGAAAATTTTAATCATAGAAAAACACGTACACTCTATACTCGAAACACTGGGAATGGACTTAACTAACGACAGCATAAAAGGTACACCAAAACGAGTAGCCAAGGCCTATGTTAAAGAAATTTTTGGTGGGTTACATCCGAATAGAAAGCCTAAATCATCAACATTCAATAACTCATATAAATATGGAGAAATGTTGGTTGAGAAAAATATTATAGTCTACTCAACATGTGAGCACCATTTACTTCCAATTATTGGAAGAGCTCATATTGCGTACATTTCTAAAGGAACCGTTGTAGGACTTTCAAAAATGAATCGAATTGTTGATTATTTTGCTAGACGTCCCCAAGTTCAGGAACGTTTAACAATACAGATCGTTAAAGAACTACAAAATGTATTAAAAACTGAAGATGTAGCTTGTGTTGTTGATGCAAAACATTTATGTGTAAATTCAAGGGGGATTAGAGATGTTTTAAGTAGTACAGTGACAAGTGAGTTTGGTGGTGTTTTTAAAACTAAAGAAAAAAAAGGTGAGTTTTTAGATTACATTAATCTCGAAACTGATTTTAATGAGTAGTTCACTTCAGGTATATAATTCTTTAAGTGGAAAAAAAGAAGCCTTCAAGTCTATTTTACCCAAAAAAGTGGGTATGTATGTGTGTGGGCCAACAGTTTACAGTAATGTCCATCTAGGGAATTGCAGAACCTTTATTTCATTTGATTTAATATATCGTTACCTTACACATTTAGGATATAAAGTTAGATATGTCAGAAACATAACTGATGTAGGCCACCTAGAAAATGATTCTGACGAAGGTGAAGACAGAATCTCAAAAAGAGCTCGTCTTGAATCAATTGAACCAATGGAAATAGTGCAACGCTACACGTTGGATTTCAGAAAAATTATGGAGCTATTTAATACTTTACCTCCAAGTATAGAACCGACAGCAAGTGGCCATATTTTAGAACAAATCGAATTAATTAAAGAACTTCTTAAAAACGAGTATGCATACGAAATAAATGGATCAGTATATTTTGATGTAAAAAGATTTAATAAAGATGTGCCTTATGGTAAACTAAGTGGCAGAAATATTGATGAACTTATCCACAACACGCGTGCCTTAGATGGTCAAAGTGATAAGAAGAACCCCCAAGATTTTGCATTATGGAAAAAAGCTGAACCAATGCATATTATGAGGTGGCCTTCACCTTGGAGTGATGGATTTCCAGGATGGCATCTCGAGTGTACGGCCATGAGTAGAAAATATTTAGGTACTAAATTTGATATCCACGGAGGTGGAATGGATCTCAAATTTCCTCATCACGAGTGCGAGATTGCACAGGCGGAAGGAGTTGAAAAGGATTCACCAGTAAATTATTGGTTACATCCAAATATGCTTACGCTAAATGGCAAAAAGATGGCTAAATCTACTGGTAACAATATTTTGCCAGAAGAAATATTCAATGGTAAAAATACTTTTTTTAAAAAAGCATTTTCACCAATGGTAATTAAATTTTTTATGCTGCAAGCTCACTACCGAAGTATATTAGATATTAGTGAAGAAGCATTAGAAGCATCTGAAAAGGGTTTTAACCGTCTTGTGACTGCTTTAGATGTTATCGAAAAAATTACTCCATCTGAATCTACTACAGATTTTAATGTCTCATTATGGAGAGAAAAATGCTATTCATCAATGAATGATGATTTTAATAGTCCGCTATTAATAGGGTATCTTTTTGATGCGGTAAAGTTTATAAATTCTGTTGAAAATAAACAAAAAAGTATTTCTAATTCTGATTTAGTTATTCTTAAAAAGTCTATTCACGATTTCATTTATGATGTTTTAGGTTTTAGGATTTCAAATTCTTCTAAAAAAAATGCTATATCAGAGAAAAACAAAGAAATTTTGGATTTACTTTTAGAGGTAAGAAATAAAGCAAGATCTAAAAAAGACTTTGAAATTTCAGATTTCATAAGAGGATCATTAACCAAATTAAAAATTGAATTAAATGATACTGAAAATGGTACAAATTATGAAATAAAATAGCCCATAAAATGCTCAAAAAAATTCTTGTTTTTCCTCTTATATTTCTAGTTAAAATTTACCAAAGAATCATTTCTCCTTTGTTTCCAGCGACTTGCAGATATACGCCAACTTGCTCAGAATACACTGTTCAAGCTCTAATAAAATATGGTCTCTTTAAAGGAGTCTATTTATCGTTTAAAAGAATAATAAATTGTCATCCTTGGGGAGGGTCAGGTTATGATCCAATTCCCTAATTATTTATTAAGTTTATCTATGAATTTATTTACATTTATTAATTAAAATATTTGTATGCATCTAATAAAAATTGAATGGGCCCCGAGCGAAACACTTTTTAAAATTGGTGACTTTGGCATACATTATTATAGTTTAATGTTTATAGTAGCTTTTAGTCTTGGCTATTATATAATGAAAAAAATTTTCTCAAACGAAAATGTATCTGAAGAATACTTAGAGTCTTTATTTGTATATATGGTTTTGTCAATTCTTTTAGGTGCTCGACTTGGTGACGTGTTTTTTTATAGTTGGGATTATTACAGTAATCACCTACTTGAAATTTTATTACCCATTAAGGAAACCACAGATGGATATAGATTTACTGGATTTAGAGGACTAGCAAGTCATGGGGCTGTTGTTGGCAGCCTGATTGGTCTTTATCTTTATCAGTTAAAATTTAAAAAGCGTTCATTGCTCTGGTTATTAGACAGAATTACTATACCTGTTTCACTCGGTGCATGTTTTGTTCGCTTAGGGAACTTTTTTAATTCAGAAATCGTAGGTAAATACAGTAATACAGATTTTGGAGTTGTATTCCTTAACAGAGGAGAGAATCTCCCAAGGCATCCTGCCCAAATTTATGAATCAATTTGTTATCTTTTTTTGTTTTTATTTTTAAGAAAAATATACAAATCTGATAAAAAAAATAGACAAGGATATCTTATCGGATCATTTTTTGTTGGTATGTTCACTATACGATTTTTAATAGAATATCTAAAAGAAAGCCAAGGAGGTTTAGAAGATATACTGGGTATATTTTCTACAGGTCAATGGCTTAGTATTCCTTTAATTCTCTTTGGTTTTTATTTGATTTTTAAGTCATCAAAATTAATAGAAAAGTAAAATAGATTTAGTTTGCTAAATTGGACTAAATAAAAAACTTAATTTTTATAACTATGTATTTTCCTTTTGCAGTTCACTTTTATTTTGAGTATCAAACATAACAGGTGTCGCAATAAAAACAGAAGAATACGTCCCAACAATAACACCTATAATTAGTGCGAACATAAAACCTCTTATCGACTCTCCTCCAAAAATAAAAATTGCGATTAGAACTAGCAAGGTGGTTAAGGAGGTATTTAAGGTTCTGCTGAGTGTACTATTTAGCGCACTATTCACAGTAAAATCAAAATTCACTTTACCTTTCTCACCTAAAAATTCTCTTATTCGATCAAATACTACCACTGTGTCATTCAGGGAATAACCAATTACTGTTAATACGGCTGCTATGAAAGCTTGATTAATTTCCATATTGAAAGGCATGAAAGTATATGTCAAAGAAAAGATCCCTAAAACAATTAATACATCGTGAAAAACAGCTGCAACTGCTCCTAACGAAAATTGCCATTTTCGAAATCTGACTAAAATGTAAAGGAACACGACAATTAATGACCCGATAATTGCTAAAAATGAATTGTTTTTTATATCATCTGCAATTGTTGGCCCGACCTTTATTGAAGACATTATTCCAATATTTTTTTCAGAACTACCTTTAACAAAATCATCATAAGATATATTTTGAGGTAAAAATGATATCAACGCCTTAAAAAGCATATTTTGAATTTCTTCATCAACGGTTACACCTTCGTTATCTACTTTATATTTAGTTGTAACTTTCAGCTGATTTTCTTCTCCAAAAGTTTTGACCTCGGCGCTACCAAAGGTACTATTAAGTAAGGAGTTTATTTCTGCAGCATTTACGGGTTGATCAAATCTTACTGTGTAAGATCTTCCACCCACAAAATCGACACCTTGGTTTAAACCATTATTAACAAGTGAAAATAAGCTAACTAAAATCAGCAAAGAAGAACAGATATAAGCTATTTTTCTTCTTTTCAAAAATGAGATATTTATCTTTGATAAGAACCCCTTAGTTAATTTTGTAGAAAATGATATACGCTTACCTTTCTCATTTCTAGAATCTACAAGAATTCTCGTTATAAAAATTGCTGTAAATAACGAGGTCCCAATACCTATAAGAAGTGTTGTTGCGAAGCCCTTGATGGGTCCAGTACCAAAAATAAATAAAATTAATGCTGTTAAGCCAGTTGTGATGTTTGCATCTAAAATCGAAGAAAGAGCATTGTTGAAACCATCTGAAATTGATTTACGGATTCCTTTTCCTTTATCAAGTTCTTCCCTCACTCTTTCAAAAATTAAAACATTTGCATCTACAGATATACCTATAGTAAGAACTATCCCCGCAATCCCTGGTAAGGTTAGTACTGCTCCTAGACCAGCTAATATTCCAAAAATTAGAAGAATATTTAGCAGTAATGCTATATCAGCGAAAATTCCAGAGCTTCCATAATAAAAAACCATCCAAATCAAAACAATTATTAATGCAATTAGAAACGAATAAATACCTGCTTGAACTGCCTCTTTTCCAAGTGAGGGCCCAACGATTTCAGACTGAATTATATTTGCCGAGGCAGGTAGCTTTCCTGCTCTTAAAACATTTGCTAAGTCTGTAGCTTCATTTAATGAGAAATTTCCAGTAATTTCTGAACGTCCACCTGATATTGCTCCACTTGAAACTCCAGGGGCAGAATATACAATCTCATCTAAAACTATTGCAATGTTACTTCTTTGATTATAAGCCTTTCCAGTCAAATTTTCCCATATTCGGGCTCCTCTTGAATCCATTTGCATGGATACCGCAGGATTACCTAATTGGTCAAATGTTTGAAGAGCGTCTACTACAACACCTCCACTTAGTGGTGCTGTATTAGTTCGATTGGATTTAAGAGCAAATAGCTCAATTATGTCACTATCCTGGATAGGCTTTCCCCATACAAATCGGGTGTAACGATATTCTGGTGGCAAAAGTCTTCTTACCTCAGGTTTATCTAGGTAGCTAGTTACTATGTCTCTATCTCTCGAAGAAAATTGGGCTAGAACAGGTCCACCTTGGAATCCTTGTCCAACAACTTTATCTAGAATAGGATTAGAAGAAGACGCTATAGTGTCTTGAGCAGCAACATCTGCAAGAAGTTCATCAATTTCTGAAGTTTCTGTACTCCCTTGTCTATCCTTTATAGATTGCTTGTTTTTTTCCTGTTCACCTAATAAATTATTTGCTTCGATTAAAAAATTAACTAATTGATCGTTTTTATATGTTTCCCAAAATTCAAGTTGAGCTGTGCTTTGAAGAAGATATTGTACTCTATCTACGTCTTTTACTCCAGGCAACTCGACCAAAATTCGTCCTGAACTACCTAGTCTTTGAATATTTGGCTGAGTTACTCCAAACTTATCGATTCTTTTTCTTAATACTTCAAAAGCTGAAACTATTGATTCGTCAATTTTTTTCCTGATAACAGTCTGTGTTTCTAAATCATTCATTTCAAAATTGATCTCATCACTAAGTGTACGATTAGCAAAAATATTTGGTGATGCTAATTTCTCATCACTTTTTAATAAATCGAAAGATTTAAAAAAAGATTCAACATAGGGATCATCTGAGGACTTTTGTAAAATATCTGCTTCATCTAATGCCTTATTAAAAACTACATTCTTAGAATTTTCAGCTAAACCACTAAGAATATCCCTTATAGAAATTTGTAATATAACATTAATACCTCCTTTGAGATCTAGACCCTTATTTAACTCTTTTTCTTTAGCATCATTGTATGTTGTAAATCCATATATAGGATTGTTTCCAATTGAATCTAAAAATGAGTTAGTTTTTTGATCACGCAGTTCTAAGTAATTTGGTATGTTGTTTGGAATCAGTTCTCTGGAGAAGGTTTTAGCTTTTTCCTCAACACTACTTGTAATAAATGTGAATGAGAGTTGATAAATACTCACAAGGGCAAATAAAATACCGAATACTCTTACCAACGAATTGTTTTGCATTACGTATTTATAAATGTTTTAATATAGAGGCGTGCAAATATAGTGCTAAACCTATGAATTGACAACTCATATAAATAATATTGAATTAATTTCTACTTCTTTTCAAAGAAAATCTGAAAGAGCAGAATTCATTTCCCTAACCTTAATTGCACTTTCGTTTAATAAATTTTCCTCAGATTGATTTAAATTAATGTCGATAATAGACTCAACACCGTTAGCACCGATAATACAAGGAACGCCAATACATATATCCCTCAAATTATATTCTCCATCCAAAAATACAGAGCACGGGATAATTTTTTTGTAATCATTTAAAATACTATCAACAAGATAAGCAACAGAGGCTCCAGGGGCATACCAAGCAGAAGTACCTAATAATTTTGTTAATGTAGCACCACCAACCATAGTATCTGCGACAACTTTTTGGATAACTTTTTCTTCTAGAAATTGTGAAATAGGAATACCGCTATAAGAAGCTAGTCTGTGAATTGGTATCATTGTTGTGTCACCATGTCCACCAATTACCATTCCTTGTATATCGTTAGCAGGTTTACCCAAAGCAAGGGAAAGGTAAGTTTTAAAACGTGAACTATCTAAGGCACCACCCATTCCAATAATTCTATTTTTTGGCAAACCTGTAGCTTTTAGAGCTAAATAAGTCATAGTATCCATTGGATTAGATACTACTACTATGATTGTATCGGGAGAGTGCTTTAATACGTTTTCAGAAACTTTTTGAACGATACTTGCATTAATTCCAATAAGTTCTTCGCGAGTCATTCCAGGTTTTCTAGGAACTCCGGAAGTAATTACTACTACATCACTTCCTCTTGTCTCAGAATAATCATTAGTTACACCTCTTATTGATGTATTGAAACCAAGTGTAGTAGCTGTCTGATAAAGGTCTAAAGCTTTGCCTTCAGCAAATCCCTCTTTGATATCAAGGATTACTACTTTACTAGCTATTTCGTTTTGGGAAATGTATTCTGCGCAAGATGCACCTACGTTCCCTGCACCTATGACTGTAACTTTCATTATTTTAAATTTAGGTTTATTTAATCAAAACTTAAACATCGATATTAGCATATATAGCATTTTTTTCGATGAATTCTCTTCGTGGTGGAACTTCATCACCCATTAGCATTGTAAATACTTTGTCTGCTTTCTTATCCTCTGGGTCATAAGTAACCTTTCGCAAAGTCCGTCGATCAGGATCCATAGTTGTGTTCCATAATTGTTCCGCATTCATTTCTCCAAGACCCTTATATCTTTGAACTGATGTGCCAGAGCCAAATTCCTGAATTAGTTTATCTCTTTGATCATCATTCCAAGCATAATCACTTTTTTGCCCTTTTTTAACTAAATATAAAGGTGGAGTTGCAATATAGATGTATCCTAATTCAATAAGTTCTTTCATGTAGCGAAAGAAAAATGTTAGAATTAAGGTCGAAATATGACTTCCATCAACATCCGCATCACACATGATTACAATTTTGTGATATCGTAGTTTTTCTATATTTAAAGCTTTACTATCCTCCTCTGTTCCAATCGTAACACCGAGTGCAGTATAGATGTTTCTTATTTCTTCATTCTCAAAAACCTTATGTTGCATTGCTTTTTCAACGTTCAAGATTTTACCCCTTAAGGGTAATATAGCCTGAAAGTTTCGGTCTCTTCCTTGTTTAGCAGTTCCACCAGCAGAATCCCCCTCTACGAGAAAAATTTCACACAATGATGGATCTTGCTCTGAACAGTCAGATAATTTACCTGGTAATCCACCACCACTCATTACCGTTTTTCTTTGAATCATTTCACGGGCTTTTCTGGCTGCATGTCTGGCTTGTGCAGCAAGAATTACTTTGTCAACAATAGTTTTGGCATCACTTGGATTTTCTTCTAAATAATTTTCAAGCATTTCCGATACCGCTTGAGAAACAGCAGAAGTTACTTCCCTATTTCCAAGTTTAGTTTTGGTTTGACCTTCAAATTGGGGTTCTGCAACTTTAACAGAAATTATTGCAGTAAGGCCCTCTCTAAAATCATCTCCTGAGATTTCGAATTTGAGTTTATCTAAAAGACCTGAATTTTCAGCATAACGTTTTAATGTAGTTGTTAAACCTCTCCTAAATCCTGAAAGATGAGTTCCTCCTTCATGTGTATTAATATTATTTACATATGAATGTAAGTTTTCAGTAAAAGATGTATTATATATCATAGCAACCTCAACAGGAACCATGTTTTTCTCACCTTCCATCGATATGACATTCCCAATTATAGGTTCCCGATTTTCGTCTAAATAATGAATAAACTCCTTCAAACCCTCTTTTGATTTGAATGTTTCAGAAATAAAATCTCCATCATCATTTTTATTTCTCTTGTCCGATATGGTAATTTTAATTCCCTTATTAAGGTAAGAAAGTTCTCTCATCCTAAGAGATAGGGTTTCGAAATTGAATTCTAGTGTTTGCTTGAAAATTTCATGATCAGGTTTAAAGGTTACTTCGGTACCCCTTTGGTCTGAATTTCCAATACTTGTTACTGGCGCGTTTGGTTTACCCCTTGTATATTCTTGTTGCCATATCTTTCCATCTCTATAAACTTTTGCAATTAATGTTTCAGATAATGCATTAACACATGAAACACCGACTCCATGCAGTCCTCCAGATACTTTATATGAATCTTTATCAAACTTGCCACCAGCGCCAATTTTAGTCATCACTACTTCAAGTGCAGAAACTCCCTCTTTTTTGTGCATCCCAATAGGAATACCCCTTCCATTATCACTTGTTGTAATAGAATTGTCTACATTAATCGTCACGTTTATCTCATCACAATGCCCTGCTAACGCTTCGTCTATAGAATTATCTACAACTTCGTATACTAAGTGGTGGAGTCCTCTAAGGCCTATGTCACCGATGTACATTGAGGGACGCATTCGGACATGCTCCATTCCTTCAAGTGCCTGAATACTGTCAGCGGAATATTTATTTTTTTGAATTTCTTGGTCCATTATTTATCAAAACAACGACTCTAAGATGTTGTTTAACAAATATAATTATTAACACCTTGAATATGACGGAAATCCCTCGTAATTATGGATCAAGTTATCAACACAATAGTGTTCAAAAAAAAGAATTTTTAAGCTTAATCTGGAAAAATTAAAACTTAACTAGTATCCTTTTTCGTGCACATTAACCACTGCCCTACCACTTGGATCATTTTGGTTTTGAAAAGCTTTGTCCCATGAAAGAGCAATCGGAGTACTACAAGCCACAGAAGGGACTGAAGGGACGCTTAGTGCTGCAGCATCACTAGGGAAGTGTGACTCAAAAATACTTCGATAATAAAATTCTTCCTTATTTTGAGGTGTCTGGACTGGAAAACGTTGACTAGCATTCTTCATTTGATTGTTCGATACCTCTTTTTCAACAAGATCCTTTAATGTATCAATCCAACTATAGCCAACTCCATCCGAAAATTGTTCTTTTTGTCTCCAAGCAACACTCGTTGGTAAATATTTTTCAAAAGCCTTTCTTAATACCCATTTTTCCATCCGAGTTGAATTTATCATCTTGTCTTTAGGATTAAGTCTCATAGCTACATCAATAAATTCTTTATCTAAAAATGGAACTCTACCTTCAATACCCCATGCGGCAAGAGACTTATTGGCTCTTAAGCAGTCATATTGATGGAGATTGCTCAATTTTCTTACCGTTTCTTCATGAAATTCTTTGGAATTTGGAGCTTTATGAAAATATAAGTAACCACCAAAAAGCTCGTCTGCGCCTTCTCCTGAAAGGACCATCTTAATACCTAAGGATTTAATTGCTCTTGCCATAAGGTACATTGGGGTAGATGCTCTAATTGTTGTTATATCGTAAGTTTCTAAATGATATATAACTTCATTTAAAGCATCTAAACCTTCCTGGATTGTAAACTTAATCTCGTGGTGAACTGTTCCTATTTTTTTGGCTACTTCTTGGGCAGCAGCAAGATCTGGAGAGCCCTCTAGTCCTACAGAAAAAGAATGCAATTGAGGCCACCATGCTGATTGAATGTCGTTAGTTTCAACTCGCATTGATGCAAATTTTTTTGCTAATGCAGAAGTAATAGATGAGTCCAAACCTCCGGAGAGGAGAACCCCATAGGGTACATCACTCATTAGTTGACGATGAACAGCATCTGCTAATGCATCATGGAGATCTTCTATGGATGTAGTATTATTTTTCACGCTCTCATAATCTGTCCAAGTTGGTTGATACCACTTAATCATCTTCTTTTCTTTACTATACAAATAATGACCCGGAGGGAACAACTCAATTTTATCACATACCCCTTCTAAAGCTTTTAATTCTGAGGAAACGTAGAATGTTCCATCACTATCCCATCCCATATATAAAGGGATTATCCCAATATGATCTCGTGCTATAAAATATTCATCTTTGCTACTGTCATATATTGCAAAGGCAAAAATTCCATTTAACTTTTCAACAAAATTCTTTCCCTCTTTTTCATATAGCGCTAATATAACTTCACAATCTGACTGTGTTTTAAATTTATAGTCATTTTCGTAGATTAAACGTAGTTCACGATGATTATAAATTTCACCATTTGCTGCAAGTACTAATTTACCTGACGGACTAATCAAAGGTTGTTTTCCAGATGTTGGGTCAACTATAGCTAGGCGCTCATGTGAGAGGATAGCGTTAGAGTCATCGTATATTCCAGACCAATCTGGACCACGGTGCCTTAATTTTTTTGACATATTCAAGATTTGTGGTCTAAGTAAACTACTTTCACGTTTTAACTCAAAAGCACACAATATACCGCACATAATATTTTTTTATAAAAATAGAATAAGAATTTTAAAAAATTAATCTTAAATCATTAAATAATTAATTTTATTAACTTATATAGACTTATTTAGTAAATACTTTAAGTATCAAACAATATTATTAATCGAAACATAAAAAGTATTTACTTTTTATTATTATTAATTAATTCTATTACTATAGACAACATTACCATTAAGAATTGTAGCTACAATTCTTGTGTTTAGAATTCTATTTTTAGGAACAGTAATTATATCCCTGTCTAGAATGATAAAATCAGCTACTTTCCCTTTTTCGATTGACCCTTTTTGTTGATCTTCAAAGTTGGCATAAGCTCCCCAAATTGTCATCCCTTTTAGAGCCTCAATTCTAGATAATTTGTTTCTTGGTAAAAACCCTCCTTTTGGATAAGAATTTTTATCCTCTCTAACAACTGCTGAAAAAAATGTTGAAATCGGGCTAACTTTCTCTACAGGAAAATCGGTACCCAAAGCTATAGTTCCAGAATTTTCTAAAAGTACTTTATATGCGTAAGCTCCCTCAAGTCTATTCTTGCCTAATCTGTCTTTGGCCCAATACATATCACTAGTAGCGTGCGTAGGTTGAACAGAAGGAATAATTTTTTTATTGAACAATTTTAAATCTGCCGTATCTATTATTTGGGCATGCTCTACCCGCCATCTTGGATCTTTAGATGAAATTAAGGCTTCATTATAAGCTTCAAGTACAATGCTATTTGCATCATCGCCAATAGCATGGGTATTCATTTGAAAAGGTGTAGAAGCCAATTTTATTGCTAACTTTTTGATTGAATCCTTTGGTGTTATGAATTTGCCCTTATGTGATTTTAAATCGCTGTAATCGTGTTTTAGTGCTGCTCCACGAGATCCTAAAGCTCCATCAGCGTATATTTTAAAAGACCGAACTGTTAATTTATTTTTTAAAATAGGACCTCTAGATAAGAAATGTTGCATGTTTTCTTTTGTATTAGAAATCATTGCATAAACTCTCATTTCTAACTCTCCATTATTATGAAGGCTGTCAATTAGGTAAATGTCTTCTTTATTTAATCCAGCCACAGAAACAGTTGTAAGTCCATTTTCAAAACCTAATTCGGCAGCTTGTTTTAGAGCCTCAACTTTAGTCTCAGTTGATGGAATAGGTAAAATAGCATTAATTAATTTCATTGGAGAGTCAATTAATACACCTGTAAGTTTACCTTTTTCCTTTACAATTGTTCCTCCAGATATTGTTGTATTTTCATCAATACCAGCAAGATCTAATGCCTTCTGATTTACTAGCAATGCGTGGCCATCAATCCTTCGCAGTGCAACTGGAATATTCGGAAATAACTTATCAAGAATTACTTTATTAGGAAAAACTTTATCTGTCCAATCATTTTGATCCCAGCCTCTCCCTAAAATAGCTTTAAATTTTTTTCCCCTTGAATATTTTAATACTTTTTGAATAACCTCATCAAAACTCTTAGTCCCAACAAGATCAACTTGCTGAAGAGCTAAACCAAGACTAAGGAAATGACAGTGGGAGTCAATAAATCCTGGGTATACAGGTAAGTTTTGAAGATTCAAGATTTTTTTTGCTGAATATTTTTTTAAAACTTCCTCCCCACCGACATCAATAAATTTTCCATTTTTTATAACAAAAGCTGTGGCTTTCCCCATTTTATCATTCATAGTGTATATAGATGCATTATGAACGATCAAATCTGCACCATTTTGGCAACTGACAGCTGACAGCGCTGTAAAAAGCAGCACATAATAAGATAAACCTTTTAACATTAATTTATTTTTAAAAATAATTTGTTTTTATTAGATGCCAAATGTAAAAAATTCAATTTTAGTTACCAATTTGAGAGGTTCGATAAATTGATAATTTCAAAATTAATATTGAAAATCAAATTTATATGTTATTCCCCCTAAAATTAAAAGGGGTGGTTCTGGATAATATGCCCATCTACCATGAATTCCTTTTGAATTGAATTTTCCTTTAAAAAAAATATCAAATTGCTCAGACATTTTATATGTAATATGAGCTGATGATCTAATAAAGATTGGAAGGGTTTCTTCATTTATTAATAAATCATTGGTTAAATCTTGCTCTAAAAAAATTATTCGCAAAGCGGCGCTTCGGTCTCCCCACATTGAACCGTTGAAGGAAAATGCCAAGCGATCATTCCATCTAATTTGACTCTCCCAATTCATTTTTAATGAAGGAATATTCCATAAAATCTCTTCCTGATGGGTATTAAAAAACCTGTAGCTAGTTTCAAAGCGAATAAAGTTATCTTTTATCATATTTATTACAATAGAAGCATTAAAACCATAAAAACTCAAATCAAGATATCTGCTTTCAAATGCATTGGATAATCTATAAGATTCTAGCTCATTTTCATTGTCAAAGGGTAAACGTTGATAATAACTGAAATTTTCAACTTCATCAAAAGTTAATCCAAAATCAAAATTTAAAACTGAAGCTAAACGACTTAGCGCTCCTAATTTAACATTATACTTATTAAAAGTTGGAATTAGAGGTGTTGTTGGAGCCAAATAAGGATTTAGAACTGAAAGAGAGCTATATGAATTCAATTTAGCTCCACCAATTGCGGTGATATATGGAGTAAGTTTATTTTCTTCTTTTTGGTACAAAATTTCAATTTCAGGATAATAAATCAAGTCATTTGAAATTTGATCAACACCTACAAAATATGCTATTCCTGCTCCAATCTTAATTCTTAAATCCTTACTTGTATTTTGCCAAAATAGACTCAAAGAACCTTGAGCTTGAGAATATTCTTCTTTGATTTTTTCAAAATAGGAGCTAGCAAATCTTGTATTTAAACCCTGAATTTTGATTTTACCATTAAGGTTACCTCTAGCTAATTCGGAACCAAAATCTGCACTCAAGCCAATTTGTTTTTCAATTGAATCAAAATTATCAGTCGATAAATTAGCTTGCAAAATAAAGTTGTGTAAAAAATAATCATACCAATTCCAATTTGATCTTACTTTAAACCTATTTCTTCTTATTTGTGGGTTAATTGAACTAAGAGAACTTTGATCCCAAACATTCTCATTTAATCCAAAATAATTATTTAAGCTTTTAGAAAACTTAAATTGGGTATTCACATTGTATTGGTTGCTTCTAAGATTATGATTAAAACCAATTTCATTATAATTCTGATTACTCCTTAGAAATGTATTATCTAAGTCATTTCCAAAACCATCTTTATAAAAATTAAATCCAAACCTTTGACTTCGATCTATCTCAATGAGACTTGAAATATTAAAAAATAATTGATTCTTATTACCAAAAGCACCACTAAAAAAAGTGTTAAAAGGATCATACAATATTCTTTGTTTTAATTTTAATGGTGTAGCTTTATTTGGCTCAAAGGTCGAAATTACAGGAATTTTTTTGAGTTCATAAACTAGCTCAAACTTGGCATTTGAAATGGAATCAGATATAGATGGATCCGATTTTATTTTAAATGCATCAGAAAGGCTTGGTGTAAAGGATTTTACAATAAGTATTTGTTCTGTCTCAATAGCGCTTTCATCTTTCTGGGCATCACAAATAGAGATTGACAAAAGAAAAACAAATAATAATAAACTATCCCTATCCATCACCATTTTGATTTTTATTTTTCAATAAATTTTCAAATTTTGTCTTTAGAATTCCAGCCTCAAAAACAATCTGATCATAAGTTTCAAAGTTTTCTATTAATGAATCAAGAACAAAAATTGCCTGAAAAGGATCATTCATTAAATAATAGTTTTTAGCCAGCAATAATAAGGATTTAGCGTTCCAAACTGAACTTTGATTGGTAGAGATAGATATTTGTGAAATAACATCATTAGATAGGTCATATTTGCCCTCTATATTTAAAAGATTTGCTCTAAAATATAGTGCTTCAGCAACAACGAGCTCGTCTGGTGACTTTTCTAAAACCAAATAAATATCAGAGGCCCCTATACTGTCATTTAGAAATAATGAGGAACGAGCTTTAATTGTTAATGCATCCCATTTAATTGGATTTTCTAAATCATTCAAATTCAATACATTATTAGATGCTTCTATAGCCTTTTGATATTCTTTAGAAGCATAATATGCCTTCATCAAATTTAATTTTGCAAAACGCTTATTTTGTTTAAATGAGGCTATATCAGATAATTTTTCCATATAAAATATTGCTTCAGATTCCTTTGAATCATTTTTAAGAATATTAATAATTCTAACCAGAGCTTTTTCTGTATAAGTTGAAACTTTATCGTTCACTAATGTTTTATAAAAAAACAAAGCCTTATCATTAAGTCCATTTTCAAAATTCAACTCTGCCAAATAGTAAGATGCTCCTTTAACATAGGCTCCTTTTGGATAGATTTCTAAATATTCTTCAAATAATTTTAAAGCATTATTTCTATTACCATCCAAAAATTGTTTTTCTGCCGAAATAAACTGTATTTTTTCAAGCTCAATATCACTAAATTGATTTAGATTATTGTTTTTAATCCAATTATTAAAATCCTTTACCTTTCCTTGATCAATAGCGATTTCTTTAAGGGTAGTTATTGCTTGTTGGCCGATCTCGTATTTAGTAAAAGATAATGCCACATCTTCTAAAACTCCGATGGCTAATCTATATTTTTCTTGATTATATAAAATAAGGCCCTTATTAAGTGCAGCTTTGCCAATGTAAGGACTGATTTTATAACTCCCTATTAGTTGATCATAAGTTGATAATGATTTTTCCTCTTGTTTCTCTTCACTATATACTAAGGCTAATTCAAATAAAGCATCATCAATTAAATCATCATTTGAATAAGCGTTTATTAACTTTTTCAGAGTAGATATTTTTTTCAAATTCCGGTCAACAAATCCATAACAAATGGCTTTTTGAAAATTTGGATAAGCACCTAATTTTTGATTTAAGGCAATAGATATATTATAGTTTTCCATTGCCGGCCAATATTGCTTCAAAGCAAAATGGCAATCGCCTATCCTTAAATAAGTATCTCTTTGGTAAGATGGATCAAATGAACTGTTATCCAAGTCAAAATTTTTAAAATACTGCAGTGCATAATCGTATTCTTTCAATTTAAAATAGATATAGGCCATATCATAGTTTAGTCTTTTAAAGCTAGATACCGTCTCTTTTCTTGGATGTTTTTGAAACTGCTTAAATATATCTAAGGCATTATCGAACTCATTCAACTCATATTCAGATCTGCCAAGCCAATATAAAGCGTATGCATCTATATTTTTATTTTCTTTCAATTTAAGAGATCGCCTGAACAATTTGCTCGCTTCAAGATAACCTGCGTTTTTATATTTATTAATTGCGTTTAGAATTAATACTTTTTGAAAAGTTTTATTATTCTTAAAACCATTGTTGTTTTCTAAAATTTCAATTGCTGCAGTAAAATTTCCTGCTTTCGTATAAGAACTTATTAATAACTCTCTTAAAAGTCCTTGATTTTCATTTTTTGGGTATAGTTTGAGAAAATTGACTATAACCTTTGGAGGATCTTCAAATGGATTGCCAATCTCATAGCTTAATTTAGCATAATTCAAAAAAGCGTCTTCACTTATGTTAGGGTTGAAAGGCATATTAGATGCAGTTTTAAAAGCGTTTAAAGCTGAAGATTTATTATTTGTATTTAAATAACATTCTGCAAGGGTATAATAAGAGTTTTGCGAAAGGGCATTGTTTTCACCAATAATTTGATTGAATTGACTTATTGCTTTTATGAACTTTTTTTCTTTAAAATATGCATAACCCAGCTGGTACAAATCGGTACTATTAATTTTTCCTTTTTTACCTTTATAGGATTCTAGAAAAGGAATAGCATCAGAATAAAGTTTAAGATTAAAATAACTTTCTCCAATTATTTTTGAAAGCTCTGATTTTTCTCTCTTATTGGCATCTTTTAGAGCCTTTTTGGCTAAATCAATTGCTTGACTAAATCGGCCCAACCTAAAATTCATATCTGCTTGAAAATAGGTTAAGTCTTCTTTTTTAGAAGGATCGGAGATTCTACCAAAAGAAGTCAGAGCAGAGTCAAAATCTTCCAATTGGTATGCAATGTGTCCTAAGTAATAATGTGAATCAGACTGATATTTTTTATCATCTTTAACTTTTTCAAAAAATGGTCTTGCTTCCTTATATTTTTTAGCTGAAAAAAGTGAATATCCTTTATTGAAATTAAACTCAGGGCGATCTAACTTAAGGACAGAATTTTCAGATATTCTGTTAAACCATTTTAGTGCATAACGATATTTTTCATTTTTAAAATAATAGTTTGCTATGTCTAGATCTATATTTTCATTTAAACTAGTGTTAGGAAATTTCTCTTTGTACTGAGAAAGCATTTTTTCACTACCAGAATAATTCAATCTTAATGAATTAGAAAGCTTACTAAATTCTATTTGCTGTTGAGCTAAGTGGGGTAAATAAAAATCTTCTTCAAAAACACTAGCCTGCCAAGAGGCTGTAAAATAGTCAAGTCCAAAAAAATGACTTGATAATTCTGAATTTAGTTGATCATTATATAGCTGACTTTGAATCTGAATGGAACAAAACAATAGGCACAGTCTACAATTTTTGAAAAAATTAATTGATCCACACATAATTATAAAGTTAATTTATTAACTAATTATCTAAAAACTTGATTTTTTATATAAATGTTTATTTATTCACAATGTAATAAAGAATAATTCAAAAAAATTAATTTTACATTCAATCATCAAATAATGGTAAGTCTTCAAAACGTAACTATAAAGAATGACAACAATGTTATCTTATCAAACATTAATTTTAGTGTAGATAAAGGTGAATTAGTTTTTTTAATTGGTAAAACAGGAACAGGTAAAAGCAGTTTGTTAAAAATACTTTATGGAGACATGAAACTATTTGATGGGCAGGGTTCAATCTTAGGATTTGATCTAAATACGTTAAAAGAAAAACAAATCCCCAACCTAAGAAGAAAATTAGGAATTGTTTTTCAAGACTTTAAGCTTTTAAATGATAGAAGTTTGTTTGATAATTTGTCATTTGTTCTAAAAGCAACGGGGTGGAAAGAAAAAAGAAAAATTTCTGAAAGAATAGATGAGGTGCTTGAAATGGTTAATGTAAAACCAAATAAAAATAAATTCCCTTTTGAACTCTCTGGTGGAGAACAACAACGGGTTGCTATTGCTAGAGCATTACTTAACCATCCAGATTTAATTTTAGCAGATGAGCCAACCGGAAATCTAGATCCTGAAACAAGCCAGGAAATTATGAAGGTTTTTCAACAATTACATAAAGGAGGGATAGGAATAATTATGGCAACACACGATTACAATATGATAGTAAAATTTCCAGGAAAAATTTTTCAATGCTCAAATGGAAAACTGGATGAGGTAGTTGCAAAAAATTAGATTTTTAGAAATTTAAAACTTACTGACATCGATAATTATAGTCTTTAGGAAAAAACATTTTTGGCTTAATATTTGTATTTTTGTTATTCACAAGTTCATTGAAAACTTACGGGGTCGACTGGTATTGACAGCGAGTTGCATTTAAGAGTAAGCAAGTCGAGCGCTGAATTATAGCTCGTAAATCTCATATTTCACAATTTTAAATGGCGAGAATAACTACGCTCTAGCTGCATAATAACTGAATTATAGTAAGTTAATGCCAAGTTCCAGCAAGGCTGGGAAGCAAGATGTCTCTAAATAGCCCTTGTTGACGGCGATTTGTAATGAGGCACCATAAAAGTCAACATCGAAATACTGTTGCATCAACAGTATTTTTCAAATATGATGCTAAGGTCTGTATAGGCAGTTTTCGGTCAGTTCAGATTCAAAAATTAAGCGAAATCTAAACTTGTAGAAAGCTTTTTTATCACTTGTTTGGACGCGGGTTCGAATCCCGCCGACTCCACTTATTTCATAAATTTTATCTTAAAGTAATTTAATGTTAAGACTAAACCATCAATTTTTTTTTAATTTTTTTCCTGTTATGATTTTTGTTTTATCAGTATATGCAGAAGGTCAAGAGAAAACAATTACAAACGAATCAGAGGTAACTACATACGACCTTCCAAAAAATTTGTTATCAAAAAACGGAACAAAAATTAATACTGTTGAAAAATGGGAAAATATCAGACGTAATGAAATTCTTAATTATTTTGAAAATGAGATTTATGGTAAAGCTCCGCTAAAAGAAATTCTTCCTAAAGTTGATGTTATAGAAAATAATTCAGAAACTCTAAATGGCAATGCTATAAGAAAACAATACAAACTTACTTTTGAAAAAAACGGCGGTTCAATATCATTATTTCTTTTAATATATATTCCAAATAAAGAAGAAAAATCTCCTGCATTTTTAGCATATAATTTTGGAGGTAATTATAAGATCAGTGATGACCCCTACATACATATTGATAAAAAAAATACAACAAGAAATATTAAAAGGGGTGGTAATAAATCAAGATGGCCTATAAATAAAATAGTAAAATCTGGATATGCACTAATAACTCTAGATTATAATGACGTTGATCCAGATAAAAATAATTTCTCAGATGGAATTCACTCTCTTTTTTATGAAAATGGAAACATTAAGCCTAAAGAGAATGAATGGGGATCAATCGCTGCTTGGTCTTGGGGATTTTCAAGAGTTTTAGATTTTTTGGAAAATGAATCTTTAATAAACACTAAGAAAATTGTTTTACTTGGACACTCGAGATTAGGAAAAACAGCATTATGGGCTGGGGCAAAAGATGAAAGATTTGGTATTATTATATCAAATAATTCAGGTTGTGGAGGTGCGGCTCTATCTAAAAGACGTTTTGGTGAAAAAGTTTCAGATATAAATACAAATTATCCTCATTGGTTCGCAAAAAACTTTCATAAGTATAATGATAAAGAATCATTACTTGAAGTTGATCAACATATGCTTATATCCCTAATAGCTCCAAGACCTGTGTATGTTGCAAGTGCCAGTCAAGATTCTTGGGCAGATCCCAAGGGGGAATTTTTAAGTGCAAAATTTGCTAAAGATGTATACAAGCTTTATGGATACAAGGAAAAAGGGCTAAACCTGTTGCCAAAAATTAATACGCCTATACATGGTAGAATTGGATACCATGTCAGAAAAGGTAAGCATGATATTACATTATTTGATTGGGAACAATACATAAACTTTTCAGATTTACATTTGAAAAATTAACTATCTAAAAAATTTGTATTTTGGGACGCGAATGGTTAAGAGAAAACTATCTCAAATAACAAAGGTGTTTTTCATTTTAATTGATCTATTATTAATAGCATTTCTAATATATTGAGAATGGATTAACAATGAAATTAATCAGAGATTTCTTCAAGCCATAGCCATTGCCATTGTAAAGGATTTTGAGAAGATGTTTTAATTTTTAAATCTATATCATAAAATCCATCATCGTCAAAGTTAATTATTCCTATTGTAGATGATTTAAATTTATCAATTATATAGTCTTCGATCGGTTCTCCAACAGTTTTTCCAGTATAGTTAATTGAGTGTTTGTAAGACTTTTCGTTTATACTTACGGTCAAAAATCCATCGGTAATTTTCTTTTGAAAATTATAGGAAGTATCGATATTAAATTTAGTCGGTCTATCTACAAAAATTTTCCATGAAATTTTAAGTGAATCGTTTACTTGTATATTAGGCGGAATGGATCCCTCTCTTTGTGATTTATTTGAAATATAATTTCCTTCATGTGATTTTGAATTTGACAGTTTTAATGAGTAACCATTAAATTTTTCTTTTGCAACTAAGTCCTTATCAACAGTTGGTCTTTTAGCATACTCTAACTCGATTAAATTAACATAAGGATCAGGCAAATCAGTTGGAAGTTTAATTTTTAAATAAGCTTTGTTGAAGTCAAAATTTAACTTAATCTTTGTTTTTTTTGAGATAAGGAATGCATTTAATGGTTTTTGTGTAATTCCGGTTACATTAAGATTATTTCCAGGTTTTATATCAAAAATATTTAAAAAGATATTATGCATGCCTGTCTTATTATATTTATATGTCATAAGTCCCCAGTCATGTAAATTACTTCGCAAGTCAAAAGCTTCAGCACCATAAACAGATTTACCATAAAATTTAAGCCATTCCCCTATTTCACTAAATCTTTTTCTTATTTCGTAAGGTACTGATCCATCCGATGTTGGACCAATATTCAGCATCAGATTTCCATTTAGGCTAACATTTCCAATTAATGATCTTAAAATTGATGTAGTTGATTTCCATTCATTTTCATTTTTACTGTAACCCCACGAATGAGCAACTGTAGCTGGGGTTTGCCACGGATAATCGAATTTATATTCACCCAGCTGATTATCACCAAGTGTTCTAAAATCAACATCTTTGTCTTCCTCGACAGATAAACCCAAACGCGAATTAATTAGACAATTAGGTTGTATTTCTCTGATTAAATTTTTTAGTTGAAGTAATTGATCCTTTGAAACAATAGTTTGATCATGGTTGAGCCACATATCAAACCAAATCATACTAATTTCTCCATAATTTGTCAAAAGTTCTTTCATCTGAGGTATTACTTTTTCTTGCCAATAAATATCAAACTTATCTTTATCAAGCCAATAAATTTCTTTTGAATTATCCCATGCAAAGGGGTGCTCCCAATCAGTCCAATGCGAGTAATAAAACCCAAGTTTAATATTATGTTTCTTACAGGCTTCAGATAAGTCTTTTAAAATATCTCTTTTTGGATCACTATAATTGTAAATATTAAAATCACTTGCTTTACTATTCCAAATTGCAAATCCGTCATGGTGTTTAGCTGTGATAGTGATGTATTTCATTCCTGCTTTTTTAGCTAAAAGAACCCATTCCTCTGGATCTATTTTATTCCAATCGAATCTTTTTGAAAGTTTTATATATTCACTTTTGTCAATTTGATTTCTGTATTGAATCCATTCAGCATAGTCATTATCATATCGTACCTTTTCACCTTTCCAATTTCCTTCTGCCCCACTATAGAGTCCCCAATGAATAAACATACCAAAACGGTCATTTACAAACCATTCAGCTCTTTCATTTAAAAGATTTTGAGAATTAGTTTTTATTGAAAAAATAGCAAAAAATAGAAGTGAAATTTTCTTCATATAATGGGTGTTAAAACATATAAATTAATTGCATAAATTTTTCTTCTAAATAAAACTAATAAATTTTGGTTACTTTAGATAAATCGAAATTCTAGTTTTTTTGTATTCTAAAAATCGGGCTATATAGGCATCAAAATGTAACCTTTGATTTGATAATTTGATAAAACACTTAGTCCTGAAATGGAAGGTACTACGAATCTATTTAAATCAATTTTTCTTATGCTTCTTGATTCAGTAGCCTGAGAACAAATATATAAGTCAACTCCGTTAGATCTAAGCTGCTTTAAAATATTTAAGTTAGGATTATCTTTTTTAAACTTTTTCCTATAAGCAGCAGAGGATAGTGCTATATAAGAAGCCTCTCCATGTATTGAGGCAACTAATTTTACTTTGTTTTTTGGAACCCCTGACAGATAAAAAAGATTTAAGGTCCGTGCGATAACCCATAAACCCTTATTAACACCATTTTTTGTTGTTTCATTTTTAATATCATAAATTAAATTATACTGTAAATTTGGATCTGGTTGAACAGCAGCATCTTTAATATACATAATCTCTCCATAGCCACTTATAATAGGAGATTGCCACTCTTGAGCAAAATGGAATTTACTAAACAGGAATATTAAAATTAAATAACCTTGGATTTTCATAATTTGGATATTTTAGGAATGAAAAATAAATTGATTAAAGTTAAAAAATCTAATCCTGTTCAACAGGTTTTATAAAATAGTATATTAGAATTGAGTTTAATTTTTAAATGACATTAATTCAAAGCCTTGTAAAAAACCTTTTGCTTCTAATAGGAGTATTGTTCCTATTAATGATTTCTCTTTTAATTGGATCAGTTTATTTTGATAAAATTTGGCAGCCACTTTATGAAGAAGATATTGTTGAATGGGATCCAAAGACTATCGTATTAAATAATCCTACTGCAAGTAGTGAGGTAAAAAAAGGTTTTCTTATTCTAGACTCAACTTCACATTTTATTGGTCCGCTAAGTAGCACCATTAAATATGCGGGAAATAATTTGTCTTGCACAAGTTGTCATTTAAATGGAGGTACTCTGTCAGGAGCAGCTTCATGGATTGGTATTTTTAAAAGATTCCCTCAATTTAGTGGAAGAGAGAATAAGTCTGGTACCCTTGTTGAAAGAATAAATGGATGTATGGAAAGAAGTATGAATGGCGTAGCCCTTCCAAAAGAATCTGACCAAATGAGATATATTTTAGCTTATATGAAATGGTTGGATTATGGCCTACCTAAACTAAACTCTAAAGATTTTAAAGGATATCCTAAAATCAAACTTCCTTCAGTAGCAGTTAATCTTCGAAAAGGAAAATCAACATATCTTAAGGAATGTGTTGTTTGTCACGGGGAAAATGGACAAGGTGTAATGTATCAAAATGAAAAAAAAGGATATCAATATCCACCACTGTGGGGATATGATTCATACAATGATGGAGCTGGTATGAATAGAGTTCTAACTGCTGCAGCTTTTATAAAAAATAATATGCCATATCTACAAGCAACGTGGGAGAAACCTAAACTTACCGATGAAGAGGCTTTTCATGTTGCTGGTTATATTAATAGTTTCCCTAGACCTCAAAAAATAAATAAGGAAAATGATTATCCGGACAAAAAATTAAAACCAATGTCAACACCTTATGGCCCTTGGAAAGACAATTTTAGCCCTAACCAACATAAATATGGCCCTTATCTTCCTATTTATAACTTTTACAAAGAAAAGTATGGAATTAAGAAGACTAAATAAACTTAAATAGGAAGTTGAATTCTAATATTGCGGTATTCAACTACCCCATGATCTCCTTGAAGCATAATAGGTCCTGGCAGCCCCTCTTTGCTGTCTAGAGCTCCACCTGTAATTCCTGGTATTATTTGATCATTAATTATCTTCTTACCGTTTGCGATAACACTTACCCGTCTTCCTATTAAAGTAATTTCATAATTCTGCCACTCCCCCGCAGGCTTAGCTGCCATTTGATTCGGTTTTAGAAATCCATATATGCCACCAAATAGAGTAGATTCAGGTTCCAAACCATAATTATCTTCAATTTGAACCTCGTATCTACCTCTGAGATATATCCCTGAATTACTCCCTTTTGGGTATCTAAATTCAATACTTAATTTAAAATCCTCAAATTTTTCTTCAGTAATGAGATTTACTCCCGACTCAGGGTTTAATAATACGCCTTTTTTAACTATCCATTGATTTTTGTCTTTAGGATTGGAAGATTTCCACCCATTTAAATTTTTACCATTAAATAATGAAATAGCATTGCCCCAATTCACATTCATTGATCGAATAAGTTTAGGAGCTCTAACCCCATTAAACTTATTAACTCCACCTTCACTATCTAAAATTACTCCACTCAGTTTTCCTTGTTTTAAAATTCCTTGAAAATGTAAATCATTTAGACCATCAAATTGAGGGGGAATGCTAAAGTCAATAATCCCATTGTGAAAAAAAACTTCAGATATAGGGCGTGCACTTCCGTTATGAGCAACGAAATATCCAACTAAAGCTTTTGTTCCAGATTTTTTCACTTCTAACCATGAAGGAAATATATCTTCATCCATTTCCACATCAAGATCCCATTTACCAATAATATCTTGAGAAATTAATACGTTTATACCCATAACAATAAGCATAAAAAACAACCTTTTATTATTTATTATATTCTTCATTTTTTTATTGTTCATTAATTAATACTCAGCCTGTCAATACCTAAGAATTTATTATTTGAATTTAAAAACCAACTCCTGTTTTTTGGCATTTTTATTCCTCCTACAACTAGTTCATCTTCTAATACTATATATTCACCATCATTTTTTAATTCATCATGAAAAAATTGGTATTGCTTCAGTGCAAATGTTTTTTTGTCAAATAAAAAATACCAAGTATCTTTTCCAACAGATTCATCATACGTGACCTTCAAAATCCAAAACTCCTTTTCACCAATTTTCTTTTCTCCAACAAAAGGATCAACTATTGTACCTGGATCCTTAAGTTTCATTGGTAAGCCATAAAGGTAAGTATAATAGTCACTAAAATAAATTGCTCTTTTACAATCTAAGTTATACTTTGCTTTTATCTCATTAGTCAAATCCGATTTACCATTGAATTCTAAATAACACTTCCCATCTTCGAGTTTTGAAATTAAAATGTTGTCATTTTGATGAACTTCAAGTCTAAAAATTGAGGATGTTAAATTTATCTTTATTTTACTTTTTCTTTTTGGACGATTCGGTGATTCCATATTAACAACAAAATCAGCATTAAATGTGTCCCAATTTGAATAAGGATCATGATAAGAAATTGCTTTTTCCAACAATTCTTTTCCATTAAACTCTTGTGAATTTATATGTAAAAATGAAAAACAAACTAAAAAAACAGTTAATACTCTATTCATAACTAAAAAAACAATATTAATAAAATTAAACCTATAAAGCTTTATCCATAAATACAAATAAATCATCTTCTGAAATTTTTGTATTTGCACCGGCGTGAGACGAAACAAGTGCTCCCATTGCACAAGCTTTTTCTAATGCTTCATTGATATTTTTTTTATTAATTAAATTAAACACAAGTGTTGCTAAAAAAGAATCTCCTGCACCCACTGTATCAATAACATTGACTTTAAACCCGCTGCTATTAAACCACTCTCCGGTATGATACAAACTTGCTCCTTTACTTCCCATTGTAATGCAAATAATGTCTGTATTAGTCATTTCTGAAATAAATTTGACATGATCTTTAATTGAAGTGAAGGGTGAATTCATTGAATCAGCTATTAATAAGAGCTCTTGGTCATTAAATTTGAGCATATCCGAGCGCTTCATTAAGTCTTCTATTAAAATTAGATCGTAAAATGGAGGTCTTAGGTTCAAATCAAAAACTCGAAACTTCGCTAAGTTTAATAAAAGGTCTAACGTCTTATATGAATTAGCTCTTGCCGCCAAACTTCCGTAAACAAATGCACAGGAGTCTTTAACTAGTTGAAAAATTTCCTCTTTGGGTTCAATAAAGTCCCACGCAACATTACTAATTATATCATATTTTGCAGAACCACTGCTATCTAAACATACCTCAACTTTTCCAGTTTGGTGTTTGGGATCGATTTGAATATAATTTGTACTGATTTGATTGTTTTGCATTTGTTTGAGTATTTCGCTGCCTAAATTATCATCTCCTACTCTACTTATAAAATCAATATCAGCTCCAAAATTTTTTAGAGAATTTGTAACATTAAAAGGGGCCCCTCCTAGTTTTTTTCCATCTGGAAAATGATCCCATAGCACTTCACCAAAACAAATAATTTTTTTTGACTCCATCTTTTCAATTTAATACCATTAAAATACATTTATTAATTAAAAATTTGACTACACATAAATTCTAATTATTTAATATAACTTTAAGTATAATGTAATGACTCGCTAATGAAAAATTTATTTTACAGCTTTATACTAGGAGTTTTAATATTTTGCTTGGGATGTATTAATAAAGCTGATAATCTTTATAATAAAGAACAAATCATATGGTTTAAGAAACCTGCTGGCTTATGGGAGGAAGCCTTACCAATTGGAAATGGAAGAATAGGTGCTATGGTTTATGGTAATCCCAAAAATGAAAAGATCCAATTAAATGACGATTCATTGTGGCCTAAAGATATGGGATGGACTCACCCTAAAGGAACATCCGATGACTTAAAAAAAGTTAGAGAATTGCTTTTTAATTACGAGAATCAGAAAGTTGACTCAATTTTAGTAAAAAAATTCTCAAATAAAACAATAGTTAGGTCTCACCAAACCCTTGGTGATTTACTGATTAATTTCGAGCATAATAAAATTACTGAATACAAACGTTCATTGAATTTAAATAAGGCTATTGCAAAGGTGCATTATAAAACTGATGGGTATCCAGTTTCACAAAAAGTTTTTATTTCAGCAAAAGATCAAGCTATTGTCTATTTAATCAAAAGCAACCACCCAAAAGGTTTAAATGGTTCGGTTAAGCTTGGAAGAAGAAATGACGAAGGATTTCCAACAGCAAGGTCGTTTGTAAAAGACAGTATGTTAATCATGAATGGCGAGATAACCCAGCGCAAAGGGAGATTTGATTCAAAAGCTGCACCTATAAGTAAAGGCGTTGAATTTGAGACTAAATTAAAAGCAGAAAATTTTGGAGGAACACTTAAGGCCAAAGGAGATTTTATTTCTTTTAAGGGAGTTAAAGAACTAAAGCTCTACATAGTATCTAATTCATCATATTATCACGATAACTATCATATTCAAAATATCAAACAATTAAAAAAATTAGAGGATTATAATTTTAATGAACTAGAGCAAAGACATATTAAAGACCACCAGTCATTTTTTAATAGAGTAGTTTTTGATATAACGACAGATAATAGTTTACAAAAAATACCTACAGATAAGCGATTGGAGGCAGTTAAAAAAGGAAGCTTAGATTTAGAACTTCAAGAAACATTATTTCACTTTGGAAGATATTTACTTATATCCTCATCTAGAGAAGGTACTCTGCCTGCAAATCTTCAAGGTTTATGGAATGAGCACATTAATGCTCCATGGAATGCAGATTATCATTTAAACATTAATCTTCAAATGAATTATTGGTTGGCAAATCTAACTCAACTAGACGAATTAAATATGCCTTTATTTGATTTTGTAGATCTTCTTATTCAAAATGGTAAAAAAACAGCACGAGAAAATTTTGGCGCAAGAGGATCATTTTTACCTCATGCAACCGATATATGGGGTAAAACATGGCTTCAGGCTTCTACTGCTTATTGGGGCGCTTCATTTGGTGCTGGAGGCTGGATGGCTCAACACTATTGGCAACACTATTTGTTTACAAAAGATTTTAATTTTTTGAAAAATCGCGCTTACCCTGTTATAAGGTCAGTTGCACTTTTTTATAGCGATTGGTTAATTGAAGACAAAAGAGATGGAAAATTAATTTCAGCTCCTTCTACTTCACCCGAGAACAGATATGTAAATAAAAAAGGGGCTGCTGTAGCAAGTTGCCTTGGGAGTGCTATGGATCAGCAGGTCATAAAAGAGGTTTTCACAAATTATCTAGCTGCAAGTAAAATCTTAGGTATTAATGATCAATTAGTGTTAACAATAAGTAAGCAGATTAACCAACTAAGATCGGGGTTTCAGTTAGGAACAGATGGTAGAATTTTAGAATGGGATAGAGAATACAAAGAGTTTGAACCAGGTCACAGACATATGTCTCACCTTTATGGTTTTCATCCTGGAGATCAAGTTACATTTACTCAAACGCCAGCTTTGTTCGAAGCAGTTCGAAAAACTCTGGAATACAGATTAGAAAATGGAGGTGCCGGTACCGGTTGGAGTCGGGCATGGTTAATTAATTGTACGGCTCGTTTAATGGATAAAAATATGACTCAAGAACATATAGAGCTTCTTTTAAAAAAATCTATCTATCCTAATCTTTTTGATGCCCACCCTCCATTTCAGATAGATGGAAATTTTGGCTACACAGCTGGTGTTGCAGAATTACTAATGCAATCACATGAATCAGATATAATTAGAATCTTACCTGCACTTCCAAATAGCTGGGAAAAAGGAAATGTAAAGGGTTTAAAAGCAAGAGGTAATATAACAGTTAGTATAGAATGGGAAAATAATAGTCTAAAAAAACTAGAATTTGTACCAAAATTTAATACACATAAAAAAGTAATTTATAATGGAAAACAGAAAATCATCAATCTAAGAGCTGGTGTTCCAACTGAAATTAAATTTTAATTGTAAACTTTTAAACAATAAAATTATCTATTGAAATTTAAAATTATATGTAAGAGAAACCAGAGGATTTCTTAATACTGATAGCTCGTAAGAGCCAAGTGGGCTACCTAGAAAAACATCTCCATCAACTGTCCCCTTTCTCTGAGTATAATAAATGTTGAATGGGTTTTTTCTTCCATATAAATTGTAGATTGTAAAAATCCAATCCCCTTTGAATTTTCGATTTGGGCTTTTACTATATGATATTTTCCAAGAAAAATCGAGTCGATGGTAAGTTGGTAATCTTGAATTGTTTCGGCTTAGATAGATAGGGATTTGCACATTCTGTCTTTCGAATATTCCGTTAGCAATTGTGTAAGGTCTTCCTGACTGACCAACAAAATTAAAACTAATTGAATTGTATTTATCATTTTCGAAATTTATTGAAGCGTTAACTGTGTGTGGTCTATCAAAATCTGAAATAAACCAATCATTATTATTTATTTTGTACTCAGGTCTCAGCTCATTTGTTTTTAATTGACTCCTCGACCAGGTATAATTTATTACACCATTAAATTTCCCTACAGTCTTTTTAAAACTAAGCTCAACTCCGTAAGAATTACCGGTTGCTTGGCTTATTTCTCTTTCTAAAAATTCGGAGAGAAAAAAATCAGCTCCCGGTCTGTAGGTGAGATTGTTTTCAGTTTTTCTGTAATAACTCTCTAGAGAAAGCTCTATGAATGAATCTGGATAGTTTTTATAAAAACCTAATCCATAAGTATCATTTTTTTGAGGAAGAATAAAACGATCTGAAATTTTCCATCTTGAGGTTGGGAGAGGAGTGTTTGTGTTATATATGTTTTGAATATATTGAAAAAGACGTGCGTAGCTAACCTTAAAAGAGCTATTCTCCCCTATTTTATAATTCAGTCCAAACCTTGGCTCAGGATTAAAATAACTCACTACTAAATCATTATTATCAAAAAAATTAGTTGATACAGGTATGTTATTACTATCATATTGAGATTCTACATATGGACCTAATAATGAAAATTGAGTCAATCGTATCCCAGATGATATACTAATTTTTTGGCCTAAATTAAAATTTAGATTAGAGTAAAGAGATGTCTCATATCCTTCTTCTTTACTTAGGTTCACAGGGTTTATACTATTGCCAAATCCAGGGTTTAAATTTCCAGGAAAAACTTGATACCTATTAATTTCAATACCTGAATAAAAATTAAAATTTGTCTTTTTATTATTAAGGTATTCCAACTTTATACTCGTGAAATCTATCTTTGATTCAAAACTAATCACATTATCAGAATCAATCTCAGGGAATAGGTTTTTAGGTGAATACAAGCTTCGAATTAAAGTTCCAGTAAGATTAGTTTCATTTTTAAAGGTATGAAGCCATTTCAAAGTATGATTTCTAGTTTCAAAATCATACTGATTTGATGACGATATTATGTTTTCTACTGAAGATATTAAATCAAGTTGATAAAAATCATTACTCATAAAATTAGTGTAGGTAAATTGATTATTTGAATTTGGCACATACAATAATTTAACAGTAGTGTCATTGAAGTTTGCCCTTGTATTTTTTAATCTTGGTATAATAATAGGAAAGAACAAGTCACTAAATCCGATTCTTCCACCAGCGATAATCATCAACTTATCTTTAATTATAGGTGTTGTAATTGTAAGACGACTAGACACTAAACCAATTCCACCCTCTACTTTTAATTTATCAGAATAAGGGGTTTTCGCCTTTATCCCAAGAATTGAAGCTATTCTTCCTCCATATTTAGCAGGGATATTAGCTCTGTAAATATTCACTGAAGAAATTAAATCAGGCGTAAAAACAGAAAATAAACCAAATAAATGAGTTGGATTAAATACAGGTGCTGAATCAAATAATAATAAATTTTGATCTAAAGACCCTCCCCTTATTGACACCCCATTACTAACATCCCCCGTGTTATTAACACCTGCCATTAGAGTTAAACTTTTAAGAACATCAAATTCACCTAGAACTGCTGGTATTTTTATTAATTCTCTGCTGTTCAATTCAATTACACCCATCTGAGGGGTCTCTGTACTTTGAAATCTCTTTTGAGCTAAAAGAACAACCTCTGAAAGTTCCTCTTCTTGAACTTCCATTGAAATCAATATTGTCTCATTTTTGTTTAAATCCTTGTTAATTGAAACTGATCTGTAGCCCAGGTAGTCAATTTGAAGACTATAGTTGTCCTTTTTTAGTTTTTTTGAAAATATTCCATTTGTGTTTGTAATGCCTCCACAGTTACATGGAGACAGGAGAATAGTAACTCCATCCAAAGGGTTATTATCTGACTGATCAACAACTTTTACTGTTAACGTATATTCTTGCCCACAAATAACAGTTGAAATGGATAAGGATATAATACACATTATAAAGTTTAAAAATTTCACTTTTATTTAAATTTAGTTTCTATTAGGATTTCTAGGGCAACACTCGCGACCGTCAATATATCCATCACCATCAGTATCAGGATTATTTGGATTAGTTCTTGTGATCTCTCTCTCAACAATATCAGGTAAAAAGTCATTATCACTGTCTAGCGGTAAGCTATTTTGATCAAAAGGGTCAGAGTCTGAATAAATCTCATGTTCGTCTATATAACCGTCATTATCATCGTCCTCATCAATACAATCAGGCATTGAATCCATATCGTTGTCATCTGGAACACTTTGAGAATCAAGATCACTTGTTCCACAAAAATTTTCATAATATAAGATATATCCGTCACCATCTGCATCATTATCACATGCATCACCAATTCCATCAAAATCTAGATCACTTTGGTCCGAGTTAGATATGGAAATACAATTATCTGAATTATTTTCAATTTCATCTCCATCAATATCGTCATTAACCAAACTACTTATTTCAAAGTAATTTAAAAATTTTAAATCTAGATTTT
>CENP01083200.1_pt1 | contig 51396 bp, 50 predicted proteins | sample 361281 | NCBI WGS metagenome assembly CENP01 (sample SAMEA2591122, study PRJEB7988) | marine metagenome | biome: marine biome (ENVO:00000447); feature: deep chlorophyll maximum layer (ENVO:xxxxxxxx); material: saline water (ENVO:00002010), including plankton (ENVO:xxxxxxxx) | depth 70 m
CTGTATTTAATATTATATGAGCCAATTTTTGTTGACTGATATAAGAGCTAAATTTCTCAACTATTTTAAGAATAATGACCATAAAATAGTAGACTCTAGTAATTTAGTACCAAATAACGATCCTACCCTGATGTTTACTAATTCTGGAATGGTTCAATTTAAAAATGTTTTTACAGGTTTAGAAAAAAGACCTTATAAAAGGGCTACTACATCTCAAAAATGTGTAAGAGCTGGAGGAAAACATAATGACTTAGAAAACGTCGGATATACTCCTCGACACCATACATTTTTTGAAATGCTAGGAAACTTTTCATTTGGTGATTATTTTAAAGAACAAGCCATAGAGCATGCCTGGAAACTACTTACTAAAGATTTTGAATTACCAAAAGATAAATTATCAGTTACTGTTTTTCATGAAGATGATGAGTCTTTTAAACTATGGAAAAAAATTGCAGGTTTAAGCGAAAATAAAATAATAAAAATTTCAACATCAGATAATTTTTGGTCTATGGGTGATACAGGGCCATGTGGTCCATGCTCAGAAATATTTTATGATCATGGTGAAAAACTTAGAGGTGGACCTCCAGGCAGTCCTCATCAAGACGGAGACAGGTTTATTGAAATATGGAATCTTGTCTTCATGCAGTATGAGCAGATTTCTAAAGGCAAAAGAATCGATTTACCTAAACCTTCTGTAGACACTGGAATGGGACTCGAAAGAATGACTGCAGTTCTTCAAGGTACACATGATAATTACAATATTGACCACTTTAAAAAAATCATATCTGCCTCCTCTGAAATAATCAAAACACCAATCAACGATAAAACAATTGCAAGTCACAGAGTAATATCTGACCACCTTAGAGCTAGTAGTTTTTTGATAGCAGAGGGTATTTTACCCTCAAATGAAGGGCGAGGCTATGTTTTAAGAAGAATAATGAGAAGAGGAATGAGACATGCGCACTCTTTAGGAAGTAAGTCGCCTGTTTTTTATAAACTTTTTGATATTTTACTTAATGAAATGAATAGTAGTTACCCAGAACTAGCAACTGGTAAAGATCTTATAGTAGAAACTTTAAAAAATGAAGAAGAGAAATTCTCCTCTTTACTTGAGAGAGGTATGAAAATATTAGATGAAAACTTAGATAAAGTAAAAAATAATACATTACCTGGGGTAGTTGCTTTTAAATTGTATGATACTTACGGTTTTCCAATAGATTTAACTGAAGATATCTTAAGATCAAAAAATATTAAAGTCGATAACGTAGCTTTTGAAAAAGAAATGGAAAAAAGCAAAACGTTAGCTAGAGCTAATTGGAAGGGTTCTGGAGATAAATCAGTAGAAGAAAAATGGTTTAAAATAAGAGAAGAATTAAGCCCAACTGAATTTTTAGGTTATGAGTTTAATAAAGCAGAAGGAGTTGTTTTAAAAATTTCCAAAGGAAATAAATTTGTTGATAGTGCTAGTGCGGGCAGTGACATTGAAATCATAACAAATCAAACACCTTTCTATGGAGAGTCTGGAGGGCAAGTTGGGGATCAGGGAGTAATATTTAAATCAGATTGTAGAATTAATATTACTGACACACAAAAAAAAATGGGAGATCTTTTTGTTCATGTTGGAAAAATTGAATCTGGCACACTAAAAATTGGCCAAAGTGTTAATCTTGAGATAAATGTTGAAAATAGAAATAATTCTAAAGCTAACCATTCCGCAACACATTTACTACATGAGTCTTTGAGAAGGACCTTGGGTAAACATGTAACACAAAAAGGATCATTGGTTTCTCCAGAAAGACTTAGATTTGATTTTAGTCATAACAAACCAATTGAAAAAGAAGAGATGGTTAAAATTAACAAGGTCGTAAATGAAATAGTCGACGGATCTACAGAGGTACAAACAAGGATAATGACACCTAAAGAAGCAATAAAATTGGGCGCTTTGGCTCTTTTTGGAGAAAAGTATGGTGAAGAAGTCAGAGTAGTGTTTATGGGCAAAGAATCTAATGGTTTTTTTTCAATTGAGCTTTGCGGAGGAACACATGTAAAAAATACAAAAGAAGTTGGTAAGTTTCAGGTTATTAGTCAGTCATCAATTGCTTCAGGAGTAAGAAGAGTCGAAGCTTTAAGGGATAAACAACTTGAAAAGTATGAGAATTTAAAAAAACAAGATGCGTCAACAAAAGAAAAAACAGGCAAAGATCAATTAGAAAAAATTAAAAAGGAACTACTAAGTTTCAAAATAAAACCTGAATTTAAAGACAACAAAGACTTAAATGAAAATTTGAAAATTTTAACTAAACAATTAGATAAAATAAAAATTCAAAATGTTATTAAAGATAAGAATAAAAATAAGATTCTAGAAAAAAAGATTGGCAATTTTACATTAAGACAGCAAACTCTTTATGATTTTCCACCTAAAGAATTAAGGAGTGTTGTAGACCAAGGAAAAAAAGAAATTAAAAATGGTATAATTATAAGCATTTCAACTTTTGAAGAAAAAGTGGGAATTGCAATAGGAATTACTAATGATCTTGTTTCAAAATATGATGCAGTCAGTCTTGTAAAAATTGCTTCAGAAATACTTGGTGGAAAAGGAGGAGGAGGAAGAAAAGATTTTGCTCAAGCAGGTGGAGTCAATAGAAATAAAATAGATGATGCTTTTAAAGCGATAGTAGATAAAATTAATTAAGTTTCTTTTTAAGGTTAGAGTTTATAGATTCTAAAAATTGATTAGTTGTTAAAAATTTTTGATCTTTACTGATTAATATTGCTAAATCTTTGGTCATAGAACCGCTTTCAACTGTTTCAACACAAACTTTTTCAAGAGTTTCCGAAAATTTTATAAGCTCTTGATTTTGATCAAGATTTCCTCTGTGGGATAAACCTCTAGTCCAAGCAAAGATAGAAGCTATAGGGTTTGTAGATGTTTCTTTTCCTGCTTGGTGTTGTCTGTAATGTCTAGTTACTGTTCCATGAGCTGCCTCAGCTTCAGCTATCTTTCCATCTGGTGTTCTCAGTACACTGGTCATTAACCCCAAAGAGCCATATCCTTGGGCAACAGTATCAGATTGAACATCTCCATCGTAGTTTTTGCAGGCCCAAATATATTTTCCACTCCACTTCATTGCACATGCAACCATATCGTCAATTAATCTGTGTTCATAAGTTATTCCAGAGTTCTCAAATTTTTCACTAAACTCTTTTTGAAAAACTTCCTCAAATATGTCTTTAAATCTTCCATCATATGCTTTTAAAATTGTATTTTTTGTTGAAAAGTAGACTGGCCATTTTCTAAGGAGACCATAATTCAAACACGCTCTTGCAAAATCTTTTATAGAATTATCCAAATTATACATTGATAGCGCAATACCAGGTCCATCAAAATTGAAAACCTCATATTCAATTTTATCTTTTCCATTTTCTGACTCCCATTTGACTTTCATTTTACCTTTACCTGGAACTTTAAAATCTGTCGCTTTGTATTGATCACCAAAAGCATGTCTTCCAATAATTACACTGTCTGTCCAATGAGGCACTAATCTAGGAACATTTTTACAAATTATTGGTTCTCTGAAGATTGTTCCACCGACAATATTTCTAATCGTACCATTGGGAGATCGCCACATTTTTTTTAGACTAAATTCTTTAACACGTTCTTCATCAGGGGTAATCGTAGCACATTTTACACCTGCACCATATTTTTGAATCGCTTTAGCACAATCTATTGTAACCTGATCATTAGTTTTGTCTCTATTTTCCATACCCAAATCATAGTATTTTAAATCAATATCCAGATAGGGTTTGATCAGTTTATCTTTTATAAAAGACCAGATTATTCTAGTCATTTCGTCACCGTCTAGCTCCACTACAGGGTTTTTAACTTTAATTTTAGCCATAAAATAAAATTTAGATTGATTAAGCAAGATTTTTATACATATTAAGAAAAAATTAGCAAACTTAAAATTATGTTTAATACGATTTTTCCGAAAATACATAAAGAAGGCTATAAATTTCTAGCAATTTCAATAATTGTGACATTCTTGATTTTACTTTTTTCAAATTTTCTAGGATTTGTATTTATTTTACTTACAATTTGGATTTACTATTTTTTTAGAGATCCTGAGAGACATTCTATAAATGATAACGATTTTTTAGTAAGTCCTGCAGATGGGTTGATAACAAATATTTCAGAACAAAAAGGTCCTACAGAGCTAGCATTAGAAAATACCTCTTATACTAAAATCAGTATCTTTATGAATGTATTTAATTGTCATGTTAATAGAACTCCTTTATCCGGTTCAGTAGAAGAGATAAACTACAAACCAGGTAAATTCTTGAATGCATCGTTAGATAAAGCCAGTGAAGAAAACGAAAGAAATTACTATAAAATAAAATGTGACAAAACTAATGAAGAAATTGTCGTTGTTCAAATTGCTGGGTTAATTGCTAGAAGAATAGTGTGCGAGGTAGAGGAAAAACAAAAATTAAAACAAGGTCAAAAAATTGGCATGATACGTTTTGGCAGTAGAGTAGATGTTTATTTTAAAAATAAAAAGGTACTAGCACAGGTCGGACAAAACGTAGTTTCTGGAGAAAGCTTACTAGCTACAAGATGATGCAAGAAAATAATAAATTCAAATTAGTATCATCTAAAAAAACCAGATACCTACTACCAAATATTTTAACTTTAGGAGGAGTATGTCTTGGTATAAGTTCAATAAAATTTTCAATTGATGGTAATTTTAGCTTAGCCGTCATATTTATTTTATTAGCCGCAATATTAGATGCTTTAGATGGAAGAATTGCTAGATTAATCAAAGGAACCTCTGAATTTGGAAAAGAATTAGACTCCTTAACAGATTTTGTAAGTTTCGGAATAGCGCCAGTTTTTATTTTATACTTTTGGGAATTGTCTAGTTATGGCAAATTAGGCTGGGCTATTATTTTGATATACTCTGTATGCTGTGTTTTAAGACTAGCAAGATTTAATTTGACCAGCGTTGATAAAAAACAAATTTGGAAAGCAAACTATTTTGAGGGAGTTCCTTCCCCTGCAGGAGGAATTTTAATTTTAATCCCTTTAATTTTTGAATTAGCTGATTTAAATATAGGCTTTCAAATTAATAACATTACCCCATATTTTACTTTTTTAGTGGCAATTTTATTAGTAAGTAAAATTCCAACCTTCTCTTTTAAAAAAATATCTATTTCACCAAAAACAACTGTTTTTATTTTGTTGGCTATAGGCACGATTTTTATTTCTTTATTGTTTTATACATTTAAAACGCTTTTAATCTTTAGCGCAATATACTTAATCTTGATACCTATTAGTTTTTTTATGTATAGAAACAGATCTAAGAAAGAAATTTGGGAAACATCTGAAGAAGATCATGAAGATGTTTTATAATGAAAAAATCAAAAAGAGCAAAAAAAAGCAATTCGTGGAAGATCAAACAGCACAGAGATCAGTTTTTTAAAAAATCTAAAACTTTAGGTTATCGATCAAGATCAGCTTTTAAATTGGTTGAACTAAATAAAAAATTTAAATTTATAAAAAAAAATACTTACTTATTAGATATAGGAGCTTACCCAGGCGGCTGGTCTCAAGTTTCAAGTAAAATGATCAAATCTGGAAAAATATTAGCCATAGACCTTAAAAAGATGGATAGAATTCAAAATGTATCATTTTTTCAATCTAATTTTTTTAAACAAGAAGCTAAAGATAGAATATCAAGTTTTTTTGGAAAAAAAATAGATGTTATTCTCTCTGACATGGCTGCTGATACTACTGGTAATAGAACACTAGATTGTATTAGAACAAATCAATTATGTGCAGAAGTAATCGATTTTTCATCAAGAAATTTGAAATCAAATGGTGTCTTAGTTACAAAAATATTTATGGGTCAAGATTTTGTGGAAACAAAAGATTTGGCTAAATCTAAGTTTAAAAAAGTACAATTTTTCAAGCCAGAGTCTAGCAGAAACGAATCAAGAGAAACTTATTTACACTGCGCCATATTAAAGACTTTATAAATTTTAAAAATTGTATATAAGTTTATATGGAAGCAATTAAAGAAGCATTAACTTTTGATGATGTACTGTTACTACCGAGATTTTCAAAAGTTTTACCGTCAGAAACAAATATTTCCTTAAACTTAACAAAAAATATTAAATTAAGTTCACCATTTTTATCTTCAGCAATGGATACTGTTACGGAGTCTAAAATGGCAATAGCTATGGCAAAGTCAGGTGGTATAGGGATAATACACAGAAATTTAAATATAAAAAAACAATGTCAGGAAGTTAAAAAAGTAAAAAAAAATAATCTATTTGTTGGAGCCGCTATAGGCACGAGCTCAGAGGATCTAAATAGATCTAAATCTTTAATTAATAATGGTGTAGACCTTCTAGTAATTGATACAGCTCATGGTCATAGTGAAAAAGTTTTAAAAATTTTATCAAAATTAAAAAAAATTAATAAAAGAATTCCAGTTTGCGTAGGCAATGTAGCAACAGGGGAGGCTGCAAAAAAATTATACAACTCAGGAGCAGATATAATTAAAGTTGGAATTGGTCCTGGTTCAATTTGTACAACTCGTATGGTAGCCGGTATAGGCGTTCCACAAATTACGGCAGTCCGAGAAGTTAGTAGAATTTTAAAAGGTAAAAATATTAAAATAATATCTGACGGTGGAATAAAATTTTCAGGCGATATAGCGAAGGCAATGGCAGCAGGAGCTGACGCTATAATGATGGGATCAATATTTGCTGGCACGGAGGAAAGCCCTGGTAAAAAATTTAAGATAAAAAATAAATTTTATAAAATTTATAGAGGGATGGGATCAATAGGTGCAATGTCAGCTGGATCTTCAAATAGATATTTTCAAAAAAATTATAAAGATAAATCAAAATTTGTACCTGAAGGAGTAGACGGTAGAGTAGAATATAAAGGCAGTGTATCTAAAATAATATATCAATTAAAAGGAGGGTTGAGATCTTCAATGGGGTATATAGGAGCAAAAAAACTAAGTGATATTAAAAGAAATGCTAAATTTATAAAAATAACTAAAGCAGGATTTTATGAAAGCATGGTACACAGTGTTGAAATGATAGAACCAACATTAAATTACAAATTATAGATATGATATTTTTAAAAATAATTTTTTTCATTTTTTTAATGACTAACAATTTATTCGCTAACAATAAATTTTATGAGGAGGGTCTTGTATTTTTTAATGATAAAAAATTTAAAAAGGCAAAATTTAAGTTTGAACAAGATATTGTTTTTAATCCAAAAAATAAAAAATCTTATTTATACCTTTCTAAAATATTCAAGGAATTGAACGAAAAAGAATTAGAAAAAAAAAATTTAAATACTGTCATTTTACTTGATCCATCAAATGAAGAGGCTACATACAATCTTGCTAAACTAAAGTTAAGCGAGTCAGATTTTACTGGTAGCAAGAAATTAATTGATGGTTTAATTGTTTTTTGTAAAAAATATTGCAAAGAAAGCAAAGAACTCAAAGTAGAAATAGAAAAATCATTAAAGAAATAAATGCTATTCCAAAATCGTAAGGAAAAAATAATTATTGTAGATTTTGGCTCTCAAGTGACAAAACTTATAAGTAGAAGGACAAGAGATTTAAGTGTTTATTCAGAAATTTTAACAATTCAAGATTTACATAACATTAAAAATTTTGAAAAAATTAAGGGGATAATTTTATCAGGTGGTCCATCAACAGTAACAAAAAAAAAATATCCTAGTATTCCTAAAAAGATTCTCCAACAAAAAATTCCTATTTTAGGAATTTGTTATGGACTTCAATTAATATCAAAGATTTTTGGTGGTTCAATTAAGTCATCCAAAAAAAGAAGGGAATTTGGCAGGGCGCTTATCTATAAAAAAAAAAATTCTTTATTAACTAAAAATTTTTTTAAAGGAAAATATCAATCTGTTTGGATGAGTCATCAGGATGCTGTTGTTAAATTACCAAAAGGTTTTTCTAGAGTTGCTTCGACTCATGAATCTAGGTTAACAATTGTAGAAAATACGAAGAATAAGATCTACGGAGTTCAATTTCACCCTGAGGTCACACACACTCAAAATGGTATAGAAATTTTACGAAATTTTCTATTTGGAATTTGTAAGATAAAAGATAAATGGCACGTTGCTTCAGAAAAAACCCGACTTATAGAAGATATTAAGAATACAGTTAAAAATGACAAAGTAATTTGCGCACTCTCAGGAGGAGTAGATAGTAGCGTTGTAGCTCTACTAGTAAATAAGGCAATTAAAAAAAATCTTATTTGTATTATGGTTGATACAGGGTTAATGAGAAAAAATGAATTTAAATATTCATATAGATTATTTAAAAACCAATACAAACTAAATGTAAAATTAATAGATGCTTCAAATTTATATTTAAAAAAACTTAAAAATATAAACAGCCCCGAAAAAAAAAGAAAAATAATTGGCAATTTATTTATAAAAATATTTGAAAAGGAGGCTAAAAAAATTAAAAATATAAAATACCTTGCCCAAGGCACTTTATATCCTGATATTATTGAGAGTAGATCATCAACTGGTAGCCAAACTTCTAAAATTAAGTCTCACCATAATGTTGGTGGGTTACCAAAAAAAATGAATTTAAAATTAATTGAGCCCCTTAAAGAATTTTTTAAAGATGAAGTAAGAAATTTGGGAAAATCGTTAAAATTAAAAGATGATATTAGAAACAAACATCCATTTCCAGGACCAGGCCTTGCTATTAGAATTATTGGTAAAATTACATCTGAGAAAATTAAAATTTTAAAAGAGGCTGACTACATTTTTATCAATGAGTTAATAAAAAATAATTTATACGATAAAATTTGGCAAGCATATGCAGGTCTGTTGCCAATGAAAACTGTAGGAGTTATGGGAGACTCAAGAACTTATGAATATACATGTTTGTTAAGAGCTGTAATATCAGAGGATGGAATGACGGCTGACTATTTTAGTTTTCCTAAGCAATTTTTAGATAAAATCTCAAATAAAATTGTTAATGGTGTACCAGGCATTAATAGAGTGGTATATGATATAACTTCTAAACCACCTAGCACTATAGAGTTAGAATAATGTTAAATAAAATTGGAAAAATTTTAAAAAAAAAGAATAGAAAAAAAATTGTAACTCTGACGGCATATTCTAAAAATATTGCACAAATACTGGATAAATACTGTGATATAATTCTTGTTGGAGACTCTCTTGCAAATGTTTTATATGGTATGAAAAATACTCATAAAATTTCTCTTGATACAATAATTCAACATGCTGTGAGTGTAAGAAAAGGAACAAAAAAATCTCTTTTAGTAGTTGATATGCCTAAAGGATCATACAAAAATCCATTTCAAGCTAAAAAAAATGCTCAATTAATTGTAAAAAAAACTAAATGTGATGCTGTGAAAATAGAAAGCAACAATAAAAATTTTAAAATAATTAAAGAAATTATAAAAGCTAAAATACCAGTAATGGGACATATAGGATATACGCCACAATTTAAAACAAAGTTTAATGTTGAAGGTAAAAACAACAATGAAATAAAAAAATTAATTAAAGAAGCGTTATCGATACAAAATGCCGGAGCATTTTCAATAGTATTAGAATGTTTAACACCACATACAGCCAAAAAAATAACTAAATTACTGTCTATACCTACAATCGGTATTGGTTCATCTTCGCATTGTGATGGGCAAGTTCTTGTAACAGATGATATTCTTGGATTAAGTGGATTTTATCCGAAGTTTGTCAAAAAGTATGTTAATTTAAATTTAATAATAAAAAAAGCAGTGAAAAAATACAGCAAAGAAGTCAAAGCAAAAGTGTTTCCTAATAACAATAATTTTTTATATGGAAAATGAAGAAAAAATAAGTTTTTTAAAAACATTAATAGTTTTTTATGAAAATAATAAAACTACTCTTGTCGTTTTAGCAACTATCGTAGTTCTTTCTATTTTGTCATTAAATTATTTAAATTATCACAAAAAAAACGAAAATATAAAGATTTCTGAAAAATATGTTAAAGCAGGAATTTATCTTACATTAAATAAAAAAAAGGACTCTAGGGCTATTTTAAAAGAAATTATAGAAAGTCACAATAAATTTTATTCAATTTTATCTTTAAACACAATTATTGATAACAATCTTGAAAAAAATAATGAAGAAGTTCTTAAACTTTTTGAAATTGTAGAAAATACTAGTAAAGAAAAAGAACAAAATAATTTAATTAAATTAAAAAAAGCTTTATTTTTGATAAAAATTTCTAGAGAAGAAGAAGGAAAAATTATTTTAAATGAAATTGTTTCGGATGACTCAATATGGAAAGAAACTGCATCAGAAATTTTAGAATAATAAATTAAAATCTTATTATCTTAAATTAATGAAAAAAATTGTATTTATAATATTTTTATTTACTCTTTCAAATTGTTCATTTGATAATAAAACTGGTATTTGGACTGACAATAATTCAGTAGATCTAGATAAAGATAAGAGGTTCAAGGATTTTGAAACCCTTTATACAAAAGAACCCACTTTTAACAAAGTAATTAAACCAAATAAGAAACTAAATATAAAATTAGACAAAGTCTTAAATGCAGAAAAATGGGTTGATAAGTATTTTCAAAATACTAATAATTTTGATAATTTTTCTTACGGAAATAAGAATATTTTAGCTCTTAAAGGAAAAAAATTAAGCAGGTTTAAAGTAAAAAATGAAATTTTGTCAGATGGTCAAAACATTGTTACTTCAGATATTAAAGGTAATATAATAATTTATTCCCTAATTGAAAACAAAGTAATATTTAAATTCAACTTTTATAAAAAAAAATTTAAAAAAATAAAAAAAAATCTGAATATTAAAGTAGATAATAATGTCGTGTTTGTATCTGATAATCTAGGATATTTATATGCTTTAGATTATTTAAACCAAAAATTATTATGGGCTAAAAACTTTAGAGTCCCTTTTAGATCAAATATTAAAACTTTTGAAAATAAAATAGTACTATCAGATCAAAATAACAATTTTTATGTCATTAATAAGATAAACGGGGAACAAATTAAATTTATACCAACCGAAGAAACCCCTATAAAAAGTGATTTCATTAATTCAATAGCATTTATTAATAATCATTTAATTTATCTTAATACATTTGGAACTCTCTATTCTATAAATGGAGAAAATCTTAAAATAAATTGGTTTTCTAATTTGAAACAATCATTTGACAGAACTGCTAACAATTTATTTTACTCTAATCCCGTAATTATTTATAAGAATAGAATAATCGTTTCTACAGATCCAAGTTTGTATGTACTAAATATAAATGATGGAAGAGTGATAATAAAAAAATCAATTACTTCAATAGTAAATCCTATAATTTCTGGTGGAAATTTATTTATTGTCACTAAAGATAATCTTTTAGTTTGTATAAACCTTAATTCTGGAGAGATAAATTATTCTTTAGATATTTCAAAAGAAATTTCAGAATATCTAGATTCAAAAAATAGAAAAATTAGTGTTAAATATATGTATTTAGTAAATAATAATCTAATGATAATTTTGAATAATTCATATTTTGTATCTTTTTATAAAAATGGGAAAATAAATGAAATACAAAAACTAAAAAGAAAATTAGGAACTGCGCCAGTTTTTATCAAACAATCTATTATTTTTTTAGATAAGAATAAAAGAATTACAGTTTTAAATTAATTATTTGATTTACCACTCAATAAAGATAGTTGAGTTATCTTTGACTCCCCTAGATTATCAGATGGTTTAATAGGATAATCTCCTGTAAAATAATGATCACTAAATTGTGGATATAACTCATTTCTTTTACCTTTCCCCAAAGCCGCGTAAAGACCATCTAGACTTAAAAATTTCAAAGTTTTAGCTTTAATGTATTCACAAATTTCATCGTCTGATTTTTTGTTTGCTAATAATTCATTTTTTGTTGGCATATCCACGCCATAAAAGTCTGGGAATTTTATCTGTGGACAAGCTATCCTTACATGAACTTCTTTTGCACCTGCCTCATAAAGCATTTTAACAATTTTATGACAAGTTGTTCCCCTAACTAAAGAGTCATCAATAAGTATAATTGATTTGTTTTTTACAATACTTTTAGTACTACTCAATTTTAGTTTTACACCTAAACTTCTTATATTTTGAGTTGGTTCAATAAAAGTTCTTCCTACGTAGTGGTTTCTAATCAACCCGAGTTCAAATTTTTTATTAGAATATTCTGCGTATCCCAATGCGGCTGGTACACCAGAGTCTGGAACAGGTACCACCATATCTGCTTGAACGTCTGTTTCTTTTGCTAACTGTTCACCAAATCTTTTTCTATATTCATAAGCACATTTATTTCCTATCAAGCTATCTGGTCTAGCAAAATAGATATACTCAAATACACACGGTCTTGCCTTCTGTTTTGGAAAAGGTTTTATACTACTTAGTCTATTGTTTTCTATTATAACTATTTCCCCATTTTCTACTTCTCTAATATAGCTAGCTCCGACAATGTCTAAAGCACATGACTCTGAAGCAAGAATAAATGTATCTTTTAATTTACCAATTACCAAAGGTCTTATTCCGAACGGATCTCTGACCCCAATAAGTTTTTTGTTTGTCATTAAAACGAGTGAGTAGCCACCTTGGATTTGAAAAAGAGCATCAATCAATTTGTCTATTATTTTTTCTCTTCTTGACTTTGCTATTAGCTGCACGATTGTTTCTGTATCACTTGTAGTTCTGAATATAGCTCCATCTTTTACGAGAGTTTCTCTTAACATTAAAGCGTTTGTAAGATTGCCGTTGTGAGCTATACTTAATCCGCCTACATGAAGATCTGCAAAGAACGGTTGAATATTTCTTAAAGACGTTTCCCCAGTAGTAGAGTATCGATTATGACCAATTGCAAATTTTCCAGGCAATTTATTAATCACGTTACCCTTAGAAAAATGGTCACCAACAAGACCTTGTCTTTTCTCGGAGTGATAATTTTTTCCATCATAGGAAACTATTCCGCATCCCTCTTGACCTCTGTGTTGAAGCGCATGTAATCCTAATGCAACAAGAGCAGAGGCGTCTTCATGGTTAGATATCCCAAAAACTCCACATTCTTCTCTTAATTTATCAGATTTAAATTTTTTCAATTTTTTCTTTTGTATCTATAAAATCTTTGTTAGATGGAAATTCTTTAATAAGAACTTCACTTCCTTTTTTAATTAAATTAAACGACAAAGCATCTTCTGCTGATATACCCCAATTTTTGTAAGGATAAAACCAATTTAATATTGAAAACAAACAAATCGAAACAATATAACCTTTAAAAATACCAAATAAAAGACCGAAAGTTTTATCCACCGAACCTGCCCCAGTCCAAGTTATAGCTCTACCTAAAGATTTGCCTAATAAAATAGTTAAAAAAATTGTACAAATAAAGACTGCAACTCCAATACCAATATTATTTATAAATTCAGACTCAATATAATCACTTACCCACGGCTGCAATTTTGGAACCAAAATAATAGTAATTATAAGGGCAAACACCCATTTCATAAAAGACATAAAGCTTAAAGAAAAACCTCTTATAAAACATTGAGACATAAAGTAAATCATCAAAATTAAAAAAAAAATATCAAAAATATTAATCTCAACTAAATTTTTAAAAAAATTCTGCATTATAAATTTACTTACCTTTCTATTCCAAAAGGTTTAAAAATTAAAATTAGTTTTGGTAATAAAGTCAATACTGAAATTAAGGCAAGGAGCATAGCTATTCCTGTAAATACTCCAAAATAAATTGTAGGAATAAAGTTAGAAAAAATCAAAATAGAAAATCCAAATATTATTGTTATCGAAGTATTTAAAATAGCAATACCAACTGTACTATGACATTTATCTAATGTTTGTTCGTAATCATTTATCTTTTTGAATTCTTCTTTAAATCGATAAATATAATGAATACTATTATCTACCGCTATTCCTATGGTAATAGCAGCTATAGTAATTGTCATCATATCAAGAGGAATTTCCATTAAACCTATAATTCCTAAAATAAAAAATGCTGCTAGAAAGTTTGGAACAACCCCTAAAATAGCTAATATTTTATTTCTAAAAAGAACAAAAAACATTGCTGAAATTCCTAACATAACTATACCTAATGTAAGAATTTGAGACTTGAAGAGACTTTGTAACAAGTTATTAAATAATATTAAAACACCAGTTAATTTATATTCTTCTTTTTTAAGCTCTAATTTAGTATTTAGTTCTAAATTAATCTTATTAATTAAATCATTTCGTCTTAAATCTTTTAATGAGTCTTTAATTCTGACACTAACTCTAGCCTCGTCTTCCTCTACGGAAATATAGGGTGAAACAATTTCTTTCTTAATTTTATCAGGAATTTTACTGTATAAAACAGCAATTTCTAAACTCTGTAACTCTTTTTTATTTAAGTCTTCAGCAACTCTAAGAATAGATGCAAAAGATAAAACTTTTCCAATTTCAGGCAAACCATCTAAATAATCATGAACTTTAATAATCTTATCCATTTTGTCTCTGGTAAACCAATATTTTTCTTTACTATCTTTATCATCATTCTCTTCCTCCCATTCAGAAAACTCATCATCATTTTTTTGCTCATTTTTTACAGGAAACTTTATTATTATATTTAATGGGGTTGTTCCCCCAAGTTCATCATCTATTTTCTTCATACCTTTATAAATTTCTGTTTCTTTATCGAAGTAGTTTATAAAGCTATTTTCAACTTCTAATTTTGATATTCCAATAATACTTAAAATTATAACTAATGATGTACAAGAGAAAATTACTAACTTGCTTTTTTTTGCAAAAGAGCCGAGGTTCTCTGTAATTTTTGATTTTTCTGTATCTTTTACACTTATATCGTTATCAGAAGAAAATAAATTTAAAAGTGAAGGTAGTAATAAAAAAGTTACTATCAATGATACAGTGAGACCCATAGTCATCATCCATCCAAAGTCAATTATTGGTTTTATTCCACTAAATATTAATGATAGAAATGCGCAAATAGTTGTTAAGACGGTATAAAGAATAGGTAAAAACATTTTCTTACTAGTTTCAAGCACTGCTTCATTGTTTGATAAATTACTAAATTCTTTTTTTAACTGCAAAAATCTTACTGTAACATGAATATTCATTGCCATATTAAGTATAAGCATTAATGCTATAAAATTAGATGAGATAACTGTAACTTTCCAACCCACCATGCCAAGCAAACCTATCATGATCATCACTGACGTCATACATCCTAGCAGTGGCATTACTACCCATTTAATGTTTTTAAAAACAATCCAAAGAGTGATCACAATAAAGATAAAAACTCCTACTCCAAAAACAATTATATCATTTTTGATATAAGTCATCATATCGTCTGCTATCATTGGAATGCCGCCTAAATGAATTTTCGCATTCTGACCGTATTTATTTATTACATCTCTTATTTCATTAATATTTTGATGATTTCTTGTATTGTACAAGTTTTTATATTCTTCATATTCTATTAAGAATTTTTTATAATTAATTTTTTCAGATTTAGTTAAATTTCCATCTAAAGACTGATTATAGAATCTATTTTTAATTTTAAGATACTCATTTAGTCTTTCATCTTTTTTTAAATAAACTACGATAGCAGAGGTTTTTCCATCTTCACTAATTACGTAATCTTTATAAATTGGGCTATTTAATATCTCTTCAAAACCTCTTTTTCTGTCTATTTCAGGATGAGATAACGTTTTATAATTTTTTAACCTTTCCATCAGTTTTTCGTCAGTACTTTTTAATAATGGAACATCAATAATAGTGATAACATTATCTACCCAAGATAATTTTTCAATTTTTGACTTAAGTAGTTGTAGATTTAGAATAGTTTCTTTTTCCTCAAAACTAGTCACAGGTGAATAGGTGAGCACTAAAAAATCCTTTGAACCATATCTTTCGTTTACTTCCCGCAGGTATTTTAAATCTTCATCTCCTTCTAGAATAAGTGCGTCGGAAGAAGCATCTAAATTAAAATTCTTTGAATAGTATAGTGATGAGAATAAAATTGCTGCTATTAAAAATAGAGTTATTTTAGGAAAATCTATAACAAATTTTTTATATATTTGAGCAATCATAAGAATATTTCAGATATATCTTAAAACTGTGATAACTAAAGATAAAATTTTGTCTTAATTTTTACTTAAATCTTTGAATTTTGTATAAATGCCTTCAAAAGCAACTTTTACGATACCTGTTGGGCCATGTCTTTGTTTTCCTAATATTATATCTGCAAGACCATTTACATCATTCATCTTTGACTGCCATTCAGCATGTTCTATTGAACCTAACTTTGGTTGCTTTCTTTCTAAATAGTATTCTTCCCTATATACAAACATAACAACATCTGCGTCTTGTTCTATCGAACCAGACTCTCTCAAATCAGCTAATTGAGGCTGTTTATCATCTCTTTGTTCTACAGCTCTAGAGAGTTGTGATAATGCTAAAACAGGAACTCCAAGCTCCTTTGCTAGTGCTTTTAAGCCTTGAGTTATTTCAGAAATTTCTTGAACTCTTCCTTCGTTTTTATTTGAGTTAGATCTCATTAGTTGAATATAATCTACTACTATTAAACTAACACCGAAAAGCCTTTTAATTCTTCTAGCTCTATTGCAAAGAGTTGCTATAGTAATAGCAGGAGTTTCATCAATAAAAAGAGGAAGATTATAAATATTTCTTGATGTTTCTATATAACGATTAATTTCTTCCTCAGTAACTTTTCCACGCCTAATGTCGTCTGATTTAATTCTTGCTTGTTCCGACAATATTCTGGTTGATAGCTGTTCTGAGGACATTTCAAGAGAAAAAAAAGCAACAGATGATTTTTCTTGTTTACTTAAAATATTTTGTGCAGCGTAATAAGCAATATTTGTTGCCAAAGCAGTTTTACCCATAGAAGGTCTACCTGCTAATATTACTAAATCAGATTTGTGAAGACCACCAAGTTTCTCGTCTAGATCAGTTAAGCCAGTAGGCACACCAACTATACCTTTATCATTTTTCATCGCTAACGTTGCCATTTCAATAGTTTGATCTAGCGCCTGATTAAATTTTAAAAAAGATTGAGAAAAACTTCCTCTTTCAGCTAAATCAAATAATGATCTTTCAGTATTTTCAATAATTTTTTCAGCATCTTGTTCTTTTGCATTTAAAGTTTCAGATGATAAATTATCAGAAATAAGAACTAGTTCTCTTCTAAGATACATTTCATGTATAATTTTTGCATAATCGAGTGCTTGTTTAGTAGATCCAGAAAATCTAGTTAATTTTACTAAATATTCTGTTCCACCAACTTCATTTAACATGTTATCTTTTTCAAAATAGTTTTTTAGAGTTATTGGGTTAGCAATCATTCCTTTACTATTTAAAGTTTCAATAACTTCATAAATTTTTAAATGTGCGGGATCATAAAAACTTGTTGGATTAATAACATTTGAAACTTCATCAATAATATCGTTGTTCACCAATATTGATCCAAGTAAAGCTTGCTCAGCCTCTAAATTTGAGGGTTGTTTTTTATCTAGATTATTTTCATTAACTTTGATTTTTTCCACATACTAATAATAGTTTCAGGTAGATACAATTAAAGTTAAAAGTTACACACTTTTTTTGCCCACCTGTGGAAAAGTCAAGAGGATTGAACTTTATCGATTTTAATTGAAATTTGAGCGGAAACATCTGTATGAAAATTTAAATTAATTTTATAGTTTCCTATTTTATCTAAACTTGTCTTTAGCATTATTTGAGAGGGCTTTACTTCAACTTTATATTTTTCAAATATTGCTGCAGAAATTTCTTTTGGCTTTATAGAACCATAGAGCTCGCCATTTTCTTTGCTTTCCTTATTAAAAATAAATGATTTATCATTAATTTTTTTAGCCAATTCTTTAAATTTAGTCTTTAACTCAATATTTTTTTTATTCAGTTCATCTTTTTTTTTTGAAACAAAATCTAAATTCTCTTTATTTAACCTAAGAGCTTTACCAGTTTTTAAAAGATAATTTCTACCATAACCAGGCTTGACTTTAACTTTATCTCCTATGTTACCGAGATTCATAATATTTTCTAAAAGTATAATTTCCATAATTATATAAGTCCAAGAATTTTAGCTTTTTTAATTTCTCTAGTAAGTTTTTTTTGTTTACCACTAGATACAGATGTTATTTTAGAAGATAAAAGTTTATTGTTCTCTGAGATATATCTTTTTAATAAATTTATATTTTTATAATCAACGACTGGAGCATTTTTGACTGAAAGAGGACACGACCTATTAAATCTTCCTTCAGATTTTTGGAACAGACTTAGTTTATTTAATGAACTGGAGTTTCTTTGAAATTTTTTTCCTTTTCTTTTCATCTATTTTTCCTTTTTAAAATATTCGTTTTCTGTATCTAGATTTTTATATTTCACTAATAGGTGTCTTATAACTGAACTATCAATCTTTAATTTTTTGTTAATTTCATTTAGGGTTTCTTTATTGCCTTTAAATTTATAATGAATGTAAAAACCTTTGTTATATTTTTTAATTTTTGTTGCAAGGTTTAATAATCCCCATTCCTCTATTTTTACAACTTTACCAGAATTACTGTTTATTATATCACTATATTTATCAGTAATTTTTTTCAGTTCGGACTTAGGCAGATCTTGCTTTACTACAAGAGTGTTTTCGTAAAAAGACATATATTATTGTTAATTAATTAGCTTTTAAGTTCATATTGTAAAAAAAGTTTTATACTATAATAGATATTTATATCAATACTAATTATCGTTAAATAGATGGTAAATATATGAACGCAATACTCTTTCCAGGGCAAGGATCGCAAATTATAGGAATGGGATCTGAATTTTATAACAATTTTCAAATTGTCAAAGAAATTTTTAATAAAGCCGATGACACATTAAACTATAAAATCTCAAAGATTATTTTAGATGGTCCTGATGAACAGTTAAACCTTACTCAAAATACTCAGCCAGCAATTCTTACAGTTAGCTTCTCAATTTTTTCGGTGCTTAAAAAAGAATTTAATTTTGATTTTAGTTCTACAAAATATTTCGCAGGACATTCCCTTGGCGAATATAGCGCTTTAGTCAGCTCAGAGTCTCTTGAGTTTAAAGATGCATTATTTCTTCTCTATGAAAGAGGTAAATCAATGCAAGAAGCTGTTCCAGTTGGGGAAGGAAGCATGATTGCTGTATTAGGTCTTAAGCTAAATGAATTAAATAATTATATTAAAGATATAAATACTAAGGGCGTTTGTGAAATAGCAAATGATAATGCTGAAGGACAAATAATAGTAAGCGGTGATAAAGATAGTATAAATTTGTTAAAAAAAAAATTAAAAGAAAACAATAAAAAAGCTATTCCATTAAATGTTAGCGCACCATTTCATTGTTCATTGATGAATTCTGCAGCTGAAAAAATGAGAGATAAGATTAATTCTATAAATTTTAAAAAACCGAATATAAGTTTAATTTCTAATGTTACATCTAAACCAGAAGAAAACCCAGAAAATATTAAAAATCTATTAATAAAACAAATTAGTTCTACGGTAAGATGGAGAGAAAGTATTATTCATATGTCTAACGAAAACGTAAATAATTTCATTGAAATTGGCCCTGGAAAAGTTTTAACGGGCATGGTTAAAAGGACAATTAAAGATATTAATTGCTTTAGTATAAATTCAATAGATGATATGAAAAAAACCATTGATGAACATAAAAAATAAAAAAGTTATTATTACTGGTGCTACAGGTGGAATAGGTAACAGCCTGGTAAAAAAATTTGTTGAAAATGGATCTAAAATTCTAGCAACAGGTACAAATGAGGATAAATTAAATAAACTTAAAAATGATTTTACAGATATTCAAATTGAAAAATTTAATTTAGGAGAACATTCAAAAATTGAGTCTTTTATAGATATGGCAAACGATAAGTTAGGAGGTTTAGATATTTTGATAAATAACGCTGGCATAAATTTAGATAGTTTAACTATAAGGCTATCTGAAGAAAATTGGAAAAAGGTTTTAGATATAAATTTAACTTCAACTTTTTTGATGTGTAAATCAGCAATAAAAAAAATGATAAAAAATAAATCTGGAAAAATTATAAATATTACATCTATTGTTGGTCACACAGGAAATTTTGGACAAACAAATTATTCTGCATCTAAAGCAGGAATTGTTGCTTTTTCAAAAAGCTTAGCCTTAGAGTATGCAAAAAAAAATATTAACGTAAATTGTGTTTCTCCTGGTTTCATAAAAACCGAAATGACAGACAAAATTCCAGAAGAATATAAAGCAAAGTTAATAAACAGAATACCTGCAGGAGACTTAGGAACTGGAGACGATGTTTCAAATTGTGTAGCATTTTTAGCTTCAGATATGGCTAATTACATTAATGGTGAAACCATTCATGTTAATGGCGGAATGTATATGGCTTGACAATTCTATCTAATAATTTATGAAGAAAACATCATAAACATAATAAAGGTAATTAATGTCAAACGATATAAAACCAAAAATTAAAAAGATTGTTGCAGATCATTTAGGTATCGAAGAGGAAAAGGTGACAGAAGAGGCAAGTTTTATTGATGATCTTGGAGCAGATAGTTTAGATACTGTTGAATTAGTTATGGCTTTCGAGGAAGAGTTTGGGTCTGAAATTTCTGATAGTGAAGCTGAAAAAATTTTAACAGTTGGTGACGCAATAAAATTTATTGAAAGCAAATCAAATCAATAGATTTTATAATAATTATTATGAGTCACGACTCAAATAATATAATGGTCATATTGTCTTCTCCATCTGGCGCAGGCAAAACTACGATTACAAAAAAGATACAACAAAAATATCAATCATTTAAAATTTCAGTTTCGCACACAACAAGAAAACCTAGGCCGAATGAAGTTGATGGTATCGATTATCATTTTGTTACAAACGAAGAGTTTAATAAATTAATTAAAGAGGGACAATTTTATGAATACGCAAAAATATTTGATAATTATTATGGAACAAATAAAAAGAACGTCGACGAGCTATTTAAAAAAAATGATGTAATTTTTGATATAGATTGGCAGGGTAATAAACAATTATCTAAGTTTAAAAACTTAAAATTAATTAAGATATATTTAATTCCACCCAATAAAGATGAATTAAAAAAAAGACTTATTAGCAGAAATCAAGACTCCACAGAAGAGGTACAAAGAAGGTTTAAGGCATTTGACAAAGATATAAAATATTGGAGTGATTATGATTATATTATTATAAATGAAAATTTAGAAAATTGTTATAAACAAATTGAAAAGATTATTTCTTTACATAAATCAAACTTCACAGATAATTTTCAAAAATCCTAGTCATTTCGTAATACAATTCTGGTTTTATTTCTGATGGTCGTAATTTCAAATCTAAATTTTTAATGGGTTCTAATTGATTTATCTTAAATATCTTTTTTACACTTTTATTAATCATTTTTCTTTTATTTGAGAATAAAATATTAGTGATTTTTTCAAGATTTTCAATTTTGTTAATTTTTATTTTATTCAATTTAGGCTTTAATTGGAGAACACAGGAAATAATTTTTGGTCTTGGAAAAAAACAATTTGGTGAAACATAAAATTTGTTAGTTGCTATTAATCTATAATTTGTAAGTATAGATAGTCTTCCATAGTGTTTAGAATTAAATTTTCCTATTATTCTTTCAGACATTTCTCTTTGAAACATAAGAATCAAGCTTATATATTTAGGAGGCCAATCCCTGAACTTTATTAATTTAACTAAAATTTGAGAGGAAATATTATAGGGCAAGTTACCGAAAATAATTGTATTATTTTTAATTTTTTTTTCAATTTCAAAATTTAAAATATCTTTATTAAATATTTCAATATTCTTGTAATTTGAATATTTTAGTTTTAATTGCTTAAAAAGTAAAAAATCCTTTTCTATAAGTATAATTGATTTGGGCTTGTGTTTAAGAATTTCATCTGTCAACGCGCCTTTTCCTGGACCAATCTCAATTATATTTCTATTATTTATCTTTGTAAGTCCTACAATTTTCTTTATGATATTTAAATCTATTAAAAAATTTTGACCTAAAGATTTTTTTGCATAATTCATTAGATCTTTGTCTTAATAAATTTGATACACTGAAGTAGACTAGAAGAATCAGCTTTGTTTTTTCCAATTAGGTCTACTGCTGGGCCATGGTCTGGGGAAGCTCGTAAATAATCTAAACCTAAAGTGATATTAATTGCATCAAACTTAAATAAAGTTTTAAATGGTGATAAAACTTGGTCATGATACATCCCAACTATTACATCGAATTTTTTATAATTCTGAATAAAAATAGTATCTGTAACAAGCGGTCCATAAATTTTTAATCCTTTTTTTTTTAATCTTTTTATTGCAGGCAATATATATCTAATTTCCTCTGAACTTTTATTAAACTCACTGTTGTGTGGATTAAGTCCAAGAATTCCAATTTTTGGTTTGAATTTGAATAATTTTTTGAATTCCTTATTTAAGGATATTATTTTTTTATATATGAAAGATATACTTATATTTTTTGGGACATCATTTATTCTTATATGTGTAGTCAAGGGTACTACTGATAATTTTTTATTATGTAGAAACATTACTTCAGTCGATTTTTTAACTTTGCATTTTGAGGCAAAAAATTCAGTAACCCCAATTTTATTAGACTTTTTAATTAATTTTTTATCTATAGGGCAATTAATAATTGCTTTTGCGAATTTATTTTTTACTAAAAAATGTGCTTTTTCTAAAGATCTCAACACATATTTAGATGACTCTTTCAAACTTACCTTAAAAGGATTTTTATACTTTATAGGAATATCTATAATATTTAAATTATTTGTTAAAAGTTTATCGTTAAGATTCGTTATTTTATCAACTTGTAACTTAATACCAATTTTTTTAAATTGATTTAAAAATAAATTATAATTAGCTATAAAATATAAGTTTTTTCTTGTGCTATAATTTAATTTTTTCCAAACTTTATAAATAATTTCTGAATTTATACTGTTAGGATCGCCACCAACTATAATTATCTTTTTATTCATTGAATTGTATCAAAGTTGTATTTTTAATTTTTGAAAGATAACTACTAGAAAACAAACTTAATAAATCATTTCTTTTTTTATTTATTATCCTAATTTTTATTTCTTCTACATTAGACTTATTTACTTCTATATTTCTTTTATCTAATAATTTGATAAACGTGGCTGTGTCTGCTTGCATTATAGGATTAGATATATCTCCAATGTTCATTTTTTTAAGTTCATTGAGAAATAAGTTAGATAATGATTGTGAAGAAATCCATCCAATATTTCCACCCTCGAGAGATGTCATAGATGAACTATACTTAATCGCAGTATCTTTAAAGCCTATTTGGTTTATTTGATTAGCAATATCCTCTATCTTTTTTTTATCTTTTATATTCTTTTCTAATAAGATTTCTATTTCAGCTATTTTGTATTCAACAGATTTTTTTCGATTTGAAATGATTTCATTTAGTTCTTTATCTATACTTTTTTCGTCTAACTGAATTTTTTCGCTATAAAAATTATAAATAAATTTTTGCCAAGCAAATTCTATTTCGATACTTTCTAAAAATAAATCGTAGCTTAATTGATTATCTTCAAAAATTTTTTTTAAACCATTTTGGTCTGTCTTATAGCTAGAAGCAAGTTTATCTAAATGATTTATTACAGCCTTATCATTTGGCAAAACGTTAAACTTTGTAATTTCGTCTTTTTTAAGTTTGGAATTTATCAAAAAATTTAAAGCTTCACTTTTAGATTTATTTACATTCAATTGATTAAGTTCTTTACTACTTAATATTAGAACAGTTTTTATTCTATTTTTAAGCTCATAAGATGTAATTATTTGATTTCCTACATTAACTATAATTTTATTTTGAATTGAACTCCAAGAATTACTTAAATGAAAAATAATTGAGATTAATAGAAAAAGGAAGACTTTCATTAATTAAAAGAAGGTGTATTTATATCTCCAAATGGTATTAAAGTAATTTTAAACATTAAGGTGTCCTCAGGCTCTAACTCTGAATCGTTATAAAATTCTCTTCTATAAACTAGTCCAGCTCTTAGACAATCATTAGAGTATTCATAACTAAGATCATAGTATTCTGCAGAGTTAGTAATTAAGTTTCTTTTGGTTTCAGCTGAAAAGAGTCCATATTTATTTCTTGAAAAATCAACTTTTCCTTTAAAATATTCTTGATTACCTATATGTTCTTTCTCTTCTAAATAACTAAAGTTGAATTTAATTGGATCAAAATTCAAATTAGCCCCCAATTCATTATAATTAAGTTGTTCAAAGTTTTGATCTAAAGCAAAGTTATGATTAAGAGCTATATTTTTATTTAAGTCTAATTTTGAGGAGCCTACTACATCAGAAAATCTTTGATCTAAACTTGATGAAGATGGCATGTGTTTATTCTCTTGTTCATTAATGATTTGAGCTATAGAAAAATCTAGTTTTTTTGTAGGAGTTTTTATCTCATAATCAAATCCTAAAGTCGTACTTAATCCATTTCCTAAGTTTTTATTTGTGTTTAGTCTATCCAGTTTAAAAGCATTAGTACTGTTAAGTCTGGTTTTTGCAGTTTCTTTTCTCATACTGCCTGGAGCGTATCTGATTAGCATCTTTGGAGATAATAATTGTTTTAGGCCACTTGCACTATCTTTATAAAGATCCATCTTACTTAGATATCCAATAGCACCAAATAATTCATTTGTTGTATTATCCTTGAATATTTCAGTATTTTTCGCTTCATAATTAACATTTCTTAATTTACCTAAAAATCTTCCAATTAGGCCGTTTGAAAAACTGAATTCCTTATGTTTCCAATCTATATCGTTAATAAAAAACTTAGTTAGTTTATTAGTTTCATAATTGTGAACAACTAAATTAGTTTGTAAATCAGCATATCCAAATTTATTACTACTAAAGAGATTTTTATCTAAAATAATGTCAGGCAAGATATACTCATACTCGTCATTTTTATTGGTTTCGGTCAAATCTTCAAATAAGCTAGCTTTTAAACCTACGAAAAGATCATCATTTTCATGTGAAAAACTAAGAGAATTTTCTAAAACTTCTTTTTCATAATCTATCAAATCTCTTTTAATTTTATAAAGTTTAAGATATTTTTTATTAGAAACTCTTTGTAAAGATACCGTTAATTCATTATCTGAGTTTGCTTGTCCTTGAAATTTTTTTACAAATTGAGAAAAGAAATGATTTTTGTTACCACTTTTTTTAGTATTACTTGTATTTTTGTAACCTTCGGTAAAACCAAAATCTAAAATTAGGTTAGAATTTTTATAAGCTTGCCGATATTCTCCAAGAAAGAGCGGATGTTCGGAAGTAAAAAATCTACTATTTAATGTAAAATCTTTATCTTGTCTAATATCCCAAAAATAAGGAACCTCTAATCCCGAACCTAAATTTTTTGTATCTGAGAATGAAGGGGGTAAAAAACCTGATCTTCGATCTACAGAAGGATCTGGATGTGATAATTTAGGTAAATAAAATATAGGTAAGTCATATATCTTAATAACAGCATTATCGTAAAATATTGTCTTTTTCTTTTTGTCATGTTTCATTTTACTAGCTTGTAAAGACCAAGGAGGACATTTGTCTTCTTTTCGATAATCACACAAAGTAAAAATACTTTTTGTAAATTCGTTAACTTGACTGTCTATTTTAACAGTATTAGCAAATATACGTGGTTTATTGGATTGATTTATTTTGAAATTATCTTGATTCATAAAAGCTTTTATATCTGTACCAATAATTTCCCTTTTTTCTTCATCTATATAAAGTTGAGAAAAATTGTAAGAATTATCTTTAGAGTCAATAATTTTTATTTTTCCGATAGATCTAAAAAAATTTTTTTTGGTAGAATACTCAAAATTATCTAAATAGATAATATTATTTTCTAAATCTTTTAATACTGCATTATCTCCAGACTTAATTAATTTATTTTGGTTGTCGAAAATTATATTTTCTCCAGTTAGAAAATACCCTTCAGAGGTAGTAATACTAGTAGGCCCTTTACTAAATAAATATTCTATGTCTTTCTTATATTCTGCATTATCTGATTTTAAAACATTATTTTCATCATCTGTGGCAATTACGTTACGTTTAAAAGTAGTTGTGCCACTTTTTTTATCAATTGTAATTTCTGATGACTTGATATTAAGATTTTCTGCCTTCAATGACTGAAAACATATTATGAATAAAAAAATTAAAATAATTTTATTTTTCATTAATTTGTAATATTCCTATTGAGCTAAATAAACCAATTACAGCGACAGGTATCCAAGCTGCTAAAGAGAGAGAAACCCTGTCAGTTTGTCCTAAAGCTAATGATAAGTCTTTAAAATAGTATACAGCTACACAAGCTATAAGACCTACAAGAATAAAGGTGAAATTATTTGATGTTCTTAAAGTATTCATAGTCAGAATAGAAGCTAAGGCTGTCATCATGAATAAAAAGAAAGGAAGAGATAACATAGTGTTTAAGCTTTGATCTAAATAAGCTTTATTATAGCCGCGATTTTGTAAATCATTATAGTTTAAAATTAAATCTAAGAATGACATCGCGTCAAAATTTTTAAATAAACTATTAATTTTTATTTGGTCATATTTTGAATATACCTTTAATTCATCGAGGTTTTTTTCCTCAGGAATTCCTTGATCAATTTTTACTACTCTAACTTTAAATAAAGACCATTGATTTTTTGAAATATCTGCAATTTCAGAGTAAACCTTACGCTTTAAATTATAATCTTTATCTAAATCAAATATAGTTATTTTTCGAAGAATATTTCTATTTATTTCATCAGCAGAAATTATACGATATCCGTTCTTCAAATTTTCTTTTGTCCACAAACCATTCTTATTGATTGCCACTAAATGATCTATATCTCTAGAATATTCAGATTTGGTCAGCTCGTAATATTTAACCATCGTTGAAGTAAAAGGATTAATTGTGAATAATACAAGCCAACCAAAAACAAAAGATGTTAAAGCAAGAATAAAAAATATTCTAAAGTTCGAATAGCCGTAAACTTTCAGTGTTAGCAAATCTCTACTATTTCTTAAATTTAACAAAAACCATAAACTAGAAATAAAAATTATAAAAGGTAGCATCTTGATTATTAAACTTGGAATAAAAAGTGCGGTTAATTTTAAAGGAATAAATACAGTCACACCTAAATTTTTGAAAAATTCTATTTCTTCAAACAAATTTAGTATTAAAACAAAACAGTAAAAAATAAGTGTAACTTTAAAAATTGTTTTAAAAAAAGTAAACAATAAATATCTTAGTAAAATTTTATTCATCTTGATATCCGAGACTCTCTGGAAAATTTGTAGATTAATGAAAAATAAATAATTGGAATTAGAAACAAGGGTGAAATAAAAAAAAGAATATTAATTACTTTAGAAATACCAGTGTAACGAACAATCAATTCAGAATAAAGTAAAATTAAAAAACTCATGCTAAAAATAGTATACTTATTATAAAAAAAATGAATCCTTTTTTCATTTCTAATTATAAGAAATGAACATAAAAGGGAAATTATAGGTATATAAAAAGGAAGAACAAATCTTCTATTTAAGACAGTTTTAATTTCTTCCTCAGCACTTTTTCTACAATTAATAATCTTTTCTTTTATAGGATTTAATAAACATTTCATTAAATTAAGCGTAGATGTTTCCTGTAGTTTTGGAAGTTTAATTGTATCAGTAGAAAGATTAGAAAGATTTATATTAAGTTGTTCAAATTTAACAATATTATTTTTTAAACTTTCTTTTTGTGTTGAAATTATCTGACCATTAAAGAGAATTAGTTTTTTTCGATCTTGTATTACACCATTTTTAGCAACAATGGTTGTTGAATTTTTTACTGATTGGTCAGACGTTAAATTATTTAAAACATTTGATTTATCATGAATAAAAACATTAGTAATCTCATTATTCATTCTGCTTTCAACAAGAAATGTAAATCCTTTAAATGAGTCACTAAATTGCTGGACTCTAATTGTTGGTAAAAAAGAGTCAAATCCTTCCTCACTCAAAAGTAATCTAGATTTATTTAATGCTAAAGGAGTTATTAAAGTTGAGAATAACAAATAGATAAAAAGAATAATTATCGAAACGAAGAAGAATAGATTAACCAACTTCAACTTTTTTATTCCAGATGTCCATAAAATTATAAATTCATTGTCTTGATTCTTTTTTAATATAAAAATTATCAAAGATAATAAAAATGACAGAGGAATTAGTTTAGTTAAAATACCTAATAAATTTAAAGAAGAGTATTTGAAATAGGTTGCTGTTGAGTAGCCACTTTCGACTATTAAATCCAGAAAGTTTACAGCCCTCACTGTCCATGCTATTATTGTCAAACCAATTAGTATAACAAAAAAGGTTTTAAGTATTTCTTTGATAAAATTTAGATAGATTTTGTTTTGTAGCATTGTAATTAGAAGTATTAAAATAATGTAACTTTCATCAAAACTCAACCTATGATAGTACACTATGATAAAATTACCATTGAAATCTGATATATTTGAACATATATACCTTTCAACCCTATTTATTTATAATTATGTCCATAAAAATTAACTACTTAAAAAAAATAAACTCTAAATCTTCATTTAATCAAGTCTTATTTTCTAACGATAAATTTGATGCAAATAGTTTAAAGAAATATCTTTCTAGCTCAGAGTTTTCTTACATAAACGATTTACTTAAAACTAGCGATTTAAAAAAAAATATGTTTGTTTTTGAGCTTAACTCAAAAAAAAAAATAGTTTTAATTTCAATTAAAAAAGATTTAAAAAACTCTGATATAGAAAATTTAGGCGCCGAATTCTATGGGCGCGTAAACTATGGAAAAAATAGTGAGTATTTTATTAATTCTGATAGCCTAGTGGGCAAACACGAAAATTTTATTGGTCATTTTCTTCATGGACTAAAATTAAAATCTTATGAATTCAAAAAATATAAAACAAAAAAAGAAACAAGAAATATTTCGGTAAACGTATTTGGAATTAAAAATAAACCTTCGACCCAAAATCAGATAAAATTTAAAGCTTTAGAGGAAGGAACTTTTTACGCAAGAGACTTAGTCTCAGAGCCTGGAAATATTTTACATCCTGATGAATATGCTAGAAGATTAAGTTTTCTTCGCAAAGATGGGTTAAAAGTAAATATATACGATGAAAAAAAATTAAAAAAACTTGGCATGAACGCTCTATTAGGCGTTGGTATGGGAAGTATCAGAGGATCGTATCTTGTAACTATGGAATGGAATGGAGCAAAAAATAATTCTAAACCTTTAGCTTTTGTTGGCAAAGGAGTTACTTTTGATACAGGAGGCTATTCGTTAAAACCAGCAAGATTTATGGAAGACATGACTTACGATATGGCTGGTTCCGCTGCGGTGGTTGGTCTAATGAAAAATTTAGCATTAAGAAAAGCAAAAATTAATGCTGTTGGTGTTGTAGGACTTGTAGAAAACATGGTCAGTGGAGTTGCCCAAAGACCTGGAGATATAGTTAAATCCTATAGTGGCAAAACTATAGAAGTATTAAACACAGATGCAGAAGGACGATTAGTTTTAGCTGATGCACTAACTTTTACTGAAAAAAAATTTAAACCAAAATTTATTGTTGATTTAGCTACTTTGACTGGTGCTATAATTGTTTGTTTAGGATCAGAATATGCTGGACTTTTTTCAAATGATGATAATTTATCCAAACAAATTTTGAATGCTGGTGATAAAGTCGAAGAGAAATTATGGAGAATGCCTCTTCATAAAAATTACGATAAACTTATGAATTCTAAAAATGCTGATGTGCAAAATATAAATTATGTTGGAGGAGCAGGATCAACTACAGCTGCTCAATTTTTACAAAGATTTATTTTAAATAAAACTCCATGGGCACACTTAGATATTGCTGGAATGGCATTTTCAAAATATGGTGGAGCTTTAAATTCAGGAGGGGCGACAGGCTTTGGAGTGAGATTACTAAATAAATTAATAGAAGAAAATTATGAGTAATATTGAACAAACCCTCTCAATAATTAAGCCTGATGCAGTTGAAAGAAATTTGATATCAGAAATAAAATCAATTTTTATTAAAAATAGTTTAAAGATATTAGATAATAAAAAAATACATATCACAAAAGATGAAGCTTCAGAGTTTTATAAAGTTCACCAATCGAAGCCATTTTATGAGGATTTATGCAAATATCTATCGTCTGGACCTATAGTAGTAATGATTTTAGAAGGAGAAAATGCTGTTTTAGCCAATAGAAAATTGATGGGAGCAACAGATCCAAAAAAAGCAGACGAAAATACTATTAGAAAACTCTATGGAATCTCAATTGATAAAAATTCTGTTCACGGATCAGATTCATTAGAAAACGCGAAACAAGAGATAAATTTTTTTTTTAAAAATTAGTTATATCTAAAAATTTTAATTAATGCCTCTGAAAATGATTTATGTTCAAGCGCTTGTGTTTTTTCTTTTAAAATTTTTTCATTATCATTTTTATTAATGTAAAAACTTTTTTGTAAAATGATCTTGCCGCTATCTAATTTTTCGTTAACATAATGTACAGTACATCCAGTTTTAATTTCATTGTTTTCAATTACTCTTTTAAAGGTATTAAGTCCTTTGAATTTAGGCAGCAAGGAGGGATGTATGTTTATAATTTTTTTTTTAATATTTTTGATGAGTTTTTTAGAAATAATCTTCATGTAACCCGCAAGGCAAATAAATGAAATATTATATTTTTTAATATTACTTATAATATCGTTTTCATAATATCTTTTTCTAGTATCTATAATAAGGTAGGGGATTGAGTTTTTTTTTGCTAGCAAAATACCTTTAGCTTTTGGTTTGTTGGAAATGATAAGTTTAATAGTAATAGGGAAGTTACTAAATCTAGAATTATGAATAAGAGCTTTTAAATTTGAGCCCTCTCCTGAAATAAAAACACAAGTATTCTTTTTTACCATCTTAAAGAATTATATAAATTTACCTTTTTATCATTTCTTGAAATGTAACCAATCTCGTATGGTTTATATTTTTTTTTGAAAAATTTTTTTATAAAATTAATATTTTTTTTATCTACAATTATACAAAATCCAATACCACAATTGAAAGTTTTAAGCATTTCAGAGTCAGAAATATCTTTTGATTTTAACCATTTAAAAATTTTTTGAGTTTTAATTTTAGATAAATCTATATTTATAGACATTTTGCTTCCAACAGATCTTTGAACATTTTCTATTAACCCTCCTCCAGTTATATGTGCAGCAGCGTTTATCAAATTTCTGTCTGCTAATTTTAATATTTCATTTGTGTAAATCTTAGTTGGTTTTAATAATTCCTCCTTCAATTTTTTTGTAATTTTATTTTTTTTTAAGATTGATCTTACTAAAGAATAACCATTTGAATGCACTCCATTAGACGGAATCGCCAAAATAATATTATTTATTTTGACCTTATTTTTGCCTAGTAATTTTTTTTTGGAAACAATCCCTACGCTAAAACCAGCTAGATCAAATTTATCTTTGGTATAAATCCCAGGCATTTCAGCTGTCTCGCCTCCAATAAGTTTACAATTTGAAAGCTTGCACCCTTTAATTATTCCAGATAAAATTTTTTTAGTTTTAATTAAATTCAACTTACCAACAGCAATATAGTCTAAAAAAAATAATGGTCTGGCTCCCTGTACTATTAAATCGTTGACACACATTGCAACTAGATCAATCCCAATAGTATTAAATTTTTTAAACTTATTAGCTAGATCAATTTTTGTTCCAACTCCATCGGTACAAGAAACTATTAATGGATCTTTAATTTTAATTTTACTTATATCAAAAGTAGAACCAAAAGCTCCAATGTTTTCGCCATTTAATGATCTCTTCGTTTTTTTGTCACTATCTTTTGTTACTTTAGCAATGTGACTGATAAATTTATTAGCAATAGAAATGTTTACACCACTTTTTTTGTAACTATTTTTAATTTTTTTCATTAATAAAAATGATAATTAGCTAAGTATGAAAAATATAAAATTTATATTATGTATTTTAATTATTTTATTAAAAACAGGAAATGTTTTATCCGATAATAATATATTTAATGTTAATAATATTGAAATTGATAAAAAAATTTCAAAGAATAAGGAAAAAACAACCAATTTAGCTTTTCAAAAAGGTTTCAAAAAACTTGCTAGCAGACTTTTGCTTGAGGAAGATTTCAAAAAAATTTCAACCACAAATTTAAATGAAATAAAAAAACTTATCTCTTATTATCAAGTCAAAAATATTAAAAAAAATAAAAAAGATTTAATACTTTATAATATCTTTTTTGATAAAGATCGAATTCATGAGTTTTTTTATCAAAGAAATATATTATATTCAGATTTAATCGATACCGAAATAATTATTTTTCCTTTGTTATTTTTTGAAAAACAAATGTTTATATACTCTAAAAACTATTTTTATAAAAATTGGAATAACCAAGATGAAAAAAGCTTGATCCAATACATTTTACCAGTTGAAAATATTGAAAACATACAAAAAATTAAACTTAATAAAAATAGAATATATAAAATAGACCTAAATGATTTTTTTAAAGAATATCAAAACTCAAATATGGTTTTTGTATCAATAGATCTTAAAGAAGATGTTGCTAAAGTTTTTTTAAATACAAAAATTGAGAATAAAAAAATGAGCAAAAATATTTTGATAACCAAGAATAATTCATCAAAAGAAGAATTTAATAAAAATATCATATTAGAAATTAAAAAAGAACTAAGAGATTTAGTAAAGTCACAAAATTTAATTGACGTTAGAACCCCATCATTTTTAAATGCAAAAATTAAATTAGATAATAAAAAAAGTAATTTAATTGAATTTAAAGAAAGAATTGAAAAAATTGACTTGATAGATAATTTTTATGTCATAGAATTCAATAAAGATGATGTTTTAATTAAGATTAAATATCTTGGTAAAATTGATAAGATAATAAATAAGCTTAATAATCAAAAAATAAATTTACAAATGAAAAATGGCCAATGGCAACTTAATATGATTTAAATGAGTCAGCTAATATTTAAATTTCCTTTTAAAACTAAATATGATGAACAAGATTTTTATGTTTCTAATAATAATTTTTCAGCATATAAATTAATTGAAAGTTGGCCAAATTGGCCTGATAAATTAGTTAATATTTATGGTCCTAAAGGTAGCGGTAAAACTCATTTATCAAATATTTTAAAAAAGAAAATTAAAGTAACAGAAATTTTTGGCGCCAATCATGTCAAAGATGAGATTCTATCAAAATTAACAAATATTAATTGTCTTATAATTGATGATTATAAGAATAATATTAACGAAAATTTGTTTTATTCTTTAATAAACCAATTAAAGCAAAATAATAATTATTTAGTAATAAATTCTATTCTTCCAATTAAAACCTTTAATTTTCATTTAAAAGATTTAAAGTCTAGAATTGAAAGTATCGTAAGCTTAGGTATAGAGCTGCCAACTGATGAACTATTACAGGTGATAATTTCTAAGTATTTTTCTGATAAACAAATAGGTATAAATCCTAAAGTATCTGATTATATCATTAAAAATATTGAACGATCATACGAAAAAGTGTTTAAATTTATAAAAGAAATTGATGAATTATCTTTATCTTCTGGAAAATCGATAAATATTAATTTAATAAAAAAAGTACTTAAATAATGAATAAATTTAGAACTCATAATTGTTCAGAGTTAACTGATAAAGACGTAGGCAAAATAGTTTCTTTATCTGGTTGGCTACATAGAAAAAGAGATCATGGAAATTTATTATTTATTGATTTAAGAGATCATTATGGCCTTACACAGTGTGTTATAGAAAATAAAAATAAGTTTTTCTCTTTACTTGAAAAATTAAGACCAGAATCAGTTTTAACAATTTCTGGAAAAGTAATAAAGAGAGAAAAAGGAACTGAAAATAACGATTTAACCACTGGAAGTATAGAAATTGAAATACAGTCAATTAAAGTTTTGTCGGAAGCTAGAGAATTACCAATGCCTGTTTTTGGCGAACAAGATTATCCTGAAGATATAAGGCTTAAATATAGATTTTTAGATTTAAGAAGGGATGAAATGCATAAAAATATTATCCTTAGATCGAAAGTTATTTCTTTTATAAGATCTGAAATGAAAAAATTGGATTTCCTAGAATATCAGACTCCAATTCTTACTTCCTCCAGTCCTGAGGGGGCAAGAGATTTTTTAGTGCCAAGCAGGTTAAATCCTGGAAAATTTTATGCTTTGCCTCAAGCGCCTCAGCAATTTAAACAATTAATTATGGTATCAGGTTTTGATAAATATTTTCAAATAGCTCCTTGTTTTAGAGATGAAGATGCGAGAGCGGATAGAAGTCCCGGAGAATTTTACCAGTTAGATTTAGAAATGGCTTTTGTTGAACAAGAGAATATATTTGAAGTAGTAGAAAAATTGATGGTTAGTTTATTCAAAAAATTCTCTTCAAAAAAAATAACCTCAAATTCATTTCCAAAAATTTCATATAACGAAGCAATGTTAAAATATGGAACGGACAAGCCTGATTTAAGAAATCCACTACAAATCTTTGATATAACAAACATTTTCACTCGTGAAGATGTAAAATTTGATATATTTAAAAAATTAGTAAAGTCTGGCTCTATTTCAAGATGTATTGTAACAAAAAATACTATTAATAAATCGAGAAGTTTTTTTGATAGTATTGATAAATGGGCTAAAGAACAGGGTGCTTCTGGATTGGCTTATTTTTCTATCGAAAAAAATGAACAAATTAGTGGCAAAGGTCCAGTTGGCAAATTTTTTAGCGAAGAGTCTCTTAAAAAAATAATGAGAGTTTGTGGAGCTGATATTGGTGATAGTATATTCCTATCTTGTGGTAAAGAAAAAGAAATTGAAAAAATTCTATCTTTGGCAAGAGATAAAATTGCTAGAGATCTAAAATTGATAAATGAAGATCAATTTGCTTTCTGTTGGATTGTTGATTATCCGATGTATGAAATTGACGAACAAACAAAAAAGATCAAATTTAGTCATAACCCATTTTCAATGCCTCAAGGTGAAATAGGTGAGTTAGATTTTAAGAACCCTTTGAAAATCAAAGCGTACCAGTACGATATTGTTTGTAATGGAGTAGAATTGTCCTCAGGAGCTATAAGGAACCATATTCCAGAATTAATGTATAAACTTTTTTCAGTAGCAGGATATGATAAAAAACAGGTAGAGGAAAAATTTAGTGGCATGTTAAATGCCCTTAGTTATGGGGCTCCTCCGCATGGAGGAATAGCTCCTGGGATTGATAGAATTGTAATGTTACTAGCCAATGAAAAGAATATTAGAGAGGTAACTCTTTTTCCAATGAATCAAAATGCTCAAGATTTAATGATGAAAGCACCATCGGAAGTTGATAACAAACAACTTAAAGAATTGGGAATTAAATTAGACGGTAAAAAAGATTAGTTTTTAGATTTTAAATTTATTCTTACATCTGAGAGATCAACTAATTTTTCCTCATAATTGCTTCTTACAAAACCTTTAGAAGTTATATTTTTAACAATCTTAAGAAATTTATCATCTGTTGTATCATTTGTTAGATCTTTTGTGCTAGCTATACTAGGAGTGTGTGCTAACTCCTCTTTTCCTAAATAAGATATTGCAAGCTCTCTAAATACATAATCAAGTATAGAAGATGCACTTAAAATTCTATCATTTCCCAGTACATTACCAGAAGGCTCAAACTTAGTGTCAATAAAAGCGTCAACATACTCATCTAAAGGAACTCCATATTGAAGTCCCAAAGATATGGCTATAGCGAAATTATTCATCATGGCTTTAACTAATTCGCCTTCTTTATTTGTATCAATAAAAATTTCACCTATTTTACCATCATCATATTCACCAGTGTGCAAATATACTTTATGATCTCCTATTTGAGCTTTTTGAATATAACCTTTTCTACGATCTGGCATTTTAAATCTAGAATTAGAAGTATTTTTATTATTTAAGCTCTTATTAGTTTTTAATACATTTGTTTTATTAATTACTTCTTTAGAAACTGGTGTTGAAAGAAGAGATTCATCTTTTTTACTTTTTGCAGAAACAACTTTTTTGTCACCAATTTTCTTAGTTTTTCTATTGTTGAGTTTTACATCGATAACCTCAACTTCTCCGTCAGTCCTATTATCAATTTTTGATAATTCTTTATCGTTTAAATCATTCAAAGTATGAACTGTTTTGAAAGTGCAGGTATAGTAAGTTTCTACAATAAATTTTTTCATTTTTTTTGAAAAGGAATCTTATTAGTAATCTTTTATAGCAAAATTACTGAGCATCTGATATATATAATTATACACTTATTAGGTGTGTGGATTTAAAAAATATTTATGATTTTAAAAATTTTTTTTACTTGGTGGAATAGGCTTACTTTCGGAACCTTTCTTAAAACATTATTTTTTGGAAAATTTGTGGGCAAAGATGAATTTGGTAATAAATACTATACAAATAAACAAGATGAAAGATGGGTTATTTACGCAGATAATATTGAAGCTACTAAAATTTCTTCAGATTGGTATTTATGGATTCACCATACGAATGACAAAATTCCAATGCAAAATGAAAAAAAATATATTTGGCAAAAAAAACATGCAGAAAATAAAACTGGAACAATAGAGGCATACAAACCAACAAGAATAAAAAAAGAAAATAATTTAAAGAAATATGAAACCTGGAAGTAAATTTTTTTTATTAATAATATTTTTCATATTTTTTAATTTTTTTCACTCTCAATCTAATGAAAAAGTTTTAAGTTCACCATTAATTAACCTTAATGAATTAAAACCAAGTTTTGAAGAAGAAGAAACAATTTCTAAAGAGGAGATAAATAGTGAAAAAATTAAGAGCAAAAAAACAATTTTAAAAGAAAATAAATCATTGAGTGCAACATTTATTGGTTTAGATAAGATTACCGCGAAAACTTCAGAGATTACAATCAATTTAGGTGAGTCAAAAAAATTTGGCCCACTAGAAATTAAAGTTTTAAAATGTGGAAAATTTGAGTCAAATAATAAAACTGACAATGTTGCATACCTACAAGTGAAAGATCTTTCAGAAAGTGAAAACGAAAAAGTATTTATTTTTAACGGATGGACTTTTTCTTCTGATCCTTCACTAGCCCCATTCGACCACGCAATTTACGACCTGCAATTAGTTTATTGCACGAATGTTTAGTAAAATTTCTCTTTAGCTAGCCAATTTGTATCGAAATCAGATTTGATAAATTTTTGATGATTTAGAATTTTTTTGTGCAAATCAATTGTAGTTGTTATTCCTTCTAAAACAAATTCATCCAAAGACCGCAAAGTTCTTTGTATAGCTTCAGATCTATTTCTTCCTTTACAGATTACTTTAGCAATTAAACTGTCATAATAAGGAGTAATTTTACATCCCTGAAAAATTGAACCATCAACGCGAGTTCTAAACCCCGAAGGTTGATGACAAACTTTTATAATGCCAGGACTTGGTTGAAAATCTAAAGCAGGGTTTTCTGCATTAATTCTACATTCAATTGAATGTCCTCTTGGATCTATATCTGTTTGTTTCAAAGCTGTATCGCCCGTAAACGCAATCCACAATTGCTCTTTTACAATGTCTATTCCTGTTTGGACCTCTGTTACTGGATGCTCAACTTGAACTCTGGTATTCATTTCTAAAAAGTAAAACTTTCCATCCTCATAAATGAATTCAACAGTTCCAGCTCCCTCATAACCAATTTGTTCAACCATTTTTACAGTTTTTTCCAGTAAATTTTTTCTTTGCTCATTTGTTAGAACAGGGCTTGGCGTTTCCTCTATCAATTTTTGGTGTCGTCTTTGAACAGAGCAATCTCTTTCTCCAAGATGAATAGTTTTATTTTTTCCTGACATAATCTGAACTTCAATATGTCTAGGGTTTTTAAAATATTTTTCTATATATAATTCATCATTTCCAAAATATTTCTTTGCTTCACTTTTTGCTGTAAGATAAAGATTTTCTAGTTGATCCTCCCTTTCTACAATTTTCATTCCTTTGCCACCGCCTCCTCCAGCGGCCTTAATCAAAACAGGAAAACCTATTTCTCTACACACTGTTTTCGCCTCTGATAAAGATTTCACTCCTCCCTCTGACCCTTCTATTATTGGTAATCCAAATTTTTTTGCTATTTTTTTTGCTTGAATTTTATCACCCATTTTTGAAATAATATCTGCGCTTGGGCCAACAAACTTAATTCCATGCTTGCTTACTACTTCTGCAAACTTAGCGTTTTCTGATAAAAAACCATAACCAGGGTGTATTGCTTCAGCTCCTGTCAAATCTACCGCTGACATAATTGAAGAAATATTAAGATAACTATTTTGCGGTTGATGAGATCCCACGCATACACTTTCATCTGCTAGTCTGACGTGCATGGAGTCAGAATCAACATCTGAGTGAATAGCCACTGTTCCGATTCCCCACTCTTTACAGGCCCTTATAATTCTTACAGCAATTTCACCTCTGTTAGCTATTAAAACTTTTTTAAACATTTTGATTTACTTAAGAACAATTAATGGTTGACCAAATTCAACCGGTTGACCATCATTAACTAAAACTTTTTTAACAATACCATCATTTGTTGAAGGAACATGGTTCATAGTTTTCATAGCTTCAACTATCATTATAGTCTGACCTTTTTTTATTTTATCTCCAACTTCAACAAATTTTTTCCCACCTGGTTCTGAAGCTAGATAAGCAGTACCTATGATAGGAGATTTTATTCTTATTCCATCCCCGTCTTCTGATTTACTTAATACAGATTTGTTGGGTGACACAATTGCAGAAGTTGTGATTTGTTCTACTCCTTTGGAGGCTTTAGAAACTTTAATCCTAGTTTGTCCCTCTTGGTACTCTAGTTCTGTTAAGTTAAATTCTGCTAGGTGTTTTACAAGTTCTTCAATTAATTTTTTATTTATTTTCATTTTTTAAATAATTTTTCATTGCTTCCAACGCTATTATATACCCATTAGAACCGAAGCCACATAATACACTTTTAGCAATTTTACTAATCAAAGATTTATGCCTGAAATCTTCCCTGTTGTAAATATTAGTTATATGTAATTCAATTATAGGTATTTTAAGTATTTTCAATGCATCATGGATGGCTACTGATGTATGTGTATAACCCCCCGCATTTATAATCATACCATGTTGTTCTTGTCTTGATTTTTGAATTTCGTCGACTAATTTACCCTCTTCATTTGATTGAAAAAAAGTAATTTTAATATCGTTTTTTTCTGAAAAATCGTTACAATTTTTTTCAATATCTTTTAATGTTATGTTTCCATATTTATCTTTTTCTCTTTCACCTAATAGGTTGAGATTTGGTCCATTGAGAATTATAATTTTATGCATTATAAGTTTTATAAATTAGTTAGTGAGCTCAATTATGGCAAAAATACTGTTAAATGGCAAAAAAATTAGCATTAAGCCTAAAACTAGTATTTATGATATCCTAAAAAAGTATAGGCTTAATGATAAAAAAGTAGCAATAGAATACAATGGAACAATAATCCAAAAATTAAATTATAAAAAAAGATTATTAAAAAATAAAGATATATTAGAAGTAGTTTACTTTATAGGCGGCGGATAATATGCAAAAAGATCTTTTAAAAATATACAAATATAAACTTAAGTCTCGTTTAATAGTAGGGACAGGAAAGTACAAAAGTTTTGGTGAGACTGCTAAAGCGGTAAAAGAGTCCGGAGCTGATATGGTAACTGTGGCAGTAAGAAGAGTAAATATACTTGATAAAAAAAAACCAATGCTAACCGATTATTTGAATCCAAAAAAAATAATTTATTTACCTAATACCGCAGGATGTTTTACCTCTGAGGAAGCTTTAAGAACTCTTAGACTGGCAAGAACAATGGGTGGATGGAAACTAGTAAAATTAGAGGTTCTAGGCGATAAAAAAACTTTATATCCCAATATGATAGAGACTATTAAATCAACTAGAGTTTTAGTTAAAGAGGGTTTTAAAGTGATGGTTTACTGTACTGATGATCCTTTACTAGCAAAAAAATTAGAGGATGTCGGTGCTTCTGCAATTATGCCCTTAGCTTCACCGATAGGCTCAGGACTTGGAATACAAAATAAGATAAATATTTCTTTAATAATTAAACAATCAAAAGTTCCAGTGATTATAGATGCTGGAATTGGAACCGCATCAGATGCCACAATAGCTATGGAAATGGGTTGTGCTGGAGTTTTAATAAATAGTGCTATCGCAAATTCTAAGGACCCAATAAAAATGGCTAAAGCTTTTAAAAATGCTGTGATATCAGGAAGAGACTCTTTTTTAGCGGGGCGTATGAAAAAAAAAAATTTAGCTAGCCCAAGTTCACCCATAAAAGGTTTAATCTAACTTTTTTTTTTACGTCTGACCCACAAAGTTCTTGGTTTTTTCAATTTTTTTTTTAAATTTTTAGTTTTTTTAGATTTTTTTGCTAGTATTTTACTTTCTCCTTTAATTTCTGTTTTTTTCTTAATTTGATCTTTGTTTTCTTTAAGTTCATCTATTTTATCAATTTTTTCATAAGAATTTATAATTTTCTTTGACTTATTTAAAAGATCAATTCTGTACTCTGGTATGATTAGTTTCGCATCTGGTAAAAAATTTATTTTAAATGAATATTTTTTTTCGAAATATTCAATTTCTTTAGAAAGCTTATTATCTATATAAAGTTTTACTTTTTCAGGGACATAAGCTTTTATTATTTTAACTTTATTGTTAAATGCCAATAGTTCAATTTTTTTAATTATTTTCTGAGCGAAAGATTTCAAAGATAAAATAGTTTCCCAACTTATAGAGGCTTCTCTCAATCTTTGTCTGGTCATCTCTAATAAACCAAAATTACTAATTCTTCCAACTTGAATCCGAGCTCTATCTCTTCTAATGCTTTCTCTCATTTTTTTTTCTACGCTTCTTCTATTATAAAAATTCATCATATCGATAAAATCTATAACTATTAAACCTGATAAATCTCTTAACTTTATTTGACGACATATCTCTTCGGCTGCTTCTAGATTAGTATTCAAAGCTGTTTTTTCAATATTGGATTGTTTTGTCGATTGTCCAGAGTTAATATCAATAGCGACTAATGCTTCAGTAGGGTTTATTACTAAGTATCCCCCTGATTTTAGTTTTACCGTTGGTTCAAATATATTATTTAATTCTTTTTCTATATTAGCGTCATGAAAGAGAGGAATTTTTCCTCTGTATTTTTTTATATTTTTTACATTTTTTGGCATTAACTCCTTCATGAATTTTTTTGCTTTCTGATAGGCTTCGTTTCCATCGATATAAACATTTTTAGTTTCGTTATCGTACGTGTCTCTTATTGTACGTTTTATAATGTCCCCCTCTTCATAAACTAAAGATGGAGCGTTTGAGTTTAGTGCGTTATCTCTTATTTCTTCCCAAGTTTTTAATGTATTTTGAAAATCTTTTTCTATTTCATTTTTTGTTTTATTTGCTCCGGCAGTCCTGACAATCACTCCCATACTCTTTGGAATTTCAATCTGATTTAATATCTCTCTTATTTTTTGCCTATCATTAGAATTAAAGATTTTTCTAGAAATACCTCCCCCTTTGGGTGTGTTAGGCATTAAAACCATATATTTACCGGCCAAAGAAATAAATGTTGTTAAAGCAGCTCCCTTTTGTCCTCTCTCTTCTTTGATAACTTGAATCAAAATTACTTGGCCAGGTTTAATAACTTCCTGTATTTTGTACTTTTTTAAACCATATGATATTTTAAGCTCTTCTCTATATTCTTTTTTTATTTCATCATCATTTTTAATTGTAGTTTTGTCTTCTTCACTTTGAGAGGAGGTAGAATTTTTATTTTTTTCGCTTGTAATTTCATCGAGATTTTTATTTTTAAGATTTTCTCTTATCTTCTCTTCAGCGTCTCTAATTTTATCCTTATCTTCCAAAGGTATTTGATAATAATCTGACTGGATGTCGTTAAATGCTAAAAATCCATGTCTTATTCTACCAAAGTTAACAAAAGCTGCTTGTAGAGAGGGTTCTACTCTACTTATTGTTCCAAGATAAATATTATTTTTAAAATTTAGCTTATTTTTATCTTCAAACTCATATTCCTCAATTGATGAGTTTGACTTGAGTACAATGCGTGTTTCATTTGGATGCGAGGCATCGATATATAAATTTTTCTCCATTTTGATTGAATTCCTTTTGATGTAATAAGTTTAAAAACTTTGAATTTTAACATTTTTATACTCTATACAATTTTTCAATAATTGCACTCATTATAATTTCTCATGCCCTAAGATGGCCAAATTTGATACATTACATGATAACAGATGATCAAATTTTTAAATTTTTCGGCTAAATTTTTTATAATATTTCTTATAGTTGCAATATTTCTTTCATTATCTACTCTTTGGTATTTTAGTATTGGGTTGCCTGATTACAAAAAACTTTCAACATATCAGCCTCCAATTTCAAGTAGAGTTTATTCAGATAATGGTAAATTGATAGCAGAATATGCTTTAGAAAAAAGATTGTTTATTCCATATGAGTCAGTACCAAAAAAAATTATTAACTCATTTTTATCAGCTGAAGACAAAAATTTTTTTAACCACCCAGGAGTAGATGCTAAGGGCATTTTAAGAGCTTTATTTAAAAATCTCAAAAATTTAAATGAAAATAAAAGACTAGAGGGAGCATCTACAATTACACAGCAAGTTGCAAAAAATTTTCTTTTAACTAACGAAGTTTCTATAAATAGAAAAATAAAAGAGGCAATTTTAGCTTTTAGGATTGAGCGAGCGTACTCTAAAGAAAGAATTCTGGAACTTTATTTAAATCAAATTTATTTGGGTCAAGGAACATACGGAATTGCTGCAGCTAGTTTGGAATATTTTGACAAATCAGTTAAAGATTTAAACTATCCTGAAGCAGCTCTTTTAGCAGCATTACCAAAAGCACCTAGTAAATATGATCCTTATAAATATTATGATACAGCAAAATTTAGAAGAAATTTGGTTTTAAATAATCTTGAAAGCAATAATTATATTACCCAAAAAAAATTAGAAGTTTTTAAAAATACTCCAATTAAGTTAAAAAGAAGAAAAATAGAAATCGTAAATGAGGCAAATTCCTATACTGAAGAGGTAAGAAGATCAATTAAAGAAAAGTATGGTTTTAAAAAACTTTACTCAGAGGGGTTGTCAATTAGAACACCTCTTAATATCAACTATCAAATTCAAGCAATTAAATCTCTAAGAAACGGAATAGAGACTTACGACAAAAGACATGGGTGGAGAGGATCTATAACAAATAAATTTACGGATAATAATTGGAAAAAAAAAATAGAAAATATTAAACTAGATCCAACACTAAATTGGAAAATTGGAGAAATCACTGCTGTTGAAGAAAACCATATAAAATTTTTGACTTTGAAAGAGCAAAGAGGAAAAATTAGTTTTCAGCAACTTAAATGGGCATTGCCAGGTAAAAAAAAAATAATTGATAAATTTAATGTTGGGGACATCATTTTTGTTAAAAAAGAAAATAAAAATTGGAATTTAAAACAATATCCAAAAGTTAATGGGGGAATAGTTGCTATTGACCCTTACTCTGGAGATGTAAAAGCTCTTGTTGGTGGTTTTAATTTTAGATCAAGTGAGTTTAATAGAGTAACCCAAGCAAAAAGACAGCCAGGCTCTGCTTTTAAACCAATTGTTTACGCTGCGGCTTTAGAAAGTGGATATTCGCCTAATTCAATTATTTTAGATGCTCCATTTGTAGAAAGTCAAGGAGTGGGACTTAAAGATTGGAAACCTGAAAATTATGGAAAAAAGTTTTATGGCCCTACAACTTTAAGAAAAGGAATTGAATATTCTAGAAACTTAATGACCGTAAGAATAGCTAAAACATTAGGGTTAAATAAGATATTGGACTTATCGAACAAATTAGAAATTTATGATGATATTCCGGAACTTCTCTCAGTTTCACTTGGATCAGCAGAAACATCATTGATAAATTTGACATCAGCTTATGCTTCATTTGTAAACGGTGGAAAAAAAATAGATCCTAATTTAATTTCCAGAATACAGGATAGAAGAGGAAAAACAATTTTCAAATTGAATAACAAAAAATGTTTAGGCTGCGATAGATTTTTAAATAATTCAGAAAAACTACCCCTAATAAAGCACGACGAAACTAAAGTATTTAGCAAAGAAACAGCTTATCAAATGACTTCAATTTTAGAGGGAGTAGTTAAAAGAGGAACAGGAAAAAAACTTAAAGATTTAAAAGTTCCAATTGCGGGTAAAACTGGTACGACTAACAATAATTTTGATGCTTGGTTTATAGGCTATACTTCAAATTTAGTAGTTGGTGTATATGTGGGTTTTGATAGCCCAAAAACGCTTGGTAAATATGAAACTGGTTCTAAAGCTGCTTTACCAATTTTCAAAGAATTTATTAAAAATACTCTTTATAAAGAAGATTTTAAAGATTTCGAAATTCCCGAAGGAATATATTTAACGTCATTAAATTATGATACTGGTATAAAATCATCATTAGGTAACAAAAATACAATAATCGAAGCTTTGAAAGAAAAAGATATTAACAACATAGATAATAACAAATTAATATCGATAAGTTCTTATGATAAACTAATAAAATATAGACAATTTTACTAATGCAAAACTTTGATAATAAAATTACACTTGCAGAGAAAACTCTTAATAATATAAGGGGGTATCTTTGAAAAAAATAAAATCAAGCTTAAGTTAGAAAAAATAGAAAAAATTCTTACTGAAGAAAACTTCTGGAAAGATAAAATTAAGGTAAAAAAAACTGTAAGAGAGAAAAAAATTTACGAAAACATTTTAGACTCATTTGACAAGTCAATAAAAGAAATCAAAAATTTAAAAGATTTGCACGAACTAGCGTCGGAAGAAAAAAATGAAGAAATTTTGAACGACTGTTATAACAAAGTTGTTCAATTGACTGATAATATTAAAAAAAATGAAATAAATTGTTTTCTTTCTGGAGAGAACGACGATTTTGATATTTATCTCGAAATACATGCTGGAGCTGGAGGCACGGAAAGTCAAGATTGGGCAGATATGTTGAGACGAATGTATTTAAAATGGTTTGATAAAAAAAAATTTAATTATGAAATTATAAGTGAACATAAAGGAGAAGAAGCAGGGATTAAGTCATCTACGCTTAAAGTTAATGGTAACTATCTTTATGGCCTGATGAGAGGAGAGTCAGGTGTGCATAGACTAGTAAGGATATCTCCTTTTGATAGCGGCGCAAGAAGACATACAAGTTTTGCTAGTGTGTGGGTATACCCTGCAGTAGAAGATGATATAAAAATTAAAATAGATGAAAAAGATTTAAGAGTAGATACTTATAGATCGAGTGGCGCAGGAGGACAACATGTTAATACTACTGATAGTGCAGTTAGAATAACTCATATCCCCACGAAAATAGTTGTTCAATGTCAGAATGAAAGATCGCAGCACAAAAATAAGGAAACATGTTTTAAAATGTTAAAAGCAAGGCTTTATGAGTACGAGATACAAAAAAGGGAAGCGGAAAATAAAAAACAATTAAGTTCCAAAACAGATATTGGCTGGGGGCATCAAATCAGATCTTATGTACTTCAACCATATCAACTTGTAAAAGATTTAAGAAATAAGGTAGAAAATACCAACCCAACTGATGTTTTAAATGGAAATATAGATCAGTTTATAGAAGCAGGGATTATAAATAAATAATGAAAAGAATATTACTGAATTTTTTTATATTAATATTTTTTATATTAATCATACTGTTATCAATTTTGTCTACCTCAGGTTATGAAACTAAAAGATTTAACGAAATTATAGCAGATAGAATAAATAAAAATGATAAAAAAATTTTGTTAAAGATAGATAAAATTAAATTTAAAATTGATATTAAAAATTTTAGTTTGTTTTTAGAAACATCAAATCCTAAAATAATTTATTTTGATCAAGATATACCAGTTAAAAATGTAAAAGCTTATTTAAATTTACCTTCGCTTTTGAAATCGGAAACTATAATTGAAAAAGTTTATATTGATTTAAAAGAGATAAATTTAAAACAGTTGCAGAAGATAATTTTAAAAACAAAGCCGTCAAATTTAAACAGTTTTGTCAGCAATAAAGTAAAAAGAGGTAAAATTAGTGCCAGAATTGAACTATATATAGATGAAGACCAAAAAGTAAAAAATTATATTACTTCTGGAGAAGTAAAAGAAATGGAAGCTTTAATTTACGATAATTTAAATTTGAAAGACACTAATTTTAATTTTTTTTCGGACTCATCAGATATATTAATCAAAAATATTAATAGCTATGCAAATGGAATAATTTTGAAAAATGGGAACTTATACATTAAAAGAGATGAGGAGATAAATCTAAAATCAGATTTTTTGACTGAAATAAATCTTAATGGAAAAAATATTGAAAATTATTCAAAATTTTTTAAAAATTTAAAGTTTGTAAATTCACAAACTTATTTAGAGGCTAATCTTGAACATTTTTTAGATGTAACTTTTGATAAAACTTTCAAATTAACTAATTTTTCATATAAGAACAAAGGTAAGCTAGAGAGTTTAAAAATTAAATTTCAGAATTCTATTGAAAATCAAATCTTAAAAAAAGAAATTAAAGATGTTTATTTTAAAGACTCACAATTAAACACTAGATTTAGTTCAGATAAAAAAAATATCATTGAGGCATCAGGTTTATATAGTTTTAACGATAAATTATTTCAAGATTTTAAGATTAAAAATATTTTTTCTGATGAAAAATCAAATACAGAGTTAACTTTTCAATTTGCAGAAGAATTAGAATTGGATGTTATTAACTATAAAAAACCCCTGGATAAAAATGTAAATATCTCATTATTGTTTGAAAAAAATAAAGATTTATTAAATATAAAAAAATTTAAATTTCAAGAAAGTAGTAATTTTATTGAAATAGATAATCTTAAAATTAAAAACGAAAAATTGATATCAGTTGATAAAATTAAAGTAAAAACATTTAAAGAGAAAAAACAAAAAAATAACTTTATCTTGAATTTCGGAAATAAAATAGAAATTATTGGAAGTTACTATGATGCACAAAATATAAATAAACTTTTAAATAACAAAAAAAAAGGTTCAAATATTTTGAAAAATGTTAATAAAAAAATTGAAATAGACATAGAAAATATTTCTACACCGCTTTCACAAAAACTAAAAAATTTTAAATTGATTGGAGTGATAAATAACGGTGAATTTGTAAAAATTTCATCTAAAGGAGATTTTGGAAATAATAAATATTTGGATATTTCACTTAAAAGTGATTTAAAAAATAAAAAAAAATTTTTAGAAGTTTATTCTGATTTACCCCAACCTTTACTTTCCGAGTATAGTTTTTTTAAAGGCTTAACCAAAGGAGTTCTAAACTTTTCATCTGTAATTGAAGATAATTCATCATTTTCTAAACTAGTAATAGATAATTTTAAAGTAGTCGAGGCACCCGGAGTGGTAAAATTGCTTTCCTTAGCTGATTTTGGAGGTTTAGCTGATTTAGCAGAAGGTGATGGACTATCATTTGATAAAATGGAAATTAAGATGACAAATACTAAAGGTTTTTTGAAATTAGATGAATTATATGCGGTTGGACCAAGTATTTCTGTTTTGATGGAGGGATATAAAGAAGAAAAAGGCCTAATAAGTTTACGTGGTACTTTGGTTCCAGCAAAAAACTTAAATAAATTACTATCTAAAATTCCAGTTATTGGAAATATAATTATTCCGCAAGAGGTTGGAGAAGGATTGTTTGGGGTTAGTTTTAAAATAAAGGGTAAGCCTGGCCAAATTAAAACAAGCATAAACCCAATTAAAACTTTAACTCCACGTTTTATTTCTAGAGCTTTAGAAAAAAGTAAAAAAAATTAAACAATTTTAAAAATATAATGCTTTTTCTTTCCAAAAGAAATTTTCAAATTTTTATCATTATTAAAGTCCTCAATATTAACTATTTTGTTCTCATCTTTTAAAAGTTGATTATTAATTTTTAAAGCATTACTTTTGATAGCTCTTCTTACATCACTTTTAGAGGACATAATTTTATTATCTGATAATAAATCTAATATCTTTATACCTTTTATTATAAGAGTTCTTTTTAATTTAAATTCAGGAAGATTCGCTCCAACTCCACCCTTAAATGTTTCTTTTGCTGTTTTTTCAGCATTTAAAGAGGCAACATTACCATGCAGTATTTTGGTAGCTTCGTTAGCGAGTAATATTTTTAATTTATTAACGTTTTTTTCATTTTGAATTAATCTGTCAATTTCTTCAACATCAATTTCTGTAAAAAAATTTAAAAATCTTTTTATATCTTTATCATCTGTATTTCTCCAAAACTGCCAATAATCATATGCTGAGAATAAGTTTTCATTTAACCAAACTGCTCCCTTTTCAGTTTTACCCATTTTTACTCCTGATGATAAAGTGATAAGTGGAGTAGTTAAACCGAAGGACTCCTGTTTCAGAATTCTTCTTATAAGATCAACACCACTAACAATATTTCCCCATTGATCTGAACCCCCTATTTGTAAAACACAATTTTTTTTTTCAAATAACTTATAGAAATCGTATGCTTGTAAAATCATATAATTAAATTCCATATAGCTTAAAGACTGTTCTCTTTCTAACCTTAGTTTAATACTTTCAAAGGCTAACATTTTATTTATAGTAAAGTGACTACCTATCTTTCTTAAAAATTCTATAAAATTTAATTTTGACAACCAATCATAATTATCTACAAAAATTGGCTTTGTATTTTTATTCTTATGATCTAATATTTTATTAAAGATTTTTTTAATATTTTGAATATTTTTTTTTATTATTTTTTTTTCTAAAATTTTTCTAGTTGCATCTTTTCCAGAAGGATCTCCGATTAAAGTTGTACCACCACCCAATAGAACTATTGGACGGTGCCCATGTTTTTGCATTAATCTCAAAACCATTATTTGTAACAAACTTCCAACATGAAGACTACTTGCGGTACAATCAAATCCTATATAAGCAGAAATTGATTGTTTATTACATCTATCACTTAATTTATTTAAATCTGTGCATTGATTTAAATAACCTCTAGACTGCATTTCTGACAAAAAAGCATTTTTCATAGAACAATTTGTTTAATCCACTATTATACAAAAAATATTATAAATAAATAAAAATATGAATAAAGAATACACATCTTTAGGGCTAATGAGCGGTACTTCTGGAGACGGGGTTGATGCATCAATTATACTATCTGACGGAAATACTAAATTTGAAGTAATTAAAGATAAATATTTTGAGTATGACAACGACATGTATTGCAATATTCATAGTTTGAAAGAAAAGATTCAAAATACAAAAGATTTAGAGAAATTAAATAAAGAACTAAAAGAATTAGAGAGAAATATTACTTTGTTTCACGCTAAAATATTTAAAGAGTTAAACGAAAAAAATAATATTGAAATTATAGGGTTTCATGGCCAGACCATTCTTCATAGTCCTCAAAATAAAATCTCAAAACAAATTGGCGATGGACAACTTTTATCTCAATTAGTTAAAAAAGATATTGTTTACGATTTCAGGCAAAATGATATCGAAAATGGTGGGGAGGGTGCACCCTTAACACCAATATTTCATGAAATGATTACAGTACAAAAAAAAATTGATTTACCACTCTGTATTCTAAATATAGGAGGGATATCGAACGTCTCGATTATAAAAAAAAAAAAACCAGGCTCTGTAAGTTTAATTAGTCGGGATATTGGCCCAGGAAATTGTTTAATTGATAGCTGGATTAGAAAAAACTCAGAAAAAAAATTTGATTTAGATGGGTTACTTGCTGAAAGGGGTAACAAAAATGAAATTATTCTTGAACAAGCAATCGATCTATTTTCTAATAGACCAAATCAAAATTCTTTTTCATTAGATGTTAATGATTTTGATGTTTCATTTGCTAGGGGGCTTTCCTTAGAGGATGGTGCTAGTACATTAACAGACTTTACAGCTAAATTAATTGGAGAAGGTTTAGAACAATTATTTTTAGAAAAAAATGTAATGATCTCAAAAATTTTAATTTGTGGAGGTGGTAGAAAAAATCAATTTTTAATTAAAAAGATAAAAGAAAATTTATCTCATAATATTATTATTCAGTCTATAGACAATTATGGAATTAACGGTGACTTTGTGGAATCCCAAGCATTTGCCTTTCTTGCTGTCAGGTCAATAAAACAGCTTCCTATTTCATATCCGGAGACCACTGGATGCTCCAGTCCTACAACAGGCGGAAAAATTATTTATTTTAGATAAGCGCAGTTTTTTCTTTTATATATTTTTCAACTTCTGTAACAAGCTCCTTTTCTTTATTTCTAAAAAAATGGTTAGAGTTTTTTATTTTTGCAAATGGCACATCAACACCTTTCTGGCTTTTAATTCTATTATCTAAATCTATAATACTATCTCTCGTCACTAGTTCATCATTGTCACTATAAATTACTTGTCCAGAAGTAGGGCAAGGGGCTAAAAATGAAAAATCATATACATTTGGCTGGGGAGATACAGCAATGAAATGATTTACTTCTGGTCTTCGCATAATAAGTTGCATACATATCAATGAGCCAAATGAAAATCCGGAGACCCAACACTGGCTATAATCTAAGTTTTGTCTCTCAATCCAATCCAAAGCAGCTGCAGCATCTGATAGTTCTCCTTGACCATTGTCAAAAACTCCATCACTTTTTCCCACTCCTCTAAAATTAACTTTAATTACTGAAAATCCATTATTTTGAAAAATATTATACATTAGTTGAACTATCTTGTTGTTCATTGTCCCACCATACTGAGGATGAGGATGTAAAACTATTGCAACCGGGGAACCAAATTTTGGATTTTTATAATACTTTGCCTCTAGTCTTCCCGCCGGCCCTGGTATAAAAATTTCTAAACTTTTAGGTTTCATTATTGATAATGATTATTATT
>CENP01040373.1_pt1 | contig 51375 bp, 33 predicted proteins | sample 361281 | NCBI WGS metagenome assembly CENP01 (sample SAMEA2591122, study PRJEB7988) | marine metagenome | biome: marine biome (ENVO:00000447); feature: deep chlorophyll maximum layer (ENVO:xxxxxxxx); material: saline water (ENVO:00002010), including plankton (ENVO:xxxxxxxx) | depth 70 m
TTCTCTATTGGAGATTTCCATTCAATATGTAGTTGAATAGATCCGTGCTCCTCCTTTGTTTCAATAGATCCTTTTCCAGGTATGATTGTCATAGATTTATCACTATTTAATAGCCATTCGACAGGCTCTTTTGACTTTGAATGCTGCCATTTTGAAAAATCTTTACCATCAAAGAGCACAACTGCATCACTTGGTGGAGAAGATAAATTTCCTGGTGAAACTATTTTAGGTTCTGGATCCCAAACCTCTGTATCCACTGCTTCATAATTATTTTGAGAAAATAGAGTTTGCCCAATTATAAATAGAAAAGAAAAATATCTCATTACTTAATAAAAATTTGTAAAGTAATTTAAGGAAATTGTATGATTTTAAAAAGATTTGCATTAACAATAATTTTTCTGAAACCATTAATGGATAATAATTTTTATTTTTTATTAAATTTGGACTCAATGGATATGATAATTGAATATTTTGAAAGGATACCCTCTCTGCATCGTAGTTTAATTTTAATTGGAGGCTTAAGTTTTTTTTGGATTTTAGAAGGAAACATTTCTTTATTTAAATTCAAATATAAAAAATGGGTACATGCTATTCCTAACTTATTTTTCACCTTTACTACTATTACAATAAATTTTGTTCTTGCTTTCCTTTTATTAAACACCTCAGATTGGGTTGTCTCTAATGAATTTGGACTCCTATATTGGATCCCAGAATCTAATATATGGATTGAAGTATTTACAGGAGTATTACTGTTAGACCTTATAGGTGCTTATACTCCTCACTGGATTGAGCATAAAGTTAAGCCTCTTTGGATGATTCATTTGGTTCACCACAGTGATCATCATGTAGATACAACAACTGCAAATCGACACCATCCATTAGAAAGTTTTATTCGTTTTGGATTTACGTTATTAGGTGTTTTTTTAATAGGTACTAATATTGGAATTGTTATGCTTTATCAATCTATTTCAATAATTGCAACACAATTTAATCATGCAAATATTAAGCTTCCCAAGAAAGTTGATCTTTATCTAAGTTATTTTTTAGTATCTCCTGACATGCATAAAATCCATCATCATCATAGATTACCATATACGGATGCTAACTTTGGAAATATATTTTCTATTTGGGACCGTTTATTTGGAACTTATCTTTCTTTTAACAGGGAAAAACTTATATATGGAGTAGATGTTTTTTTTGATGAAGGGTCCAATGGCAAAATAAAAAATCTTTTAAAGCAACCTTTCCAACCTTACTCCAAACCTACATTATCCCCACAGAATGAGGTTTAACTTAAAATATCAACTAGATTTAATAAAGAGTGAGTAGTTTGTTCTCCACTTTTCATATTCTTTAAAATAAACGATTTTTGATCTAGTTCTTCCGGACCTATTAATATTACTTTTTGAATTCCTAATGAGTTAGCATATCCTAACTGTTTTTTTAGCTTTGCTTCGATTGGATAAAGTTCACAGGAAATGTTTTGATTTCTTAATTGAGTCAAATATAAGAAGACAACTTTTACCGCTTCTAAACCAAAGTTTGCAAATAATACTTGAGTATGTGATGAAAGTGTTTGTGGAAAAAGTTTTAATTTATCCATAACCATAAAAATCCTTTCAAAACCAAAAGAGATTCCTATACCACTCATATTATTCAGCCCAAAAGTACTTGTTAGGTCATCATACCGACCTCCTCCTCCTAAAGATCCAATTTTTACTGACTTAGGAGGAGTAACTTCAACAATCATCCCTGTATAATAGTTTAGGCCTCGTGCAAGAGTCAAATCAAATTCTAATTTGACTGATTTAAATTGATCCTGTTTTCTAAATTGATTGAAAATAAATTCCAACTCAGATAATCCCTCTAAACCAATTTTTTGAGATGATAAAAGCCGCTTAAGTTTTGAGATTTGATGTTCAATTGAACCATTTAAATTCAATAGCTTTTCAAAAATTTTAAGAGATTCGTCAGAAAAATTTTTTTTGGTTAATTCATTTAATACACCTTCATTCCCAATTCTATCTAATTTATCTAAAGCTGTAGTGAAATCGACCAATTTCGCTTTAGCACCTAAAAGTCCAGCAATCCCTGATAAAACTTTTCGGTGATTTACTTTCATGGTTAAGCCTTCTATTTTTAAATCAGTAAAAGCTTTGTCATATAAGGAAAGTACCTCAACTTCTTGCCAAAGAGAGCGGTCCCCTACTATGTCTGCATCGCATTGATAAAACTCTTGGAAACGTCCGTTTTGCGGTCGATCCGCACGCCAAACCGGCTGAATTTGGTAACGGCGATATGGAAATGTCAATTCATTTTGATGCTGTGCTACGAATCGAGCGAAGGGAACAGTAAGATCATATCGTAGAGCTTTCTCAGATATAGATCGAATAAATTTTTGATTTTCGCCAGCAACTAAAGCCTCTGTATTAGCTTTTTTAATTTTATCTCCAGAATTTAAAATCTTAAATACCAAACGATCTCCCTCCTCTCCATATACACCAGTTAGGGTTTCTAATCGCTCAAAAGACGGAGTTTCAATTGGTTTAAATCCAAAAGATTCAAAAGAGTTTTGAAGGATTTGTTTAATATAATTACGCCTTGCTATTTCTTCAGAATAGAAATCCCTAGTACCTTTTGATGTAGAAGGTTTAATTGACATATTAGTTATTCTAATACAAATATCCTCTATTTTGATGAATTGGAAAAATTACTGTCCAATAGCCTGTATCTTTCTCCTTTAGATATCGTTGCTCCCTTTTTGAGATAGTTATAAATGAATTTATTTCGAGAAGGGAAATAGCTTTTTGATGAAGTAAATAAATTAACTTGATCTGAATGTAAAAATTTTAAAACTTTTTTAAAACCTATTGTTGAAGTCAAATCAGCAAAATTATAATCTATTTTGAGAACTATAACTTTTGCAAGGTTTTCTTTTGTTTCAAAAAGATATACTTGATCAGAAGTTATAAAATCCAAGTATCTACAGTTAGATAAAATCTTTTCCCATATCATATCACTAAAATTATTTAAATAGTGATCTATTGCCTCTGGCTTTTCCAATTTAATATAATCCCAATCTTGTTTTGTAATACCTTGAGCTACAAGAAAAACTGCAAATTCTTGATGCATCTCATGAAATTGAAATTTAGATAGTTTATGATATTTCATTGAGTTACAAAATAAAAAAACCCACTCAAAGTGGGTTTAGAATTTTATGTTTTTGAATCAGGTATAACTTCAAAAGCTAAATCAAAGCTTACCTCACGATGAAGTCTGATAGTTGCTACATACCTGCCAAGACGTTTAATAGTCTTACCTGGTAATAATATGTGTTTTTTATCAATTTCAGAAGATTTTGCACTTATCGCATTAGCTAAGTCTGCATTAGTAACAGATCCAAATAATTTATCTCCAGATCCTACCTTAGAGGTTATTTTTATTTCAAGAACTTTAATTTCATCTGCCAATTTGTTGACTGCATCTATAATAGATTTCTCTTTAAATGCTTTTTGTTTTAGATTCTCCATTAAAATCTTTCGCGCTGATACTGTTGCTATAATAGCCTTTCCTTGTGGAATTAGGAAGTTTCGCCCATATCCATTTTTTACACTCACTATATCATCTTTGAATCCGAGATTTTGAATGTCTTCTTTTAATATTAATTCCATTATGAAAATTTAATTATTTTAACATATCAGCTACGTAGGGCATTAAAGCCAAATGACGTGCTCTTTTTACTGCAACGGATACTTTACGTTGATACTTTAAAGATGTTCCAGTAAGTCTTCTAGGTAAAATTTTACCTTGCTCGTTCACAAATTTCAATAAGAAATCAGGATCTTTATAGTCCACATACTTAATTCCGGATCGCTTGAAGCGACAATATTTTTTTTGTACTGAAGTATCAATATTTAAAGGTGTTAGGTAGCGGATCTCTCCCTCCTTTTTACCTGAATTTTGTTCTTCTATCTTAGACATTGTTTATGATTTTGATTTACTTTTTTTATTTCTTTTCTTTCTTTTTTCTGCCCACGCTTGCCCATGTTTATCTAACTTAACCGTGAGATAGCGCATCACACGCTCATCACGTCGAAATTCTAAGTCAATGGCAGATATTGCAACATTGGGTGCTGCGAATTCAAAAAGATGATAGAAGCCACTCTTTTTATTCTCAATTGGATAGGCTAACTTTCTAAGACCCCAGTTTTCTTGATTCGAAATCGAACCTTTTTGAGTCTTTATTAAGTTTACATATTTCTGAACTGCTTCCTCTATCTGTGTTTCAGATAAAACGGGATTTAAAATGAAAACAGCTTCATATTGATTCATAATATTATTTTTTTGGATTGCAAAAATACACTTCTAAATAAATAAACACAAATAAATAAGGGGGTTTATTCTTTTAAATTTAAAATCATTAAAATATATTTAACTCCATATTTATTTAACTTTAAGTATTAAAATGTTATTTAATTTACAAGGTATGATTTTCAAAAACTGGTTGCTTTATATTTAAATTTAAGTAAAAAATTAAAAGTAGATTATGAATTTTTATCTTAATATGGGTCTACATCAAAATTTACTCTAGTATTTCTAAAAGCTGATATAGCTTGAAAACTTTTATAAGTTCTTAATAGAAGATTTTTTATTTCTTTTGAATTAAGCTTATCATCGGCTTTAATAAGTAAGTCTTTATTATACAAATTTCTAACCCTAGAAACATTAGGAAAAGTTGGCCCTAAAACTGAACCTTGATACGATTGCTTTATTACATTTGAAAACCATTCTGAAGCTATATTAACAGTTTCATATTGACGGCTTTTGAAAGTAATTCTAATCAACTTATAATATGGAGGATAATGATAATTTTTACGTTCATTTTTTTGTGTAATATATAACCCCTCATAATTGTAATCTATTACCTGTTTTAATGTTGGGTGTTCAGGTTGAAAAGTTTGGATCAAAACTTTTCCTTTCTGGTCAGCTCTTCCTGCACGTCCTGCGACTTGACACAACATTTGATAACTACGCTCATGAGCTCTAAAATCAGGTAAATTTAAAATATGATCAGCATTAATTACTCCAACTAGGAAGACATTTTTAAAATCTAATCCTTTCACAACCATTTGGGTGCCAATTAAAATCTGAATATGTTCCTTATCAAATGCTTCTATTATTTTATCAAAATCCCATTTACCTCTTGTGCTATCCCAGTCCATCCGGCCGATTTTAGTCTTTGGAAAAAGCTGATTTATTTGTTCTTCAATTTGTTGGGTTCCAACTCCTTTGGTTGTGAGGTTAGTCATACCACAAGCATTACATTGACTTGGCATAGGTATATTATATCCACAATAATGACAACGCAATTGGTTTTTAGTTTGATGATATGTAAGTGAAACATCACATTGTGTACACTGTGGAGAATAACCACAGCTCATACACTCTAAAATGGGTGCATAACCTCTTCGGTTTTGAAATAAAATTACTTGTTTTCCAAGACTTAAGGTATTTCTGATTTCATTGATAAGTTCTTTAGAAAACATACCTGACATATTCTTCTTTCGATGTGAATCTTTAAGATTGATAATTTCAATATTAGGTAGGGATACACCCCCATAACGTTCGGTTAGTTTCACCCAGCCATATTTTCCATTTCGAACATTTTCTGCAGTCTCTAATGAGGGTGTTGCAGAACCCAATATAACTTTGGCTTTCATTATGTTTGCAAGATATATTCCGCTGTCCCTGGCTTGATATCTAGGAGCTGGATCAAATTGTTTATATGAGTTTTCGTGTTCCTCATCAATAATGATTAATCCTAAATTTTTAAAAGGTAATAGAATAGAAGAACGAGCTCCTATAATTATTTTCCCATTTGACTCTTCATCTAAAACTTGATTCCATACTTCTGTCCTCTCATGAATAGAAAAGCGAGAATGGTAAACTAAAACACAATCTCCAAATCGAGCGGAAAGACGTTTAACAATTTGTGAGGTTAATGAAATTTCTGGCAAGAGATATAATATCTGCTTTCCAATCTTTAATTGATCATCTATTAAACGAATATAAATTTCTGTTTTGCCCGATGCAGTTACTCCTTCAAGAAGAACTACATCTTTCTTTTGAAGTACACCTTTCAAATCTTTAAGGGCAACCATTTGGGGTTTTGAAAGTATCTTTTCTAATTGTTGACTTTCAGATTGCTTAAATAATGCTCGATTAGTCTCTATGTAACTTTCCTTTAATATCCCCTTTTTAATTAAAGATTTTATTTGAGAGCTATTTACTTGGGCTTTTTCTTTTAATTCAGAGACCTTATAAGTTAAACTTAAATCCTTTCCGTTACTTAATAAAGCCATAATGATAGCTTTTTGTTTGGGCGCTCGTTGCAAGCTATTAAAAACTTGTTTTAGTCGAATTTTGTCTTGATATATTTGTGTTAAATGAACTACTCGTATTTTTTTAGGCTTAAATTTATCCTCAAGCTTTTGATAAATTATTGCTGCTTTTTTGTCAATCATGTCTAAAACCAAAGGCATTACTCTCTTAACTTCAGTAATTTGGCTAATTTCTTCAAGTTTTAAACTTTTTTTTTCAAGAGCTTCATATACAATATATTGTAAGTCAGATAGTTTTTTCAATTCATCTTTGCTTACATCACATTTAGTTAAAATTGTTTCGCTATGGATCATTAAAGCAGCTGGTAATGAAGCCCGAAACACTTCACCTTCAGAGCACATATAATAAGAAGATAACCACTTCCAAAAGTCAAGTTGATTTTTAGTGACTGTAGAAGTTTCATCTATTATCATAATGATTGGTTTAGGTTCATAACTTTGAGGAGCCACTTTATGAATCCTGGAGACTATACCGGTATAAATTTTTTGTTTTCCAAAAGGTACTGCAACACGAAAACCAAGACGTAAAATTATAGCTTGCTCCTCGGTTATAAAGTAGGTGAATGCTTTAGGCAATGCTAATGGAAGCAAAACATCAATAAAATTAATCTGCATATTAATTTACTTGTTGAGATACTTTTGGTTCTCTTTTAAATCTAGTAAGTGTAGCATTTAACTCAAATCCAAGCAGCAACATATTTGAATTAATCCAAATGTATAAAAGGAATATTAATAAAGCACCAATTGAACCATATAGTTGATTATAATTTGAAAAATTTTCAATGTAAATTCCAAAACCGAACGTTGTTAGAAAAAACAATAAAGTAGTCATTAATGCTCCTGGAGTAAAAAAAGGGTTTTTTCTTCCCTCAATTGTTCCAAAATAATAAAGGATATTTACAGTCAGATAAACAAAAAGACCAAAGAATGCAAATTGACCTATTCTTGTCCATCTTATCTCTGAGGGGATTAAGGATCCTAAATTTTTCAAAATATAAAACTCAAAATAAAAAAAAATTATAACAGTAAGCAAAGATAGCAGGGCTAGTATGACACTTACACCAACAGATAATAAATATTGTTTGAAAAAATTTCTAGAGAAAATCACATGGTAAGACTCCTCAAAACTACCAAAAATGGAAAAAACACCATTAGCAGATAAAAAAATAGAAAGTAAAAATACTGAGGAAAGTAATCCTGCTCTAGGTTTATTTCGAATATCTTCAAAGATATCAGCAAAAAAAGTTTGTGTTTCAGAAGGAAGAAAAAGCTCTATATAATTTAAAAAGGTTTGATCGAAATTGTCAATCCTTATAAAAGGAATCAAATCAATAAAAGGAACCAGATTTAAAATAAATAGAAGAAAGGGAAATAATGCCATAAAAAAACTATATGAAATACTACCTGCTCTAGAGGTCAAAGTTCCTTTAACAATCCCTATTATATACATTTCTAACAAATCATAAATTGAGAAACCATAAAATCCAGGTGGTTTTATCGCTTTTAAAAAAAACACAAGTGACTTAATTATAGGAAGTTGAAGTATTTTTGACATTATATAATCTCTTATATTAATACAAAGATAAAAGGCTACATCATATGATTAGATAAATACCTTAAAAATCGATAGCCTTTGTAACTTTGAAAAATGGAGATACAATTAATATGCATTGGAAAAACAGAACGATCTTTTTGGTCTAATGCAATAGATGAATATCAAAAACGCTTAAGGCACTACGTAAGGTTTTCAATTATTTACCTACCTGATATAAAAATGTCAAAAAAAATAGACCCCAATAAAGTTAAAATAGAGGAAAGTAAACTTTTTTTTCAAAAAATAAAAAAAAGTGACACGGTCATTCTTTTAGATGAAAAAGGAGAATCTTTTAGTTCTAAAATGTTTTCTAAAGAAATTGAAAATTACATGATAAAAGGAAAAAAGAAAATTATCTTCATGATAGGAGGTATTTACGGATTCTCTAATGAAATATACTTAAAGTTTCCAAAACAGATTGCTTTTTCTCAGATGACCTTCTCGCATCAAATGATACGCCTTTTTTTTTGTGAGCAACTTTATAGAGCGTATACAATTATTAATAATCATCCTTACCATAATAGTTAATTTTATGAATATTATTTTTGCCACTCACAATATTAAAAAGGTCGAAGAACTCAAAAAAATTATTCCCTCAGTGTATAAAATTATGAGTCTAAATGATATAGGATGTAATTATGACATTGAAGAAACAGGGTCTACTTTAGAAGAAAATGCTCAAATTAAAGCTGATTATGTTCGATATAAATATGGTTTAGATTGTTTCTCTGATGACTCAGGACTTGAAATAGATGCTTTAAAAGGTGCGCCAGGGGTTAATTCTGCCCGTTACGCTGGCCCAGAAAGAAATAATGATGCTAATATTAAAAAAATATGGAATGAACTTAAAGGTAATTACAATACCGAAGCATGTTTTAGATCAGTATTTTTTATTCATTTTAAAAGGAAAAAATATATCATCCAAGGAAAGGTAGATGGCAATATCATCGATGAAAAAAGAGGCTCAGATGGCTTTGGCTATGATCCAATTTTCATTCCAAAAAATTATGACAAAACATTTGCTGAATTAGGAGATAAAATTAAAAATAAAATCAGTCATCGTGCTTTGGCTACTTTTCAACTTTTAAAAATATTTAAAGATTCATAACATTTGAATGAATTTGATTTGATCTGAAAGGTTTTATGGATTTTTATATAAATTTATAACATGAGAAAGATCTGGTTTATTTTTTTAGTATTATTTGTTTTTAGGGGTCTTTCACAACAGGTCTTTACCGCGCAAGTTGAAAATGAAAATACAGGACTCCCTATGTCTAGTGTTCATGTGCTTAATCTTACACGAGTTATTGGATCAATTACAGATCAAAAAGGGTTTTTTAAAATCAAAGCTGATGTAAAGGATACACTCTATTTTTCATATTTGGGCTTTAAACCGTTAAAAATTGCTGTTACTAATGACATGCTAAAGTTTGGAGAATTTAAATTTTTAATGACCGAACTAGCTTTTGCTTTAGAAGAAATTGAAGTTAGGCCTTATCAATTAACAGGTTATTTAGATATTGATGTTAAAAACTCACCTATTAATAATGCAAAAAGATACAGTATATCAGGACTTCCTAATTTAGGTTACGAATCAGGAGGAAAAAGTCCTGGTAATGTTTCAAAAGCCATTGGAAAATTATTTAATCCATTAGATTTACTTAATAATATGTTTGGGAAAAACGCCATTCAAATGAGAAAATTAAAACGTATGCGTGAGGATGACGAGATAAAGAATTTATTAGTATCAAAATTTGATCGTCAAGTTTTAATTCAACTCTTAGGGATTAGACGCCAAGACATAGATGAAATTTTAAGAAATTGTAATTATTCCGACGCCTTCATGAATGAGTCTAATGACCTACAAGTTCTCGAAGCTATTTCAAAATGTTATGAAGAATACAGATTATTAAAACTATAAAGTAGTTTTCCTTTTTTGATATTTTCAAAATTAATTTTGGTTTAAAAAATCATATAAATCATTCAGATCATGCGAATTTTACTCGTATCTTTGCATGTTTAATAAATATATCATGCTACTCACCGCACTTAATGCCATCTCACCAATTGATGGTCGTTATCGGTCAAAAACAAAATCTCTTTCTGCTTATTTCTCTGAAGAAGCCTTAATAAAATATCGTGTAAAAGTTGAAATAGAATATTTCATTGCACTTTGTGAATTGCCATTACCAGAACTTGAAGATTTTAATCCCTCTTTATTTGATGAACTCCGAAGTATTTACCATCATTTTTCTTCAGACGATGCTTTAAAAATAAAAGATATAGAAAACATTACTAACCACGATGTAAAGGCTGTAGAATATTTTATTAAAAAAGAATTTGATAAATTAGAATTACAAAACTATAAAGAGTTCATTCATTATGGTTTGACGTCACAAGATATTAATAATACAGCAATACCACTTTCTTTAAAAAATGCAATAATAAATATATATTTACCTATTTTAGATAATGTTCTTGATAGTCTAAAAAACCTATCTGATAAGTATAAAGACATACCAATTCTAACAAGAACTCACGGACAACCAGCCTCCCCTAGCCGATTAGGGAAAGAAATTCATGTATTTTCTGTTCGTATTGAAGCTCAAAAGAAATTGCTTCTTCAAATCCCTTTTGGAGCTAAGTTTTCAGGCTCCACAGGCAACTTTAATGCCCATCAAGTTGCCTATCCAGATATAAACTGGAAAAAATTTGGAGTCAAATTTGTAGAAAAAAAATTGGGTTTGAGTTATTCGTTTCCTACAACACAAATCGAACATTATGATTCGTTTGCTGCTTTGTGTGATAATATTAAAAGAATTAACACAATACTTATTGACTTAAATCGAGATTTTTGGCATTATATTTCTATGGATTACTTCAAACAGAGAATTAAAGAGAGTGAAGTAGGTTCTTCTGCAATGCCACACAAAGTAAATCCAATAGATTTTGAAAATGCTGAAGGAAATCTTGGTATTGCTAATGCAATTTTTGAATTTTTATCAGGAAAACTTCCTGTTTCTAGGCTTCAGCGTGATTTGACTGACAGTACAGTTCTTAGAAACATAGGAGTCCCCTTTGGCCATACCTTAATTGCAATTAAATCAACTATTAAAGGCCTAGAAAAACTAGTTGTAAACTCTACTAAAATAGAAAATGATTTAAATTCCAATTGGTCAGTAATTGCTGAAGCAATCCAAACTATATTAAGAAAAGAAGGGTATCCTAATCCTTACGAAGCTCTAAAAGATTTAACACGAACAAATTCTGAAATTAATCGTGAGATTATTCAATTATTTATTGAAAAATTGGATATTGAAGATAGTGTAAAATCAAAACTTAAAGCCATAACACCGTTTAACTACACAGGAATATAAATTATTAATCATAAAATTAAATTTTATAATTATTTTAAAGTTTAAATATTACTGAATTTTTTAAATTCTTTTTATTCCCTCTATTTCTTTAACTTTGGTTTTAATAAAGTTTCACAACATAAGATGAAATATTCTAATCACGGACATTTATATAGATCAGTATCCTTCTTTTTGTTTTTTATTTTATTAGGATGCTCAAACGATTCTTTGGAAGATGATATATTGTATGGTTCATTTGATAGTGACGATATTGCTATTAGTTTAGAAGGTGAACTTCAAATAAGTGATTTTGTATGGAAGGGCCTAAATGAATTTTATTACTGGCAAGAAGATGTTACCGAACTTTCTGATGAAAAACTTATCGATCAAAAAGCTTACGGTCAGTACATTAATGAAAATCCGGTAGCTGAGACTTTTTTCAATTCATTAAAACATCCTGACGATCGCTTTAGCTGGATTCAAGATGACTATAGAATATTAGAAAACTCTCTACAAGGAATTATTGCTTCAAATGGAGTCGAGTTTGGATTGTTATATGCCTGCGAAAGCTGTAACGAACTTGTGGGATTTGTAAAATATATCTTAGAAGGATCTGATGCTGAAAACAAGAATATTAAAAGAGGTGATTTTTTTCTTGGAGTAAATGGAAATATCTTAACAACTAGTAATTATAGATCATTGCTTTATAGCGACAAACTTAACTACACTCTTAATATGGCATCGACTGATAGTGGAGTTTTAGCCTTAAACGGTATTGAAGTAAACTTAACTAAGGAAGAAAATTTTGAAATTAATCCAATTCAAGTTTCTAATATTATTCCTTTCGATGGAGGAATCAATGGCTATCTTGGCAATGTGGGTTATCTAATGTATAATCAATTTGTTGCGGATAAAAGTGATGATCTTAATGAAGTATTCGCAAACTTTAAAACTGAAGGAATTTCAGACTTAATTATTGACTTAAGATATAATGGAGGAGGCTCTGTGCAAAACTGTGTCGAGTTAGCAAGTATGATCACAGGCCAATTTACATCAGAAATATTTGCTGAAGAACAATGGAACAACAAATTGCTTACTTATTTACGTGAGCGTTTTGGGAAAGAAACCCTCATAAATCGATTTGTTTCTCAGCTTTCTAATGGAAATCAAATTAATTCGTTGAATCTAAATCGTGTATTTATTTTAACCACATCGGAGTCAGCATCAGCTAGTGAATTGCTTATTAACGGACTTGATTCATACATTGATGTAATTCAGGTTGGAGAAAGAACAGTTGGTAAAAATGTGGGTTCAATAACAGTTTATGACTATGTAGATAACGAACAAACTAAAAATCCTGATCACACTTATGCGATGCAGCCTATCGTTCTTAAAATAGCAAATAGTGAAGGATTTGCAGATTATTCTGATGGCCTCATACCTGACACAGAGATTGAAGAAGATATAAGAAATTTAGGTGTTCTAGGTGATTCTAATGAACAATTACTTAAATCAGTGCTTGATATCATAACTGGTTCTGGAAAAAGAAACATTCCAAAAGCTGAAATGTCAAGAGCTCTTTTGATAAAAGACCCTTTAATGCTTCAACGACAAAAAATGATAATTGAAAAAAAAGAACTTCAATCAATTTTAAAATAGACTATAATTTAATAATCCTGTAAGGTCTTTCTATGAGTTTTTCGTATGTGAATTGAAGAACAGATGTATAAAATAAATCTCCAGCCAAAGAATTTATAAAAAAGGGTATCGCAGCAGTAAAACAGGTAATTAATCCGGAGAGGTTGAGCGGATAAGAAATGTACCATACTCCCAAGTTGCTTATAAAAAAAAATGACATTGATGCTCCTAGAACTGTTATAAAAGACAATGAATTTGTTTTAAATCCAATAAAAGAGATAAATACAAAAGCACAATAAATAATAGGAATTAAGGAATGTAATCCAATATAAAGATCAGTTATAAACATACACAAGATTGGAACAAATATGGCTAACAACCGCTTGTTTACAAAATGAAATCCTGTAAAAAGAGCAATGCTTGTTATAGGGGCAAAATTTGGTGGATGTGGTAATAATCGTGTAATTACTGCTAGTATAACTAAGCCTAAAGCAATCTTGATTTCAGTTTTACTTTCTAACATACAAATTATTTTACAAAACTATAAAAATTTATATTATTTGGTTAAATACATCTTTCTTCTCAAGTATAAGTCATAAAACTCGTCTTCCTTAAGATTATCAATAAAAAGAATACTTTCGCCTGTGCTTTTCATTTCAGGACCTAGTTGTTTATTTACATTTGGGAATTTATTAAATGAAAATACTGGTTGTTTAATTGCATAACCCTTTAATCGAGGATTATATTCAAAGTCAGTTACTTTATTTTCACCAAGCATAACCTTAGTAGCATAATTCACATAGGGTTCCTTATACGCTTTAGCTATAAAAGGAACAGTCCTCGAGGCTCTTGGATTTGCTTCGATCACATAAACCATATCATCTTTTACAGCATACTGAATATTAATTAATCCAACTGTATTTAAAGCTAAAGCAATCTTGTGAGTATGATCCTTTATTTGTTGAACAACATACTCCCCAAGATTAAAAACAGGAAGTGTTGCATTTGAGTCGCCAGAGTGAATTCCACATGGCTCAATATGCTCCATGATTCCAATAATTTGAACATTTTCTCCATCACAAATTGCATCTGCCTCACACTCAATAGCTCCATCAAGATAATGATCAAGAAGTAATTTGTTATTTGGGATTTTTTGAAGCAAATCCACTACGTGTGCCTCTAAATCCTGCTTATTAATCACAATCTTCATTCCTTGACCACCAAGTACATATGAAGGTCTTACTAATATGGGAAAGTCTAATTCATCTGCTAAAGTTGATGCTTCATCAGCTGTTTGAGCCACACCAAACTCTGGATAGGGGATATTATTTTCTTTTAATAAAGTTGAAAAGCTACCTCTATCTTCTGCTAAATCAAGAGAATCAAAACTTGTACCGATTATATTTATTCCATACCTATTCAACTTTTCAGCCAACTTAAGAGCAGTCTGACCTCCTAATTGAACAATAACTCCTTGGGGTTTTTCATGCTGAATAATATCATAAATATGTTCCCAAAATACAGGTTCAAAATATAGCTTATCCGCTATGTCAAAATCTGTAGAAACAGTTTCAGGATTACAATTGATCATAATTGTTTCATAACCACATTCACTAGCTGCAATAACACCATGGACGCAGCAATAATCAAATTCAATTCCCTGGCCAATACGGTTTGGTCCAGAGCCTAAAACGATAATTTTTTTTCTATCTGAAACTTTACTTTCATTGTCACAATAAGGAAAACCATCTTTTAATTTTAATTTAGCTTCAAAAGTAGAATAATAATACGGAGTTTTTGCTTCAAATTCTGCAGCACAAGTATCCACCAATTTATATACCCTTTGAATTCCTAGTTCAATCCTCTTAGTATGCACTTCACTTTCTAAACATTTTAGCATATGAGCAACTTGTCTATCTGCAAAGCCTTTTTGCTTTGCTTCTAAAAGTAAGGCTTCATCTATTGTATTTATGTTAAAATTTGAAATCTCTTTACCCAATAAATGCAGCTCTTCATATTGTTTTAAGAACCACATATCAATTTTAGTAATTTCATGTATTCTTTTTAAAGGAATTCCAATCTGAATAGCATCATAAATTACAAAAACACGATCCCAACTTGCTACACTTAATTTACTTATGATAATATCATAGTCAGTATATCCTTTTCCATCTGCCCCTAGTCCGTTTCTCTTTACCTCTAAAGATTGAGTAGCTTTATGTAAAGCTTCTTGAAATGACCTACCAATGCCCATAACCTCTCCAACAGATTTCATTTGGAGTCCCAATGTTCGATCAGATCCTTCAAATTTATCAAAGTTCCATCGAGGAATTTTCACTATTACATAATCAAGAGTAGGTTCAAAGAGTGCAGATGTTGATTTAGTAATTTGGTTTTCAAGTTCATCGAGTGAATATCCTACAGCAAGTTTAGCGGCGATCTTAGCAATAGGATATCCAGTAGCTTTTGAGGCTAACGCTGAAGAACGAGAAACTCTTGGGTTAATCTCAATGGCAATAATATCTTCTTTCTCATCCGGACTTACTGCGAATTGGACATTACATCCTCCAGCAAAATCTCCTATACTCCTCATCATATGTATAGCCATATCTCTCATACGTTGAAAGGTCTTGTCTGATAGTGTCATTGCAGGTGCAACGGTAATAGAATCTCCAGTATGAATTCCCATAGGATCCATATTTTCAATCGTGCAAATAATCACAACATTGTCGTTTTTGTCACGAAGCAACTCTAACTCATATTCCTTCCATCCAATTAAAGCTTTGTCAATCATTACCTCATGAATGGGAGAAACTTCTAACCCTCGTGTCAACAATTCATCAAAATCTTCTACTTTATGAACAAATGACGCTCCTGCACCCCCAAGGGTGTAGGAAGCTCTAATAACTAACGGAAATCCAAACTCTTGAGCAATTTCTTGCCCTTTGAGATAAGAATTTGCTGTTGCTTGTGGAGCCATTGAGACACCTATTTCTAGCATTAATTCTCTAAATCGTTCGCGATCTTCTGTAATCTGAATAGCATCAATATCTACACCTATTATTTCTACTCCAAAATCTTTCCAAATTCCTTTTTCATCTGCTTCAATGCATAAATTTAGTGCAGTTTGGCCACCCATGGTAGGCAATACAGCATCTATTTTATGTTTTTTCAAAATATGAATAATAGACTTAGTATTAAGGGGTTTTAAATAAACATGATCTGCCATAGTCGGATCAGTCATGATTGTTGCAGGATTTGAGTTTATCAATATAGTTTCTATTCCATCTTCCCTTAATGAACGAAGTGCTTGTGTTCCAGAATAATCAAACTCACAAGCTTGTCCGATAATTATAGGACCAGAGCCGATTACTAAAATACTTTTGATTGAGTCTACTTTTGGCATAGTTGTAAATTAATTTTCAATATAAAAAAAAGGTGTTACTCTTAAAAAAGTAACACCTCTATTATGGTAAAATTTGACCATTATTTTTTGTGACGTGGTTCAGATGAAACAGATATTTTTTTTCTTCCCTTTGCACGACGAGAAGCTATTACTTTTCGTCCATTTGCAGAAGACATCCTTTCTCTGAAACCATGTTTATTTCTTCTTTTTTTTCTTGAGGGTTGGAATGTTCTTTTCATAATATCCTTAAGTGGAATTTAGAGCAACTCAAAGCCGGGCAAATATACAACAAGTTTTTTGTCTTCCAAATCTGATTATCAACATTTCGCCACTGTTTTTTTTTACCTTTGATAAAAAATTAAAATGTTTCCAAAGTTTATAAAATTAGTATTTGCTGTTGCGTCTTTTAGTTATGGAATTTATCAATTTATTGATGATTATATTGGTAATGGCATATTGATGGTTATTATATCGGCAATGTTTATTCTTCTATACTTTAAAAATGAATTAATATTTCTTGCATTTTTGCGTTTGAGGAAACAGGATTTTGAAGGTACAGAAAAATGGTTAATGCGTATTTCAAACGTAGAAAGTAATCTTGTTCGTAAACAGCAAGGTTACTACAATTACCTTTTAGGTATTATTCACTCACAAAAAAATCTAACACAATCCGAAAAGTATTTTAAAATAGCTATAAAATTAGGTCTATCAATGAATCATGACCTTGCTATGGCTAAAATGAGCTTAGCTGGTATATATCTTCAGAAAAGAAGGAAGCGCGAAGCCCAACAATTACTTGTTGAAGCAAAAAAACTCGATAAACATGGAATGCTTTCAGGCCAAATGAAAATGATTCAACAGCAAATGAAACGTATTTAATAATACCCCGGTTCTGGTATTGCTATTTCATAATATTTTCTGGAATTATTGTTTAAATGATTTTGAATTAGCCATGGATTATGAATCTTTAATAATTTATAATTAATACCATGCTTTTTAGCATATTCAGCAATGTTTATAATAGGAATGTCAATTCCAATTTTACGAACAGGGACATTTTGATATAAATCATTCTCTTCATAAATATAACCATAACGATCTGGATGAGACATAATTTCTTTTACCGCAAGAATTCGAAAAATATATCGACTGGTTTCTTTATTTAATAATAAATCATAATAGTTATCAACCAGCTGCTTGTTTAAAAGTCTATCAATTCCATACATACCTCTATTATATGCAGCAGCTGCAATAGTCCAACTTCCAAAACGCTCTTTTGCTTTCAATAAATACTTACAAGCTACTCTAGTTGATTTTTCAATATGATATCGTTCATCCACATTATTATTGACTTCTAGACCATACTCCTTTGCAGTAGAAGGCATTAATTGCCAGAATCCTTTGGCACCCTTTGGAGAGCGTAAGTTTTCTAAACCACTTTCAATAACGGCTAAGAATTTAAAGTCTTCAGGTACACCTTCCTCTTTTAAGATTTTTTCAATGGTGGGAAACCACTTATTTGATCTCTTAAGAAGCAACATCATATTGGACTGCCAATAGGTATTGACCAATAACTCTTTATCAAGACGCTCTCTTAAATCTGGAGAATTTAATGGAGCCTCTTCACCAGAAAAATCCAATACCTCTGGGATTTTTAAAGCATAAACTTTAGAGGATTCTCCTCCTCCGTAAATATTAAATGCAGTAAAAATTTCAGGATTTACGGAACTAAATCCATAAATTATTAGTATTATTAAAAAAGAAATACCTACATATGCTTTATACATTATTTCATAATAGATTTTAGTATTAATTTAAAACAAATTTAAATATTTTCAATAAGAAGTTTTGGTAATTCATGGTTAAACCAGTTAGCCTGAGTAATTATTATCGCATGCCCCCCTTTAATTTTTATATAAGGCTCAAGTAAATTTTTTATGGGAAAAACAGTATCTGATATACCCTGTATATGAATAAGATCTTTAGGTGTGTTGTATTGATCCCAATGTACTAAAGAATCAATTGCCCAATTTAGATATTCAGGATTTCTTTCTGAAAGGTAGCGCTGATATAATTCTATTCTTTTTTTAATTCCTTTTCCAAAAGCAAATAATGCCAAATGGTCAATATTATTTATCCATTTTATTGGTAAAAGTTTATGTGCATTTGTTTTCTGAGCCATTTTCATAGAAAATGGAAGTTCTACATTATTCTTTATGCTTGAAATAATAACAGTATTACTTACTTTAATGTGCTTTGCCATTTCTTGGACTAAAACTCCTCCAAAAGAAACTCCCAAAAGGATAGGATTTTTATGATTAACTCTATCACACATTCTTTTTGCATATGAGCTGAGAGATTCATTTTGTTTAGGTGGAAACCAGCTTAAAAGATGAATTTTGAAGGGGTTTTGCAAATCTAAAAACTCAAATATTTTTGGGCTTGCTGCCATTCCTGGCATACAATAAAGATGGATTATTCTCATTTTAATGAATAATTATCGAATTGCTTGTATAAATTTTGTAGTTTTGTAATTCTTTTTTATAACAAAAAATAAATTTACAAACAATATTTAAATAGTATTCAATTCTTTAATTTATGAACGATTTAACTTTAGTCAATAATGAGTTTCTACGTCAATTCGAAGTTAAAGTAGATAACAGTCTAGCTAGAATTGAATACTCTGAGCAAGAAAGAAAAATTTTTCTTACCAAACTTCATATACCTGAAGGAATTAAAGATAAAAAATTCGAAGATGCTTTTATTGTTCAGGTCCTCGAATTTATTTCTAATAAAAATCTTCGTGTTGTTCCTACCTCTCCTAAAATTGCAAGATTTGTTCGTGGAAACCGACGTTATAAGCAATTATTGCCAGTTGGTATCAAGCTTTAAATATTAGAACGAAACCTTACATATCCAGCATTATCAATTTGTTGTAAATGCACCTCACGTAAAGTATTTACCCACATGGGATTCCAAGGAGCCCTCACTTTTATATAGTTCTCAGTAAAGCCTGTTATGTATCCTTCTCTATTTTCTCCTTCAAATAAAACGGTAAAATTTTTCCCAAGTTGAGATTCATAAAAAGCTCGGCGTTTTTTGACTGATAAAGCTCGGAGCATTTTACTTCGCTTATTTCTGATTTCTTTATCAACAATTTCATTAATGTTTAAAGCTTCTGTGTTAGGTCTCTCAGAATAAGTAAATACATGCAAATAAGAAATTTTTAAATTATTTATATAATTGTAAGTTTCTAGAAAATCATTATCAGTTTCACCAGGATAGCCAACTATAACATCAGCTCCAATACATGCGTGTGGAAGTAAGGTATTGATTTGCGATATTTTCTCGCTGTACATTTTAGACATATATCGCCGTTTCATACTTTTTAAAATTTTATCACTGCCACTTTGTAATGGAATATGAAAGTGAGGCACAAAGCATTCACTTTTTGAAATAAAGTCAATTATCTCATTATTTAAAAGATTTGGCTCTATAGAAGAAATCCTGATTCTATTTATAATTTTAAGAGACTCTAAAGAACTAATAAGATCTAAAAAAGTATGCTCATGATTTTTATTTCCAAATTCTCCTTTGCCGTAATCTCCAATATTAACTCCAGTCAAAACAATTTCTTTGAATCCAGATGCCACAATTTTTTGAGCATTGCTCAAAATATTATTTAGAGCGTCACTTCTCGAAATTCCTCTTGCCCTAGGAATAGTACAATAGGTACATTTATAATCGCAACCATCCTGGACTTTCAGAAAAGCTCGTGTTCGATCATTTATTGAATAACTTGACTCATATACATTGGCTTGTTCAATTTCACAAGAATATACTTTCCCCTGTTTATTTTTAGTAAGATCTTGAACATAATCAATCAATTTAAACTTTTCAGTCGCACCTAATACCAAATCTACCCCATCTATAGCAGCTATTTCTTTTGGTTGTAATTGTGCATAACATCCAATAGCAGCAATAAAAGCCATCGGGTTCTGCTTTAAAACTTTTTTTACTAAATGTTTAAGTTGTTTATCTGCATTATCAGTAACAGAGCAAGTATTTATCACATATAAATCTGCATGTTTATCAAAAGATACTTTTTCAAAATATAGAGCATCAAAATCTCTAGATATTGTTGCTGTTTCAGAAAAATTTAGTTTACAACCAAGAGTATGAAAAGCAACTCGAGGAAGTTTAATTAATTTTTCTTCTGCTGAGTTAAGGATATTTTCCATAACCGTTTTAAAACTGTAAATTCGATACAAATATATTAACAAAATATATATTGTGAAGTCGCTATCAATTCTTTGTTCATTTGTATTAAACTTAACATTTATTTTTATTCTTAACAGTTGTGATGATAAAGACCTAATTGAAGGTCGTAAAGTCTTTAGATATAATGAATATAGAAATATCACTTCTTTGGATCCCGCATTTTCAAGAAACCCTCAAAATATCTGGCCAATCAATCAACTTTTTAATGGCCTTGTTCAATTGGATGAAAAATTAGGAATAAAACCAGAAATTGCTTGTTCCTGGAATATAAGCCCAGATGGTCTGACATACACTTTTATCCTTAGAGATGATGTTTTCTTTCATTCGTCGCCTCTTTTTGGGTCAAAAAATACGAGAAAAGTTATTGCTAAGGATTTTGTTTATAGTTTTGATCGTTTGAAAGATCCAAAAATTGCATCACCAGGTGGCTGGGTTCTTCAAAATGTAAGAGATTATGAAGCAAAGGGTGATAATATTTTTAAAATCAAGTTAAAAAAGGCTTTTCCTGCATTTTTAGGTTTACTTACAATGCGTTATTTTGCGGTTGTACCAAAAGAAGTAGCATCTCATTATGGATCAAATTTTCGTTCCAAACCAATCGGTACGGGACCTTTTTATTTTAAGAGATGGGATGAAAATATAAAGCTAGTGATGCTTAAAAACCCAAACTATTTTGAATATGATGAACAAGGCGAAAGACTACCATATCTTGATGCTGTTTCCGTAAGGTTTATTCCAGATATTCAAAGTGAATTCATGCTATTTTTACAAGGGAAATTTGATTTTATTAACTCTCTAGATGCTTCATATAAAGATGAATTATTAACCCCTGAAGGAGAACTAAGATCAAAGTATATTAACAAGCTAAATATGTTTAAGGGTCCTTATCTTAATACAGAGTATATTGGAATATATCTTGAAAATAAAAATCCTGCAATTCAATCTAAAAAAATTCGTCATGCTATAAATATTGGTTTTGATAGAAATTTAATGATTGCTTATTTAAGAAATAATATTGGTTATCCAGCAAAAAAAGGATTCATTCCAAAAGGGCTTCCTAGCAATAGCTCACTGGACTTTGAATATAATCCCAAATATGCACGAAAACTTGTTGACAGCTTCATTGCTGAAACAAATCAGACTCCAAAGCTAAAAGTTGCTACTGATGCTAATTATCAAGACCTTTGCGAGTATTTACAACGTGAGTTGCAAAAAATAGGCATCGAAATCCAGATTGAGGTAATGCCAACAGCCTCTCTTCGCCAAGCAAAGTCTTCAGGAAGACTAGAGTTATTTCGTGCCAGTTGGATTGCAGATTATCCAGATGCAGAGAATTATCTTTCTCTATTCTATAGTGATAACTTTTCGCCTAATGGTCCGAACTATACACATTATTTAAATCCAATATTTGATTCTTTATATCAAGAATCATTAAGCTTAATTTCAGATAGTTTACGAATAAAGAAATATAAAGAAATGGATGAAATCTTAATGTCTGATTTTCCAATTATTCCACTTTATTATGATCAGGTGGTTCGTTTTGTTCAAAAAGATGTAGAGGGGATGAAAATAAATCCTATAAATCTTTTAATTCTTAAAAACGTTAGTAAGAAATGAGATTTGTTAAAGAGGATTATTTAAAAACTACTCTTTTTTAAATTTTGAATATTTATTTTTGAATTTGTCTATTCTCCCAGCAGTATCAACAAGCTTTGATTTGCCAGTGTAATATGGGTGAGAAGTTCTTGATATTTCAAGTTTGACTAAAGGATACTCAATTCCGTCTACTTCAATGGTTTCTTTTGCGTTTACAGTTGATTTAGTAATAAACACGTCATCATTGGACATGTCTTTAAATGCAACTAACCTATAGTTATCAGGATGGATGTCTGCTTTCATCATTTTTAGATTGTAAGCAAATTTAATTTTTATTTTTTTAAATAAGTAATACCCAGCATTTTTTTTTAATTTGGATTGAATTTTAAAATTTCTATTATGGAAAATAAAAATCCTTCTATTAAGTCTAGTATTATTAACTATGGTGCTATTCTGGGTTTAATTTCAGTTTTTTTTCAGTTAATGCTCTTTTTTTTAGACATGCATTATAAAAATGATTCATCAGCTGGGATTGTAGCCCTATTAATTTCTATGAGCGTAATTATCTACTCATTTATAGATTTTAAAAAACACAACGAAGGATATATTTCGCTCTCAGAAGCATTAAAGATTGGCTTGGGTGCCTCTTTAGTTTCCGCTCTAATAAATATAATATATACTCAATTACTTGTAAACTTTTTAGATCCTGAAACTATGCAGAAATCATTGGAATTGTCCATGGATACTATGCGTGCTCAAAACCCTGAAATTCCTCAGGAAGCACTTGATACTGCGAGATCCATACAAATGAAAATGTCAAGTCCATTAATTTTTTCAGCTTTTCAAATAATATTTTCTTTATTTTTTGGTTTTATAATCTCACTTATCGGAGGACTTATAGTCAAAAAATCAAGACCTGTATAAACCAAATTTCTTAATTTTACAGGTATGCAAAAACCTGTTGATGTTTCCATTATTATCCCGTTATTGAATGAGGAATTATCATTAATACCTCTAAATAATTGGATCTTTAAAGTTTTTAAACTTCATTCATTTAGTTTTGAACTTATTTTTATCGATGACGGAAGTACAGATAAATCATGGGAAATCATCAAAAAATTAAGTTTTGAGTATAAAAGTGTTAGAGGAATACGCTTTGGGAAAAATTTTGGAAAATCACAGGCATTAAATGCTGGTTTTAAAATAGCAATAGGGAAATATGTAGCAACCTTAGATGCTGACCTGCAAGACTCTCCTGAGGAAATCCCTGAATTAATAAAAAACCTTAACGAAGGAGGATATGATTTAATTTCAGGATGGAAGAAAAAGCGTTTTGACTCTGTAATATTTAAAAATATACCTTCAAAGCTTTTTAATTGGGCTGCAAGAATGGTATCTGGTATTAAGTTAAACGATTTTAATTGTGGTATTAAAGTATACCGTAATGAGGTGATTAAAAATATTGATGTATATGGTGAAATGCATCGATATATACCTTTACTAGCTGCTCAAAAGGGTTTTGATAAAATAGGAGAAAAAATTGTTCAGCATCAAGCTCGTAAGTTTGGCCATACTAAATTTGGAACTGATCGTTTTTTTAAAGGTTTTCTAGATTTAATCACCTTATGGTTTATAAACAAATTTGGAAAAAGACCTATGTATTTTTTTGGCCTTTGGGGAAGTTTAATGTTGTTCTTTGGATTTAGTTTCACACTCTATTTAGGAATTGATAAGTTATTTTTTGATATGCGAGCAAGACTTATTACTAGCCGCCCTGAATTTTATATAGCTTTAACACTAATGATATTAGGAAGTCAGTTTTTTATAGCAGGATTTTTAGGGGAAATCATTTTAAGAAGTAAAGAAAATAAAAAACGCTATATCATTAAAGAAGAAACTACCAACAGATGATCCCTAAAGATATTATTAATGAATGGCTTTCAGCCCCTTTTGACATAGAGACTCAAAATCATGTAAAGTCCTTAATGAAAAACCCTGTAAAACTTGAAGATGCATTTCACTCATCTCTGAAATTTGGAACTGGTGGCATGAGAGGTATTATGGGCGTTGGAACAAATAGAATTAATAAATACACATTAGGAAAAAGTACACAGGGTTTGTCCAGCTTCCTAAAAAAAAAATATCCTTTAGAAAAACTTAAAGTAGTTATAGCTTTTGATTGTAGACACCAAAGTAAAAGTCTTGCAAAAATTGTAGCAGATGTTTTTACCGCGAATGGTATTTATTGTTATCTATTCAGTGATTTACGTCCCACACCTGAACTATCTTTCGCTGTTCGTCATCTAAAAACTCATTGTGGCATAGTGTTAACCGCTTCACATAACCCACCAAATTATAATGGCTATAAAGTTTATGGAAAAGATGGAGGACAGCTTGTCCCCCCAGATGATATGGCTGTTATAAATGAAATCGAAAAAATTGCTTTTAAAGATATTAAATATCAAGGAAATTCTAATCTTTTAAAATACATAGATAAAGATTTAGATTCGGCCTATCATAAAGTAGTAATTGAAGATGCAAAAGTTCATGACGATGATAAGAGTGAACTTAAAATTATCTTTACCCCAATTCATGGAACTGCCATAACTGCTATTCCACAAGTTCTAGATAAAGCGGGTTATAAAAGTATTTTTGTAGTTAAAGAACAAGAAAAGCCGGATGGAAATTTTCCTACCGTAGTTTCTCCAAATCCAGAGGAAAAAGAAGCATTAAGTTTGGCTATGAAACTTGCTTATAAAAAACAAGCTGATATTATATTAGGAACGGATCCAGATTCAGATAGACTAGGAATTGCTATACTAGATTCAAATCAAAAACCTTTTTATCTCAACGGTAATCAAATTATGGTTGTTTTAACTGAATACATTCTCTCCAAAAAGAAAGCTAAAAATTTATTGAGTGAAAACGCCTTTATCGCAAGTAGTATTGTATCTACTCCAATGCTAAGATCAATTGCAGAAGCATATAATATAAAATTCAAAAGTTGTTTAACAGGATTTAAATGGATAGCCCAACTTATCGAAAATCATCCTGAATTAAATTTTATAGGAGGAGGAGAAGAAAGTTATGGATATCTAGTTGGTTGTCAGGTCCGCGATAAAGATGCTGTTTCCGCGAGTCTTCTTGCATGTGAACTTGCCTCTGAGCTAAAATCAATAGGGAAAAGTATTTTTGATTTTCTTTTGGAATGTTATAAAAAATACGGTCTATTTCATGAACGCTTAATTTCAGTAACTAAAGAAGGTAAAAAAGGAGCCAATGAGATTATTAGTCTAATGGAAAAATTCAGAAATGAGCCACCCAAAGAAATAGCAGGTGTAAAAGTTTGTATTATTGAAGATTACAAGTACAGTAATCGGATAAATTTAAAAAATCAAGAAAAAGAAAGAATTGATCTGCCAAAGTCAGATGTATTGATCTTTAAACTTTATGATGGAAGTAAAATTTCTCTAAGACCAAGTGGAACAGAACCTAAAATTAAGTTTTATTTTAGCGTTAAAGCTCGATATGACAGGGAAAGTTCGTGGCATAAACAGCAGAAAAAACTTGATAAGAAAATAGATCGTTTTATCAAAGATTTAATGAACTAATGTTGACTTCTTTTAAAAAAATACTTCATTTTGGTTCCAACTTCAAAGGATATGCTCTTTTAAATATCTTTTTTAACTCTCTTTATGCTCTTTTTAGCGCATTATCTTTCTTGTCTTTAATACCAATGTTAGATGTACTTTTCAAAACTACAGAGAAAAAAATATCTTCAATAGAATATAAGAGCCTATTTAGTTTACATGTATATGTAAAAGATACTCTAAACCATTACATATCTAATCAATTGGCTGAAAATATCGAGGAAACTCTAATATTTGTGATTGCCCTAGTTTTAAGCTTGTTTCTTTTAAAAAATTGCTGTAATTATTTAGCATTATTCTTTATCACATATCTTAAGAATGGTATTTTAAAAGATTTACGCAATACACTTTATCAAAAGATTATTACACTTCCTATCAACTTCTTTAACGAAAAAAGAAAAGGAGATCTAATGGCTAAAATGACTAGTGATGTAACTGAGATTCAAAATTCTTTTTTATCAATTCTAGAATTAATTGTAAGAGAGCCTTTGACTATTTTATTTTCCTTAAGTGCAATGTTTTTTATAAGCTTTAGACTGACATTTTTTGTTTTAATTTTCATTCCATTTTCTGGTTGGATTATTTCACTTTTAGGTAAAAGTTTGAAAAAAAATTCAGCTCTAATTCAACAAGAACAAGGAGATTTTTTAACAATAATAGATGAAACAGTTAATGGACAAAAAATTATAAAGACATTTGGTGCTGGTGAGCATTTTAAAAATAAATTTTATGCAGCAACCCAGCGTTTTTACAATTTTTCAAATCAACTCATACACCGATCAAGTCTAGCTGGTCCGGCAAGTGAATTTCTTGGTGTGGCTGCAATTGGAATTTTACTTTGGTTTGGTGGACGTTTGGTTCTTGTAGATGAGAGTATAAGTGGAACTACATTTATTGCATACATAGGTCTAGCATACAATATTTTAACCCCTGCCAAGGGAATTAGTAAAGCAGTTTATAGCATTCAGAAAGGAAATGCTTCGGCAGACAGAATTTTTAAAATTTTAAATACAGAAAATAGCGTGAAAGATGCTGAAAACCCTTTTATTTTAAAAAGTTTTAAGAATAGTATTGTTTTCGATAAAGTGTTTTTCAGTTATGAAAATAAATCTGTGATTAAAAATTTATCATTTGAAATCAAAAAGGGAAAAATGGTAGCTTTAGTTGGGCCTTCTGGAAGTGGAAAAACCACTTTGACTCACCTAATTAATCGTTTTTATGATATTGACAAGGGAATTTTGAGTATAGATAGTATTCCAATAAATAAAATTCAAAAAAAGAGTTTATATAAAAATATAGGTATGGTTAATCAAGAATCAATTCTTTTCAATGATACTGTCTTAAATAATCTCTTACTAGGTCGATCAGATGCTAGTAAAAGTGATGTTATTTCAGCTGCTAAGGCAGCCAATGCCCATAAGTTTATTGAAGAGCTTCCTGATGGATATAATACAAATATTGGTGACTTGGGAAATAAGCTTTCAGGAGGTCAAAAACAACGTTTAACTATTGCGCGTGCAATATTAAAGGATCCCCAGCTATTAATTCTAGATGAGGCAACTTCAGCACTTGATACTGAGGCTGAAAAACAAGTTCAGCAGGCTTTAGAAAAATTGATGCTAAATCGAACTTCATTGGTCATTGCCCACAGAATCTCTACTATTCAAAAAGCAGATACCATTTTAGTCTTAGATCAAGGAAAAATTGTTGCTTCTGGTAAACATAAAGAGCTTCTAGCAGTTAACAAACACTATAAAAAATGGGTTCAAATACAAAAAATGGATTAAACTTTTTATCTTCACTATTTTACATAAATAAAAAGAAAATAATTAGTCTAGATTTTGCCAAATGAAGCTACACCAAAATCTTGCATTAGGAATCGAATCCTGTCTTAAAAATATACTTCAGTATAAAAGTGCCATAAGACCATCCCTAAATCTGCTACTCAAAAAAAATAAAAGATGGGGCTCTAGGGACCGAAGGCTTATCGGGGAGGGTATTTTTGAGATTATCCGATGGAAAAGAAAATTTTCTGAAATGGGTAAACTTGATCCTAAATCAGATCGATATTATTGGAGTCTTTTGGGTATCTGGGTCATTAATAAGAATATCCCTTTACCAGAATGGGATTTTTTTTCAGAAATAAAAAGTGAAACTTTCTCTTTAAATTTAAAACCTAAAAAAAATGCAAGAGCTATTTTACAATCCATTCCTGATTGGTTAGATAATTTGGGACTAAAAAATTTTGGGAAATCCATCTGGGAAAAAGAGATTAGAAGCCTAAATGAAAAAGCTCCTCTTGTAATAAGGGTTAATATCTTTAAAACGACTCCGATAAAACTTAAAAATATATTAAAAAAGAAGTACGGAATCGAATCTACAATAATACCAGAATTCCCAACTGCACTGTTTTTAAATAAACATCAAAAATTGAATCATATAGAATTATTTAAGCAAGGTTGGTTTGAAGTTCAAGATGCAAATTCTCAAAAAGTATCAATTTTTGCTGATCCAAAACCAGGTATGCTTGTTTTCGACGCTTGTGCTGGAGCAGGAGGAAAAACACTTCACCTTGCCAATCTAATGAAAAATAAGGGGCGTATCATAGCATTAGATCCAAATAAAAAAAAATTAGAACAACTCGAGAAACGTATCAAAAGAAATGGAGTAAGAATCGTTAAAATTCAAAATATAGATTCTGATGATATATTCAAAAAGTACAGAAAAAATGTTGATCTTGTTCTAATCGACGCTCCTTGCAGTAGTCTCGGAGTGTTAAGACGAAATCCTGCATTGAAGTGGCATATGAATCCAAAACAGATTGATAAATTAATTCAAGTACAGCAAGAAATACTCCGTAAGCAATCTATTTTAGTTAAAAAAGGCGGTACTTTAGTATATTCAACTTGCTCAATTTTTTCAAATGAAAATGAAAAACAAATTCAAAACTTTCTAAAATCTAACTCAGGAAAATCTTTTCGTTTAGAAAAAGAGAAAACCCTACTAACTCAAAACTCAAAAGGAGATGGTTTTTATATGGCTCGATTAAATAGAATATAGTTTTAATAAAGATTTATAAAGATTAAATTTTTAACCTTATTTCTTGTAAAAGTAAAATTAAATTAGTTGAAAAGATATTTAATAGTGTTGTGAATAACTCTGCAACAACTTGATGTTTTATGGTATTTTTGAGTATAAAAAAACAATAGAAAAGATGTATTTTTAAATCTTAAAAATTGTTTTCTATGCTTCTGTTTTTTGGCAATACGAAATCCAAGGTTTTTGTTGTTGAAACTTCTTCATCTCTAACATCAGAAAACACCAAAAAACTACAGTGGCTCTTTGACAATGCACCACAGATTAAAAATTCTAGTATTCATGGTAGTTTTGTGGGGCCAAGAGCAAATATGATTACTCCATGGAGCACCAATGCTGTTGAAATTACAGAAAATATGGGTATCGAAGGAATACTTCGTATTGAAGAATATTTAAATAAAAAAACTATTAAAAATATTGACCCCATGTTATTTGTTGAGGTTAATAGTTTAAATCAAAAACTATTCTCTATCAATATAAAACCTGAAAAGGTATATGAAATTAATGATATCGAAGATTACAATCTTAAAGAGGGTCTAGCTCTTAACCGTGAAGAAATAGATTATTTGAATGAATTATCGGATTCCTTAGATAGACCGTTGACTGATTCTGAAGTCTTCGGATTTTCTCAAGTAAATTCTGAACATTGTCGTCATAAAATCTTTAATGGGGAGTTTGTTGTTGATGGCCAAGTTAAAAAAAGTAGTCTTTTCAATCTTATAAAAAAAACCTCTAAAAAAAATCCTAATAAAATTATTTCAGCCTACAAGGACAATGTAGCCTTTATAGAGGGCCCAAGTATTGAACAATTTGCACCTCAATCTGCTGATTTACCGAGTAGTTTTATGAAAAAAACTATTGATAGTGTGATTTCATTAAAAGCAGAAACTCATAACTTTCCAACAACTGTTGAGCCTTTTAATGGAGCAGCAACGGGGTCAGGAGGAGAAATTCGTGATCGTTTAGCTGGTGGAAAAGGATCTCTTCCACTTGCTGGAACTGCAGTTTATATGACTCCATACTCACGGATCCAAGATGATTGGCGGAAAAGTTCCTTTAAAGAACGAGAATGGCTTTATCAAACTCCAATTGATATTTTAATTAAAGCATCAAACGGAGCATCAGATTTTGGAAATAAATTTGGTCAGCCACTAATTGCAGGTTCTCTACTTACTTTTGAACATGAGGAAAATGGAAGGCGTCTAGGTTTTGATAAAGTTATTATGCTTGCAGGAGGAATTGGTTACGGGAAGAAAGAGCAAGCTCAAAAGGGTCTTCCTAAAAAAGGAGATAAAATTGTTATTTTGGGTGGAGATAATTACCGAATTGGCATGGGTGGAGCTGCTGTTTCTTCAGCTAATACAGGTGCCTATGGAAGTAAAATTGAACTTAATGCTATTCAGCGTTCCAATCCTGAAATGCAAAAACGAGTTGCGAATGCTATTCGCGGATTGTTTGAAAGTAAGAGAAACCCTATTATATCAATCCATGATCACGGAGCTGGAGGTCATCTAAATTGTTTATCAGAATTAGTTGAAGATATTGGAGGTGCAATAAATATTGATAGACTTCCTTTAGGCGATTCTTCTCTTTCTGCTAAAGAAATAATTGGGAATGAATCACAAGAACGTATGGGACTTATTCTTCGTCCTAAAGACGCAGATCATTTAAAAAGAATAGCCCAACGCGAACGCGCTCCATTTTATATAGTTGGCGAAGTAACTGATGATCACAATTTTTCTTTTTATTCTAAAGAAACTAATCAAAAACCTATTAATTTAAAACTCTCAGCACTCTTTGGCAGCTCCCCAAAAACCATTATGGAAGATACTTCTGTAAATCATAAATATGATGAATTATCATATTCTCAAAAAGAAATAAAGCATTATATTAAGAAAGTTCTTCAGATAGAGGCAGTTGCAAGCAAGGATTGGTTAACCAACAAAGTCGATCGTTGCGTAACTGGTCGTGTAGCTCAACAACAATGTGTAGGAGAGCTTCAGTTGCCTTTAAGTAATTGTGGAGTAATTGCTTTAGATTATAGAGGACAAAAAGGAATTGCTACTTCAATTGGACATGCACCTGTTAGTGCACTAATTAGTGCTAAAAAAGGAAGCAATACAGCCATAGCTGAAGCATTAACTAATATTGTTTTTGCTCCACTTGAAGAAGGGCTCAAAAGTGTTTCACTTTCAGCAAACTGGATGTGGCCATGTAATAATCTAGGAGAAGATGCTCGTTTATATGAAGCTGTTCAGGAATGTTCAGATTTTGCTATTTCATTAGGTATTAATATTCCCACAGGAAAGGATTCCCTTTCTATGAAACAAAAATATTCTGACGGAGATGTATTAGCTCCAGGAACTGTTATTATTTCTGCGTCAGGTCAATGTAAAGATATCTGTAATATTGTTACCCCTGTAGCTACATTAAATGGAGGAGATATATACTATATTGATTTTGCACAAGACCAGTTTTATTTGGGGGGATCTTCTTTTGCTCAAAGTCAAAATTGTATTGGTAAACATACTCCATCTGTTCAAAACGCTGATTATTTTAAAAAAGCATTTAATTGTGTTCAAGATCATATATTAAATGGAAAAATTAATGCAGGCCATGATATTGGATCAGGAGGCTTGATTACATCCTTACTAGAACTTTGCTTTCCCTCTTCTTCATTAGGTTTAGAAATTGACTTTAGTGGTTTAAATGAAGATGATTTAATAAAAATTCTTTTTTCTGAGAAAGTAGGTGTTATTCTTCAATCAAATGAAAATCTAACTACTTCTTTTGAAAAGATGGGAATTAAAGCTATCAAGATTGGTAGAACTACTAAACAAAATATTTTAACTATTGGTGAAATTCATTTATCAATACCGCTAATGCGTAAGACATGGATGACAACATCTACTAAACTTGAGTCAAAGCAAACAAAACTTGATTTGGCTGCTATTCGAGCTGAAAATGTCATAAAACAACCTCTTAAATTTAATTTTCCTAATGAATTTGATGGAAAAAAACCTAGCCCTAAAGAAAAAATCATAAAAGCAGCTGTAATTCGTGAAAAGGGAAGCAACTCAGAACGTGAAATGGCTTACATGATGGATTTGAGTGGTTTTGAAGTACGTGATGTACATATGACTGATTTGATTGAAGGAAGAGAAACACTTGAAGATATAAATCTTTTAGTAGCAGTCGGAGGTTTCTCGAATTCAGATGTTTTAGGATCAGCAAAAGGATGGGCAGGTGCTTTCAAGTATAATCAAAAAGCAAAATTTGCAATTGAAAATTTCTTTCACCGACCAGATACTTTATCACTAGGTGTTTGTAATGGCTGTCAATTGTTTATTGAATTAGGATTAATTACACCAAAACACAAACAAAACCCAAAAATGTTACATAATGATTCAGGAAAATTTGAATGTATATTTACTGCTGTGACAATACAAAAAAGTAAGTCAATTATTCTAAGCGGTCTTGAAGGGAGCACATTGGGGATTTGGGCTGCACACGGAGAAGGAAAATTCTCTTTTCCACTTCAGGAAAGTAAATATCAAATCCCTGGAAAATATCTTTACGATCAATATCCTTCAAACCCAAATGGTTCAGACTATAATGCAGCAATGTTAGCTAGTGAAAATGGAAGGCATCTAGTAATGATGCCTCATCTTGAAAGGACCACATTTCCATGGAATTGGGGACACTACCCCAAAAATCGTTCTGATGAAGTAAGTCCTTGGGTGATGGTCTTTGAGAACGCTCATAAGTGGCTTATAAATAAGGCTTAATTGGTTACTTTTTCTTTTGCTTCAAAATATTTCCTATTTTGCAATAAAACAAACAAATGGAACCGACAAGATTATTTGAATTTATAGAATATCAACACAAAAATTTCCCTTTAGAAAAAGCTTTTAATACAAAATACGGCGGAAAGTGGCAAAGCTTATCTACTGAAGAATTCCTTGATAAATCGAAAGCTGTTAGTAAAGCACTAGTCAGTATGGGTGTAAAGGCTGGTGATAAAATTGCTATGATATCTACTAATAATAGAACAGAATGGTGCATAATGGATGTTGGAATTCTGTCTCTTGGCGCAGTAAGTGTTCCGCTTTATCCAACAATCTCCTCCAAAGACTATGAATACATTTTAAATCATTCAGAAAGTATTTACTGTTTTGTATCCGATCAAAACGTTTTTGATAAAGTTAAATCCATTCAAAAGAATGTCAAATCGTTAAAAAAAATATTTTCATTTGATAAAATTCATGATTGTGTCCACTGGTCTAAACTGCTCGATTTGGGATCAAATTTAGATAACGATGATACGATTAGTGATATGCGGAAATCAGTTGACCCTAAAGATTTAGCAACAATAATTTATACATCAGGTACTACTGGTATTCCCAAAGGTGTTATGTTAAGCCATAATAATATTGTAAAAAATGCAATATCTGGATCAGATAGACTACCCTTAGTCACAGGAGAATCAAAAGCACTAAGTTTTTTACCCATATGTCATATTTTTGAGCGTGTAATTCTCTATATCTATACTTTCAATAGTATATCAATATATTTTGCCGAATCTTTAGAAAAAATAGCTGATAATATAAAAGAAGTTAGGCCCAACGGAATGACTGCAGTTCCACGTTTACTTGAAAAAGTATACGATAAAATTTATGCTCGTGGGGAAGAGCTTTCTGGTATTAAGAAAACACTTTTTTATTGGGCAGTAAATATTGGTCTTCAATATGAACCCTACGGGAAAAATGGTTTTTTGTATGAGCTAAAATTAAAAATTGCTAGAAAACTTATTTTGTCAAAATGGAAGGAAGCATTAGGTGGAAATTTAGAAATTATAGTTTCAGGCAGCGCCCCTCTTCAACCAAGACTCGCAAAAGTTTTCTCTGCGGCTGAAATGACTACAGTTGAAGGATATGGTCTTACAGAAACCTCTCCAATAATAACGGTTGGATCTCTAAAAAATAATAATCTTAAAATGGGTACTGTTGGAAAAGTTATCAGTGGTGTTGAAGTTAAAATTGCCGAAGATGGAGAAATTCTTTGTAAAGGTCCTAATGTTATGATGGGATATTATAAGGAAGAAAAAATGACTCAGGAAGTTATGACAGGAGATTATTTTCATACAGGTGATATTGGAGAGCTTGATGAAGAAGGATTTTTAAAAATTACAGATAGAAAGAAAGAAATGTTTAAAACTTCAGGGGGTAAATACATTTCACCTGCAGTGATTGAAAATCAAATGAAACAATCATTATTTATTGAACAGATAATGGTTGTTGGTGCAGGTAAAAAAATGCCTGCAGCTTTAATACAGCCTAATTTAGATCATGCTATTAATTTTCTAAAAGATAATAGTATTACCTGTAATTCACTTTCAGAAGCAGCAAATGAACCTCTTTTAAAAGAAGCTATAGAAAAAGAAGTGAATTTTCACAATGAAAATTTTGGTTCCTGGGAACAGATAAAAAAAATAGAATTAACTCCAAATGAATGGACAATTGATGATGGTCATTTAACACCAACTATGAAACTCAAAAGAAAAATAGTTAGTGAAAAATATAAAGATTTAATTTACCAGTTATACAATTGAAATTTATCAAGATTTAAAAACTTTTAAGTCAATATAACAATAGCTGAAAATTTTATTTAAACTTTTTTCTCATATTTATTATGCACGCATAATAAATATTTTTAAATTTGATCTAATGAAACAAGAAACTTTTGATAGCGTTTTAAGATCTACATGGCAAATGGTGAGTAAAATGTATAACAAAGAGGCAAATAAATTTGACTCAACAATGGCTACTGGTTTTGCACTTTTAAGTATTGATACAAAAGGAACCCCATCTACAAATTTAGGTCCTAAAATGGGTATGGAACCTACAAGTTTATCTCGTTTATTAAGTACAATGGAAGAGCGAAAACTAATTTATCGTACACAAAACCCCAATGACGGAAGAAGTATTTTAATTCATCTAACACCCTTCGGTAAAGAAAAGAGAGACGATTCTAAGGCTGTTGTGCTAAATTTTAACCAAAAGATAGAAAAGTCATTAGACTCTGAAAAAATAAATACCTTTTTTGAGGTTATGAATTGTATTAAAAATAATGCTGAAATTTTTGAGCATTTTACACCAGCACTAAAAACTATATAAAGATGGAAAAAATAGCAACAAAAGAAATAAATGGCGGAGCATTTCTAATATCTAAAACTGATCCAAGTCAAATTTTTACTCCTGAAGATTTCAGTGAGGAACAAACAATGATTAAAGAATCAGTTGTAGAATTTGTAGATAGAGAAGTTTGGCCAAATAAAGTACGGTTTGAAAAAAAGGATTATGCTTTAACTGAATCATTAATGAAAAAAGCTGGTGAATTAGGTTTTTTAAGTATACCTGTCCCTGAGAATTATGGTGGAATGGGCATGGGTTTTGTTTCAACCATGCTAGTTTGTGATTATATATCTGGAGCCTCTGGATCAATATCTACTGCTTTTGGAGCTCACACTGGAATAGGAATATTACCAATACTGCTTTATGGTACTGAGACTCAAAAACAAGAGTATCTCCCAAAACTAGCTTCTGGGGAATGGTTTGCATCTTATTGCCTAACTGAGCCAGGTGCTGGTTCAGATGCAAATTCAGGAAAAACTAAGGCAGTCTTAACTGAAGATGGAAAATATTATGAAATCACTGGGCAAAAGATGTGGATCTCAAACGCTGGATTTGCAAGTTTATTTATTGTTTTTGCTCGGATTGGTAATGATAAAAATATTACAGGATTTATTGTACCAAAAGAAAATAGCAATGGAATAGAACTCGGGGAAGAAGAGAATAAATTGGGTATTCACGCTTCTTCAACTCGTCAAGTTTTTTTTAACAAAACTAAAGTTCCAATAGAAAATATGTTAGGTGAACGTAATGGCGGATTTAAAATTGCTTTGAATGCATTGAATGTTGGTAGAATAAAGTTAGGTGTTGCCTGTCTTGAGGCTCAAAGGAGAGTAACTTCAAAGTCTATACAATATGCAAAAGAACGAGTACAGTTTAAAAAACCAATAGCTTCATTTGGAGCAATAAAAGAAAAAATAGCTCAAATGGCGTCTTCGTGTTATGTTGGAGAGTCAGCATGTTACCGAGCTGCACATGATATAGAAGATAGAATTAAATACCATATTGAGAATGGATTAAATCATCAAGAAGCAGAGCTTAAAGGAGTAGAAGATTTTGCAATAGAATGTTCATTAATAAAAGTTGGTGCATCAGAGGATATGCAGAATTGTGCTGATCATGGAATTCAAATTCTTGGTGGCATGGGATTTTCTGCAGACACCCCTATGGAATCTGCATGGAGAGATTCAAGAATTGGTAGAATATATGAGGGAACAAATGAGATAAATCGAATGCTTTCTGTAGGACTTATTCTAAAAAAAGGAATTAAAGGAGATTTGGATCTTATGCCTGCAGTTATGAAAGCAACAATGCTCATGGGCTCTGAAAGAAAGAAAGAAATTCAAGTAGGTCCTCTTGTTCAAGAAAATCAATTGATTGAAAACTTCAAGTATTTGTTCCTAATGATTGCTGGAAATGCGACTCAAAAGTATGGTAATGATTTAGAAAAAGAACAACAGGTTCTCCTAGCTTTATCTGATATCTTAATAGAAATTTATTTTTGTGAATCAGCTATTTTAAGAACAATTAAAAATTATAATCGTGAAGGAGCCAAAGATCAAGAAACTCAAATTGAAATGGTTCAAAATTATGTTTTTGAAGCACAAAGCCTAATGTCTAGAAAGGCTAAAGAAATAATTTTTCATTTAACAGAAGATAATAAAATAGAACGTGACCAACTAATTAATGCTGTTGAGAAACATGGTGATTACATAAAATCTCCAAACTACTTTGCACTTAGAACTAAAATTGCAGATCGATTCATTAAGGAAAATTCTTATTTTATTTAGTTAAAATATAACTCTGTAATAACTGTAATGTAAAATTTGTTTCTACTACTCTACACTTATAAATAGTTTTTTAAACGTAGCGTCTATGTAATATTCGTTATTTTCAATGTTCACAGGTGTTGTCGTAAAATTTTCATTTAAAATCTCAAAAGACTTTGGCAAACTATCCTCAGTATTAAAAATAATTTTGTAATTACTTCCAGGTTTTATTGTTATGGGATCTCCGTCTAGCACTATACTCTGATTTTTTATACCAAAATTATATTTAGTTCCATTAATAGTTGTATTTAAAAGGGCTTGATAAGAAGTAGTTTCGGTAGAAGTTGATGTTTGTTCAAGATTTAAATACCCTATTATTTTATTTTGGTTTACAAGATCATATAATGTTATATCAATATCAGTCAATGTTGTGCTAGATGCTGTTAATGATAGTTGCCAGTTCGATGAAGTTATTGAAGGATATTTTTTTATTTTAAAATCAAAATCATTTAGATTGTCTACGAAAAATTCTTGAGTGAAATATTTATCATTTGACACGCCAGAAACTCCAAAAGCTTTAAGGTCGTCTATTAATACATCTATTTTTGGGTTTTGAGTAATATTATCGTTTAAAGGGTTTTTATAAGTAAGCTTATAATCAATTGAAAATTTTAATTTTTTATTATTAAACCCTTTAAATGATGCATAAGCTTCAAAAGGATCCGAGTCTTCAAAAATTTGATTTTCTCTAATTATTACGTTTTGGTTGTTTGGAAGTACCAACCAATTTGGATCATCAGTAGTAATAAATGTACTCCAATTGGTTTCCTTATAAGCAATTCTAATAGGATTAGATATTTCTATAGTATCCTTATAAGAGTAAATATTATTTAGATTTACTGTATCTACCTTTGTAAGTATTAGCTTAGAATTGAAAGTGCCGTAGTTAGAATAATTTATAGATGTACTCAAGGTTTCTTTTGCATTTTCTGGGTTTCCATCTGGAAATAGCCATTCTATAGAATCAATATCAGAATCTAAGAGTACTGCTTTATACTTAATATCAACACTTAATTGACCATTATTTCTATCATTTCTATAGATCATAGTTGAGTCAACAACAATTCTGGCTTTGAAATCTCCGTTTCGTTCAGACCTAAAATATTCTACTGTGGAAGAATCGGGAGAGCATTTTATAAATAAGCACAATGATATTAATCCACAAAAAAAAGAATTATATGATCTGATTTTGAGATTCATTTAATAATAATTATCAATACTTAGCCTTCTATAGTCTCCTCTTTTATTTCTCAAATAAGGACTAAAATCAAATGTTAGAAAAAGTTCAATGGTACTTGGAGAATATACAGATGTGTTTGTTGCATTTCTAAAAGGAAAGTTATAAAGAGTACCAAATTCAAAATTTTCATAAGCAAGTGCAACAGATAGACCAATATTAGTAAAACCAAAATTACTGGTTTTTCTAAATTGCTGGTTCAAACCAATTGAAAAAGAACCAAGTTGTGCTTCCTGTGAAAGAAAAATATCGTAATTATCTCCCATTTTTGAAACATTCATAAATGTATAAATAGTAGAATATCTAGGCATTATTGACCTATCATATGGATTTATATCAAATTCATATGCTCCTTGTGCAGAAACACGGATTGGCAGAGTGTAATCGGTATCTTCAATATTATAAGAAATATTAGGTTGATTTAAATGTTGGATACTCGCACCAAAAAGATAGTTTGATGAATGAACTATAAATGAGGCTCCCAGGTCCAAATAATTTGAATTTGCAATTTGATCAACAATTGGATCTTGAGATTCTGTTTGTAAATAGCCCGAAACTAAAGAAATTTGGTCTTCAAAAATGAGCTTTCCTGTATCAAGTTTTGAACTTCCTAATCCAAGGGTTATTGAAGGTAAAAAATAAACCTCATTATCAAATTGAATTTTATAAATGTAGCTTAATCTAGGTTTAGTATTCACAAGCCCCGTGTTATCCATTGTAAGAGAATATACATCTAAGCCCAAACTAAAATTATCTGTATCGAAGGAAATTGCACCAAAAAAATATTGACTTTCAATTCGATTATTATTTATTAATCCCTGGGAATTGTAAAGAACACCCGTCTTATTTATATTGTTAATACCAAATGAACTTGGATTAACTTTTTGCATGAACCTAGAATAACTTATAATCATGTCCTCTTGCCCATATCCAAAAAAGGATATGAAATAAATAAAAATATAAAGTTGTATTACTTTCCTCATCTATTGCAATAAAATAAAAGTTCCATCTCTAAATACTGGTTCGTTGTCAATTGTTGTCGCAGTAATAGTATAAACAAAATATGGAGATGAAGGAAGATTTGTTTCACCTTCCCAACCTCTGAGAGATAATCCAACAATATTAGGGTCTGAACCTTCTGCCCCAGTCTCTTCGTAGAGCAGACCTCCTTGGGCATCATAAATTCTTAAAACAATATCGCTAAATCCATTAAAGACAGGACGGAAAGTATTGTTCCAAATATCTCCATTTGGTGTGAAAACATTTGGCACCAAAAGACTATAACCCTTACCTATTTTTATTGTTTTTGTTAATTCTTCAACACATCCTAAGTCATTGTAAATTCTTAATGTAACATAATAAGTTCCAGATATAGCATATTCATGAATTATTGGCTCAGGACTATTCCTTTCCAATAAATCAGTCTGGGTGCCGTCTCCAAAAATAAATTCAAATGAATCGTATTCGTTTTCAGAAATATCTGAAAAAGTAATATCCTCTCTCGCTAAAAATGATCCAGATTGGAGAAAATTAGTTGAAGTAAAATCAAAAAGAGGAGTACCATTACCAATATTAATCTCTCTTGAAATACCGCAATTAGCAGAGTTATAAATTTCTAGTGAAGCACTTTCAACTGGGTTGTCTATATTAATTATATACTGGTTTGTACCTACTACTTCAAATGTTACTGGAGAACCATTATATCTAAAAGTTAATGGCCCTGTATCACCATCAAAAACATCAATGAAGATCGTTCCAGGTTGTCCATTACATAAATATTCATCTATTACTGGACCTTCTCTAATTTCTAGTATATTTTCATTTTCAACCACAATTGTTCCTTGGATACTGTTTGGCTCAGCATTATTTGCACAAACAGCCACATTTGCTGAGGTTATAGTATAACGGTAGAGTCCTTCGGCTAAATTATTTAGATCCAAGAAGCCAGTATAGTCAGGATATCCATTCGTACCGTCCAATGGAATCCATGAGGCATTATTAGAAGTAGTTTTTATAAGATTAAGTTTCGTGCTTAAAGAAACTATTTCAAGTTCTAAAGAAGCAAAGGATTCTGTAGTTAAGATTATTTCAAATGGATTAGAAGGGTTTTCAGATGCAATAAATTGCGGAGAATCATCTATTATTTTAATCAATTCACTTGTTACAGACTGCTTTGGTTCATTTTGTACTTGTGTGGTATAACTAAATGGAATTTCATTTAATCTTATAGTATAAACCTCAAGACTGTCACCAGCAAGGGTTCCTTCTATTAATAATTTTTGCTCAAAAGCTACATCGTTTGGTGCTTGGACATGCCATTCAAGATTGAAAGGGCCAATTTCTGGGTTATTTGGGTCTCCACTTACTACTTCAATATTAATTTGTCCATCCTCTGCATTAATTTGACAGCTTACAGCTTGAGATAATTCATCTCCACTTGATCCACCAGTTCCATTTATAGCTAGTGAACCCAATTCTTTTGAGAAAGTAAATTCAATTGGAACTTCTGTGCCATTAGAATCTATAATTTTACAGCCATTAGAATCTTTAACAAATAATTCATATCTACCTGGTCCTGGTTCAAAGTTTACAGAATTACTTAAAGAGTTAATTGTCGTTACTCCTAATGAGGTATCAAGTGGATAATATCTCCAGGTTAAAGAATAATATGAATCTCCATCAAGATTTAAAAATGGTGTTCCTCCTTCTATTAGTAATGGATCAAAGAAATCTTCTTGATAATTTTCATAGCAAGGATCTATAATAAAATTTGTTTCACCCGAATAGTTAATGGAAATAATCTCTTCTACTTCAAAACTTATATTAGTAGTACAAGATGTTGTTTTATCAAAGACCGTGAGTTCATAATTATTTACTGGTAAATTGTTAATTTGATAAATATTTTTCGAAGGATTTATTGTGTATGCTGTACCAACAGGCCCATTATTTACTAAAGCTGTCGAGTTTAGTGTTAAGTCATAAGTATTTTCATTTGGAGATAAAATAAAGGCTCCATTAGAAAGTCTAAATTCTACACTTGACTGAGGGTTATTACAAGTAGCTTTAACTAAATTAAAATCTTTTATTTCAAGTGATGTTGGATCATTTATTCTGAATGTAGTTCCTCCTTCGATATTTTGAACAAGTGCTGATCCGCACCCTGATCCATCTTTTATTATACCTCTATATGTTCCAGATTGAAGATTTTCAACTTTTTCTAGTCCTTCTGCACCAGGTATATTTGTCCATGAAGATTGATTAATTTTAGATATAGAAGAAACTGAAACATTTACAGTTGAACTAACAGTTCCGATCTCAGTGACAGAATCAATAATTTGTCCAATAACTGAAATACTAGATCCATTTAAAGTTGCTGTATAATTTGGTAATAAATTAATATTATCAGCTAATTGAGCTGTAATTTCAGCTAATGTTCCTAATGAACCTCCTGATGCATTAACGGTGTCGACTCCTCCTATAATTACACCAATTGTGCTAAGATCAAGACTTCCTGAAGGGGTTCCAGCTAAAGAAATAACAAATTTATCAAATTCACCTGATGTCAATCTTTGCCATAATGGGTAACCAGAAATTTCTCCATCTCCTTTAGAGAATTGGGTAACTTGGATATATCCCCCTTCATCTGAAACAGAATTACATCCTCCACCATCAAATGCCTCTGCAGACGCAGCAAGATTTTCAGCTGCAGCTAAAGGTATAGTGATTGTAATATTTTGCGAACAAAATCCGCTGCCATCTGTTACGGTTACTTCATAATCACCAGCAGCAGGAATATTTTCAATTAATTTACTAGTTTCAGAAGAGCTATCTATAGAGGTGTTTAAAGTAAAGTTCCCTGCAGGCCCAACAACTCTAACCTGATATATATTATTGGTAGTAAAGCTTGCAGATCCGCTGGAAACTGTCCCAGAGCTAATTTTTTGGTTTGATCCTCCTGATATGTTAACTTCAAATGATCCTTTTCCACCATTATTACATGGTATTTCAGTTATTGTACCCTCTGTTAACTCAAGGGGACCACCTGTTGGCTCAGTAATGGTAACAGTTTGTCCAACAGTTACCGGAGTACAGCTATCAGGTGATGAATCTTTAATTACAACATTATATTGCCCTGGAGCTAAGTTACTCTCTAGATGTGTATTATTTCCACTACTAAGTGGAGTAGATGGAGTTCCACCGTTAAGTGAATAAAAATATGGAGGTATACCGCCAGTAACGGTGAATTCTATAGTTCCATTGTTTTCTCCAGAACAAATTATATTTGAAAAAGTTAAACTTGAAGTTAGTGAAACCGGTGTTGGCCCTGTTATAGAAATTGTTTGTTCTAAGGCAGGACAACCATCTGAAATATTGCCATCATAAACATATACTTTATAATCACCCGTCGTACTCATGCTTGATGGTATTTCAGTAGCATTTCCAGGGATTAATAAACCATTATTGTTAGTTATTTGAATAGTATTAGAAATAGTTCCACTAGCTGTAGCGGGTGTAAATTCCCATTCATAAGAATATGTTCCACCCCCTCCACTAGGGACAATTTCTAACCTACCTAATCTTCCATCAGCACACAGATTAGCAGTAATATTAGTAGCAGTTGCCCAACTTGCAGCAATTGTTGGTCCTGCAGGAAGAACTACGACATTTGTTGCAATTGTGTATGTACAATTTTTTATTTGATCAGTAATAGTAAGAGTATATGTCCCATCACTTGCTCCAATTACATCTCTTGTAAAATAAGTTGTATTATCAGTAATGTTTGTCCAACTATATAAGTAAGAACCAGATCCACCACTTATCGCACCATTTGCAATTAGAATCGAGCCACCCTCACCAATACATTCTTCATCAACAATTGAAATTTGACTTTCATCAATTACAAGTGCCTTATCAACTGGTCCAACAATTATAGAGTTAAAATTATTACAGAATAAGTCATAAATATCAACTTTATACTTTTCTCCCTCATTAAGTGTAACCCCATTAAAGTCGAAAATAAATGTTGAGGTTGCAGTGGATGCCACAAACTCCTGAGTTGTAACAGTGCTTGTGTATGTCCCGTCAACAGCAAGTTCATATAAAGTTCCTTTGACCTTTGGAGCTGGAATCGCCATTTGTGTTGGTGTGAAATAAGTTGTGACAGGAAGTGAAATTTTCCTATCACAAGTAAAGGATGCAGAACCAATTGTTGTTGTTGGCTCTTCTATTGTAAAGGTAGCAGAAGTTGAAGAACATCCGTTAACACTTACAGTCAACTCATATGTTCCTGCAGAAAGATTTTCTATATTCAAATCATTGCTATACACACCACCATTATATTTCCAACTATAAGAATAATTTAAAGGTTGATTAACAGCAATTGTAGATACCGATAAAGTACCTGTAACAGATGAAGTTAATATAGGTGAAGTTGAAATAAAACCAGTACCGGCAACATCAGCTGTTAAATTAATTAAACTATCTGTCCCAGAACTTACTAATGAAGCAGTTACATTAGATAATTTAAGATTAATTTGTTCTGCAAAATCAGTCATAATAGTAGAAGTAGCTGTTCTTCCAACCGCAACAGTAGCCGAAATTGTAGTGCTATCAATTTTGATGGAAAGCACATCTCCAGGGTTAAGTGTGGCATCTGCAACAAGTGAAATCTGATCTATCTGAGCTCCTGCAATTTGACCTCCTAAAATTCTTTTTTCAAATTCTGAGGTTGGAGTGACTGGAATAATTATTGATCCATCACTTCCTCCATTACAACTGACATGAATAACATCGTTGTTTAAAATATAATTTTGATCAATCACTGGACTCGGAGCAACTTGAATACTACCACTAAAGCTGTCTGTGAAAGTACATGATGGAGCATTATTATCAATAGCAGTAAGAGTATAATTATAAGTGGTTAGAGTTACAGAAGAACTATTAATTGACCCTGTAATTCTGTTGTTAGCTTCATCTAGTGTAGGACCAGGGGTTCCAATGATATTTCCTGATGAATCATACCATGTAATTATTAAATCTGTTTTAGCACCTGAAGTAAAGGAAAACAAAATATCGTCAATTGCATCTCCATCGCAGTGAGCCTCGCTTCCAACTTGATCTTGAGATAAAGGTGTATCTACTTGAATTTGAAGTTGAGCTAAAACTGTAATTTGACCAGTGAGACTAGCAGTTAGAGTATCACAACTATTTCCATTTGTTGTCACAAGATAGGTGTAAACAGTATCAGTAGTGACACCAGTGTTAAGTGTATCAGAAATAATAAATGAATTTGATGAGGAAGAGCTTTGAACAATTGTATATCCTGGATTAGAAGGTGTCCATGTAATATCAATACCTGTTGCACCACCAGAAACATCAAATATTATAGGATTAATAGCTGATAGATCACATACAGTTTGATTCAGTGAACCTGAAGATCCGTTTAAAGCAAGATAGTGATTAGGCTCTACAACAATTGTCCCTGATACAGTTGCAACAGGGCTACAAGAGTTTCCAACAGTTGAAATAGTATAAGGGTAGATTGTAGTTGTAGTTACACCTGTTATTAAAGTGCCAGACATAGTAATCGAAACTGACGATCCAGTATTAGATGATGTTAAAGTTATCCCTGCTGGTGTTCCATTAGACCATGTTATATTATAATTTGTTGCTCCACCTGTCAATTCAAAAACAACCTGACCAATGGAATTGTTATCGCATAATGTTTGATTTAATGTAGAACTAGTAATAGTTGAAATAAAGTGATTTGGATTAACAATTAGCTGAATAATTTTTGTATCCGTTGTTCCTGAAATACCAGGTGTCTCTAAAGTAAGGCTATAAGTAGCTGTCGTTGCTAATGCATTTAAAATAGTTCCTGTTACTGTTAAAGATCCTGTTACCGGAATAGTTTCATTAATTCTAAGTTTTGAATTAAATACAGAAACAAAACTATCAGATATGTATGGTTGATTTTCTTTTACTCTAAAAACAAAATCTTTACTAATAGCCTCTAGCGTAATTTTACTTCCAATTACAGAAGTATTTATACCGCCATAGTTAATAGCACTTTCTAGGTTTGCAGCAATAGTAGACGAAGCTGTTGTAGATGTAGTTGTCGCATAGCTAAAACTTTGTGACGAACCATCTTCTTGTAGAATTTGAATTTGAAAAACTTCATTTATTTGAGTAGAACTCGAAACCACATCTATCTCAAAAGTAGGGGTGGTTGTATAAAGTGTTACAGCTGTTAATCCAGAAGGTAAGGAAGGGGAAGAGGTTAAACTTAAATTCTGAATTCCCGCAAAACTAAATTCAAGATTTAAATCATCACTCTGGCATATAGTTGTAGCCGAAGCTACAGAGGAGATTATTTTTTCTTCGGGAATTCCCAAAATTCTACCATCAATAAATGACACTCCGGCATCCGTTGTAGTGCTCACTGTTGAAATCCTATAAAATAAAGCTGAAGGAGTTATTGTTCCTGAAGGTAATGAAAGAGTTCCAGAAAGAGTCAAACTAGTTACATTCGCAAAATTTGGAAATGGTATAATTGATAAGTCAAGTGGAGCTGAAGAAAGTGTATTTCCCATATTGTCTTTCCATTCAATTTTATATGAGTATGAACCATTATCAAGGTCAATTGTAACTGGCGCCATGGGGTTTCCACTACTGATATTTTGATCGAGTGTAGTTGGACTTGATGTTAATGTTAATTTAAATGGAGGATCTAAAGTTATAGTACCAGTTACAGTTAGTGGTGAACAATTTGGCGAAAGATTAGTTTTGCTTTCAAGAGTTATTATATAAGGGTGAGAGGTAGTAGTAGTAGTAGCTGATGTTGGTGTAGCAGTTCCTGAGAGAGTTAAAGTTGTACCTGAACTGGTTAATGAAAGACCTAAATTATCCCCATTTTGCCAGACGATTGATGCATCAGAGTAATCCGCACTATAATCGAAATCAATTGCAGATATATCCTGACCATCATATATCGATTGATTAAGATCTCCTGACAGAACTACTTTATTAATGTAATGAGGATATACAGTAATAGTTCCAGTTACTGTTAAAGTATTATTTGCACTAGCACCGCAAGCATTTGCAGTTGCTGTTACGGTATATGTGAAGGTTGTAAGTGTAGTTACATTAGTTTTAACACTTGGGTACCAATCATATGTCGAAGATGCAATAGTAGTTCCAGGACCAAAAGGGGGATAAAATGTTATTTGATTTGACGGCGAAGCAGTTGCACTTATTTCAATACCTACTGACCCTCCAGATGTTTCAAACCTTATAAATTCAGAGGAAAATCCATCGCAAACTTCTAAATTTTGTTTAGGAGAAGTAATACTTAATCGAGCAACAGGATCAATGTATAATGTATAGCTTAACAAAGATGAACCAGCTGTTCCAGAACAATATTGTCCTCCTGTTGTAATAATATTAAATGGATATGTTCCTCTTGTAGTAAGAGTGGTTAAAGATGATAAAGTAGGTGTTCCTGTAATTGATAATATTCTTGGAGCCCTTACCATGATTTGTTCACTAAAGCTAAAATTTGAACCATTAGATTCTCTTCCCTCAAGGGAAAATGTTGTTCCAGATGTTAAACCGGTAATAACTAGATCCGTTCCAACTACTGTTGAAGTAACAACCGTACTAGAAATTGCTTCACTTAGCATTGAAAGTACATTAGTTGCAGTGTAGGCTGTCGTAGTTGATGCATTTACAGTATAGATTTGATCATTAATGTAAATTGAGTAAAACTCAGTGGCTGGAGATACTGTTGATGTAACTCCAATAAGAGAATCAAATGTTATTGATGCAACTTGCGTAGTAGTTGTTACTGTGGTGGTTAATCCTAATCCATTAAAATCTTGAATTGTAGCAGATATTGTACTTACACCCCAAAATTCATAATTAATTGGTATTATGGCAGACCCTTCACAAATAACTTGACTTGTAGTTGGATCTGATTGATCTCTTCTTAGATAATCCCTTGGATAAACAGTAATTGATCCACTTTGAGTTGCTTCATCACACAAATCACCATCAGTTGTTACGGTATATGGGAAAACTCTTGTATTCCAATAATCAGTGTTAGTTCCATTATTACTAATAGTGAAAGTAGTAGTTGTTTGATCACTAATAATATTACTTGGAAGAGCTCCACTTATATTAACTGTTGATAAATTATCAAGTCCTGAAATTGCCCATTCGATATTATCAATTGCCCCGTTATAACAAACATCCTGATTTGGAGTTGGACCCGCTGAAGTTAATGTTAATTCTGCATCATCATTTACAGTAAGATTGATTAATACCTGTCCATCTTGTTCACAACCTGCATCAAGGGTTAAGCTGACCCTAAACTGATAAATTCCAGGTGGAATATATCCGGTAACACCTCTAACTTCAACTTGTGAATATACTTGACTATCTACATCAAAATTAACAGTTAATGTTATATTACTGCTACTATTTGACGTATAGATTGTATAGAAATAACCTGCACTTCCAGTAATTAATAAGCTATTTGTTGTGCTATTATAATTAGCTGATAAATTAGAATCAGCATCTATCAAATTAGCAAGTTTCTGAGCAACACTATCACTAGTCTCATTTATAGCTGCTTGAATTTTATAATCATTATCATTAATATTGATTATGATAAATCTAGGAATTAAGGTATTAGTTGTTTCGTTAAAAGTTATTGTTACTATTTGACTTTTTGGAACTATCACTGCATTTAAAATTGCCCCAGAAACTTGATTTGTTGTTTCAGAAACTGTAATTCCTGTAACCGATCTTCCAATGACATCATAAATAATATCAACAAAATCTGTTTCGTTTTCACAAATTTCAGGACTTATCGTTCCCATATTATTTGATGCAATTTGCATTCTAGGATTATCAGGAACTCTAATAGAAATATCTCTAACCCATTCAGGTTCAGTTCCACTACATCCCTGTGGAACTGCTTTTAAATATATAGTTCCAGAAGCAGAATTTGCCCAAGGAATCAATAACCCACCAGTTCCTGTGTTTGCCTCAATTTGATAATAATCTTGAGCTAAATATTGTGCTCCAGTAAACGTGACAGTACTTACTTTGATATATGAATTAGTTGCAACACCAGTAGTAGTAGTTTTTATATACCAATCTACTGGAATATCAGATTCCAAAGTGGTTGATAAACTCCCTGTTACAGGGATTGGACAAGTTGGTATGTTTGTTCTTGTAATATTTGGAATCAATTCGTTTACTGGGCTTATGCTTATTATATCAGATTCAACCCAATCACTATTGGAAACATATCCATCAAAACAAGATACAGGCCTTACTCTAACTTTTACATTACCATAAAAGCCGGGTGTCCAAGTTACACGACCGTTGGCATTAATTGACCCAGCATTTGGATCTGTTAATTCCCACTCCAGTGATCCGAAATCATTCGTACCATTCGTAGCAGTACTAAAAAATTGAGTTCGTGTAGTCCCAACAGCTGCAACTGATTGCACTTCACATGTAGGGATTTCACCAGTATTATATGAACCGACTCCGCTACAAAAATGGGTGATATTTAATGCTGACGGTTTGCTTAATATTGGCAGATCTGGAGAAACATTTGTTTGTGAAAGTGTATTTGTTTTAACAAGCCAAATATCTTTTTCAAAGAAATTTGAAAATACGGTTGCACTACAAGTTGAGGATGTTCTTACTCTAATGGTAATCCACGCGCCATTAGAAACTGTTGATGTCGCAAGAAATGTTGGGTTCCATGTAATTCTAACACCTGTTTCCACTGAATTTGAGAGATCATCTAATGGAGTTAGTGCACCTAATGTTGGAGAAACCAATAAATTAACTGAATTTTTATCCACAAATTCCCAGTCAAGGTAGCCGCCATAAGCAGAAGAATCATTATCAAAACAAGCATAAATATCACTAGTTGTTAAACTTGCAGTATCTGTTGGTGCGACAGAAGAATCAACACATACGGTGTTGTGATAACCGTTCCCCCCACCATCATAATAAATTAATTCATCCCAATTCCATGGTTCATCTCTAAATAAATTTGAAATTACCGGAGGGTCGGATGTTTTTGTTATTTGATATTGAACACTTAAATCAGAATCGTTTCTACAGTAACTATTTAAACGAACTGTAAATGTATGGCCGGAATTTGGCGTCCCTGTTATAGTAATTGAATCTGTTCCTGAAATTAATTTGTTTCCAGCAACTATTGTTTCTGCACCTGAACCAACATTTACAGATAAACCAGGATCTAGGTCAATAATTAAAATTGAAGAACTTCCAGTCCATGTTATTGGAATTGGGCTTATAGCTGTTCCATCACAAACTTCTTGCGATGAAGATCCTCCATCAACAGAAATTGTTGGTCTATCTACTACATCAATTTTATATACAGAAGTATAATAAACACAGTTTTGAGTTGTAGTGTTATTAAATGCCTGAAAAACATTCATCTCCAATGTCTTATTTGTTGTGTAAGACGTTGTTGCAGTTACTTCAAAATTATTTGAAGCAATATCCTCAATTTGTATAATATTACTACCTGAATCATAAGTGGCTGTATAATTTGCTACGTCAGAATCAATGCTATTTGCAAGAGCGGCTCCAAGTAGAGCAGTAGTACTATTCACATTTGTAACTGTAACAGATACAGAGGAGGAACCAATTGTAATTTTATAATTATCACCTACATCATGAGTTGCGGAGTTTTCAATTAATTTAACAGATCGTCCAGCGAGGGTATATGTTGCTATACTTGAGTTTTCGTTATGAACTCGAGCCCTAAAATATAAATCATTTCCTAAATAAAAAGTATCAGCAGGATTATTAGAGTCCATACTTCTTAAACTGAAAGTCGATTCATTATTATCTGTGACAACTTCATTAACAGTAGCCCAATTAATGGCATCTGATGACATCTCCCATGTAACGTCCAAAAGAGGATAATTCCCATTATCTATAATATTAGGATCATATGAAATTAATCTCAAATTAGGGAATTGGTCACCAACACAATAAGGAAAATCTGGGGTACCAGTGGCAGGTTCGATGTATCCGATATCAATAGTATCAAATATTTCAAAAGTTACTTCATTTGAATATTTTTCGCATGCTGCAGCACCTCCTCTATCTTCTATAACACCTCTTTTATAAAGGATATATCTAAAAGCTGAACTTAATGCTGGTGTTACATATGAATTATTATCTGCAGAAGGTATAGCACTCCAAGATGCGCTAGTAACAGTACTTAAATCGTTTGTTTCTGCCTTGTACCACTGATATGTTATTGGAAAAGTTGAGGTTACTGTACTTGTAAGTCCTAAAACTGGCGGAACAGAACCTTCACAATATAATCCACTTACATCTGCAATTGTTTTTGGGTCAACACTATTCAAAATTAGTTGAAAAATGTTGCTATATTCAGCTGCACAACTAGACCCTGAAGTAACAGTTCTGGTCACTCTCCTGTAATATGTTGTTTGAGTCACATTTGTTGAAACAATAATTGAAGCGTTTGTTTCTCCTGATATATCACTAAATGAAGCTGAAGAAGTATCCGTAGTTGCTGATTGCCATTGATATCTTATATTTCCTGAGCTTGCATCTGTCACAGAAACAGTATAAGTTGATCCAGAAATATCACAAGAATAAAGTATGTTTGGCGCAATTGTTCCGCCATCAATATTTTCTACTCTGACATCTATCGTTGGATTGTTAACCGAGTTCTCGCAATCTACACTACCAATTGAAGAAATTGCAACCCTTTTAAAGGTAATATTTTCAGTGATTGAAATTGATGATAGTGTCGTAGTAGCTAATGTTGAGCTAATTGCACCTGTTATACTTACCCAAGAAGTTGGAGCAGACGCTAAACTATATTGCCATTGATATGTTATTGATGCGGAAGAGCTATTAGAGTCTAATGTAGCAGTTGTAGTCCCTAAAGTACCATCACCAAAAATCGCTGCTGATAAGCTATCTCCATAACAAATAAATAATTCAGATGTTGTCGATATTGTTCCCGCTGAATCTATCTTAGGAACATTAACTGTCTTTGTAACTGT
>CENP01233031.1_pt1 | contig 50773 bp, 55 predicted proteins | sample 361281 | NCBI WGS metagenome assembly CENP01 (sample SAMEA2591122, study PRJEB7988) | marine metagenome | biome: marine biome (ENVO:00000447); feature: deep chlorophyll maximum layer (ENVO:xxxxxxxx); material: saline water (ENVO:00002010), including plankton (ENVO:xxxxxxxx) | depth 70 m
GAGCCGGTGTTGTGGCGGACATTATAGAGTAGGTAGATAGGGGTATAAGTTCTTGAAATGCAACTCGTTGATGATTTTTATTGAATTATGGAAAAAATTGTATGGTAGATAATCAAAATATACGCATTCGCCTGAAGGCTTTTGATCATAGAGTTTTGGATACCTCTACTCTTGAGATTGTGAATACTGCCAAGAGAACAGGGGCTTTGGTTAGGGGTCCAATCCCATTGCCGACTAAAATTGAGAAATTCACCGTTTTACGATCTCCTCATATTGATAAAAAATCACGTGAGCAATTTGAAATACGAACACACAAAAGGGTGTTGGATATTTTAGATCCTACTCCTGAGACTGTTGATGCTTTGATGAAGCTTGATCTCGCTTCAGGTGTTGATGTTGAAATCAAACTTTAATTGGATAAATTTATGAGAACTGGTCTTATTGCAAAAAAAATAGGAATGAGCGCTTACTTTAAAGAAAGCGGTAAACATGTTCCTGTAACTGTATTGAGAGTTGATAACTGTCAAGTTGTGGCTCATCGTTCGCGAGATGTGGACGGTTATGTAGCAATGCAATTGGGTGTTGAGACAGCGAAAGTTAAACGTGTGACTAAGCCTATGCGTGGACACTTTTCTAAAGCAAAGATAGAGCCAAAAAAACGATTGGTGGAATTCATTGTTTCTGAAGATTTGATGGTTGATGTTGGTTCCGAGATTACAGCAAGTCACTTTGTGGTGGGCCAATTTGTTGACGTTGTTGGAACGTCTCAGGGCAAAGGCTTTGCTGGTGGAATGAAAAGGCATGGGTTTAGTGGTTTACGGGCTTCGCATGGTGTTTCTATTTCTCACAGGAGCCATGGTTCCACTGGTCAGTGTCAGGATCCAGGTAAAGTTTTCAAAGGCAAGAAGATGGCTGGTCATATGGGTAGTGTAAATGTAACAACCCAAAGCCTTGAAGTTGTTTCTATCGATGTTGACCGCGGGCTGATTCTAATTAAGGGGGCTATACCCGGCTCTAAGGGAAGTTATATTGTAATTAAAGATGCGTTGAAAAAGGCTCTACCTGATAATGTCCCCATGCCTGCTGGGACACGGGATCCCATTGGCTTGAGCGATGATAGTGAGGTTGCAGATATTAGTGAAGTTGAATTATCCGGTGAAGTTGTTGATAATTTAGCTGCAGAGCCTTCTTCAGGTTCAGACCTACCTAGTAAGGATTAAAAATTATGAAATGTCAGATTATTGATATGTCAAATAAAAAAGTTGAGGAAATAGAACTCGATAAGGCAGTATTTGGATTAGAAGTTAGATCAGATATTTTATACCGTGCAGTTAATTGGCAGTTATCGAAGCGGCAATCTGGAAGCCATAAAACCAAGCAAAGGTCAGAAATAAAGGGATCGACGATAAAGCCATTTAAGCAAAAGGGAACAGGGCGAGCTCGTCAAGGTGACAAGAAAGCTCCTCAAATGCGTGGCGGTGGTGTTGCCTTTGGTCCAGTTGTTAGATCTCATGCTCATAAATTAACAAAGAAGGTGCGTCGCTTGGCATTGTGTACTGCTTTGTCTTCTAAATACTCTAATGGAAAACTAGTTATTCTAAATGAAGCTAAGACGTCTTCTGTTAAGACATCCGAATTGGCAGCAAAAATCAGCGAATTAGGTTGGGGCTCCACCCTGATAATTGACGGTGATGTGTTGGATGAAAACTTTTTTAAGTCGGTACGAAATATAAGGGGTTTAGATGTTATGCCTCAAAAAGGTGCTAACGTTTATGACATACTCCGAAAGGATACTTTAGTTCTTACAATCGATGCTGTAAAGGCTTTAGCGGGGCGTTTGAAATGAGTAAACATAGTCATTTAGGGAAAAACGTTAACCTAACTCGAGAGAGTATGTATAAGATTATTCTTTCACCTGTTATAACTGAGAAAGCGACAATAATATCAGAGCACAATCAAGTTACATTTAAGGTTTTACTTGAAGCAACAAAGCCTGAAATAAAGACTGCTGTAGAAGGTTTGTTTGATGTTAAGGTTAAGGCGATTAATACCATAGTTCAGAAAGGTAAAGTTAAGCGCTTTAGGGGCTATCTTGGGAAACGTTCAGATTATAAAAAAGCAATTGTTACGTTGGTAGATGGCGATTCTATTGACATAACGACAGGAGTTTAATTATGGCGCTTAGAAATTATAAGCCGACTTCTCCTTCCCGAAGGAATTTAGTTCTTATTGATCGTTCTAATCTTTGGAAGGGTAAGCCTGAAAAGACGCTAACAGAAGGTTTGTCAAGCAAAGGCGGAAGAAATAATGCTGGTCGGATAACAGCTCGACGGAGGGGTGGTGGGCATAAGCGTCGCTATAGAATTATTGATTTTAAGAGAAATAAGTTCGATATGTCCGCAAAAGTTGAGCGGATTGAGCATGACCCAAATAGAAGTGCGTTTATTGCTTTAATATCGTATGAAGATGGTGAGAGGTCGTACATTATCGCTCCTCAACGATTGGCCCCCGGCGATACGGTAATTTCGGGTGATAAAGTCGATATTAAACCAGGAAATGCGTTACCAATGGCCAATATTCCTGTCGGAACAATAATACATAACGTTGAACTTAAAGTGGGGGCTGGAGCGCAGATTGCCCGATCCGCGGGTACCTATGTTCAATTGATAGGTAAAGATCAAGGTTATGCTCAACTTCGGATGAATTCTGGAGAGATTAGGATTATACGCGCTGAGTGTATGGCAACAATCGGGGCTGTCTCAAACCCCGATAAAGCAAATATTAAATTGGGTAAGGCTGGTAGAAAACGATGGTTGGGTAAGAGGCCGTCGGTTCGAGGTGTTGCCATGAACCCGGTTGACCATCCACATGGTGGTGGTGAAGGTCGAACATCTGGTGGGCGTCATCCAGTTACGCCGTGGGGAAAGCCCACCAAAGGTAAACGTACTCGTAGCAACAAGAAGACCGATCGGCTAATTATTCGCCGACGAAAACGTTAAGGAGGTAATGTGGCTCGTTCAGTTTGGAAAGGACCGTTTGTTGATGCTTATTTGCTCAAAAAGGCAGAAGTGTCGAGATCTTCAGGTCGAAATGAGATTATCAAAACTTGGTCTCGTCGTTCAACAATTTTACCTCAATTCGTTGGTCTAACCTTTGGAGTGTATAATGGGAAAAAGTTTATTCCGGTTATGGTGACAGAGAATATGGTTGGTCACAAAATGGGTGAGTTCTCTCCAACTAGAACCTATTTGGGTCATTTGGCTGATAAAAAAGGCAAGAGGTTGTAAGTTATGGGAAAAAAATCAGCATTGAAAAGATATGGAGACCATGAAGCGATGGCCCTTGGTAAAATGATACGAACCTCGCCACAAAAAATGAATTTAGTTGCTCAGAGTATAAGGGGTAAATCGTGTGAAGTCGCCTTAAATTCGCTAACCTTTTCTACCAGGCGAATAGCGAAAGACGTTAAAAAGGTTTTGCAGGCGGCAATAGCTAACGCCGAGAATAATCAGCAATTGGATATTGATCGGTTATATGTAGCGGAAGCAACGTGCGGTAGGGCTTTCGTCATGAAGCGTTGGCGCCCCAGAGCACGTGGACGAACTGGAAGAATATTTAAACCGTTTAGCAACCTTACAATTGTTTTGAGAGAGCGCGAGGAGGCTGCGTAATGGGACAAAAAATAAATCCAATAGGTTTTAGAGTTGGTATCAACAGAACTTGGGACTCTAGGTGGTATGCTGAAGGTAAAAATTATTCGGGTCAGTTGTTAGCAGATATCGAGATAAGGCAATTTCTCAAAGAGCGTCTGAAACAAGCTGGTTTGAGTAAAATTATTATCGAGAGGCCAGCGAAAAGAGCAAGAATAACAATTCATTCAGCTCGACCTGGAGTTGTTATTGGTAAAAAAGGTGCAGATATCGAAACACTAAGATCTGAGTTATCAAAGAAAATAGGTAGTGACGTTAGTTTAAATATTGTCGAAATACGTAAGCCAGAAATTGATGCTATGTTGGTTGCTGAAAATATTGCTCAACAGTTGGAGAGGCGAATAGCTTTTAGGCGAGCGATGAAAAGAGCTGTTCAATCTGCAATACGCTTGGGTGCACAGGGTATCAGAATTAATTGCGGTGGACGTCTTGGTGGTGCAGAGATAGCCAGGACAGAGTGGTATAGGGAAGGACGGGTTCCTTTACACACTTTGAGGGCAGACATTGATTATGGTGTTGCGAGAGCAAAGACAACCTATGGAATATGTGGGGTTAAAGTTTGGATATATAAAGGTGAAGTTCTTGCTCGTGATCCAATGGCTCAGGACAAAAGGTCCCAAGATCAGCAACCATCCAGATAAATTGATAGAGTTAAAGAAAGTCTAAGACAATGTTGCAACCAAAACGAACTAAATATAGAAAAGCGCATAAAGGCAGGATCCATGGGAATGCTAAGGGAGGGTCTTCTCTTAATTTTGGCTCTTACGGTATGAAAGCAATGAGGCCAGCCAGAGTAACAGCCCGTCAGATAGAAGCAGCACGGAGAGCTATGACGCGTCATATGAAACGTGCGGGGAGGGTCTGGATAAGGGTGTTTCCAGATATTCCTGTTTCACAGAAGCCGGCTGAGGTTCGTCAAGGTAAGGGAAAGGGTAATCCCGAGTTCTGGGTAGCTAGGGTAAAACCTGGGCGTATTATGTTTGAGTTGGATGGCGTTTCAGAAGATATTGCTCGTCGTGCATTTGAGTTGGCGGCAGCTAAATTGCCACTAGATACCAAATTTGTTCAACGGCTAGGAACGGGAAATTAATAATATGAAAGCTCAAGATGCACGATTAAAAACGATTGATGAATTAAGAGATGAAGTAAATCTTTTGAGTAAGGAGGCGTTTAATCTCCGTTTTCAGGCGGCAAGTGGACAGCTTGAGAATACAGCTAGAGTCCGAGATGTTAGGCGTAGTTTAGCGACGGTAAAAACAATTTTAAATGAGAAAAAAAATAGTAGTGCTGATTGAGGAGTTTTTAAATGCCAAAGCGCATAATGCAAGGTGTTGTTGTTAGTGATAAAATGGATAGAACGGTTGTTGTGAATGTCGAGCGACGTAAACAGCATCCTATTTACAAAAAATTTATTCGATTATCAAAAAGATATTTAGCCCATGACGAAAATAACAACTGTAAGGCTGGTGATATTGTTCAAATTGAAGAGTGTAGACCAATATCAAGAAGAAAGAGCTGGGTGGTAATTGAGACATCGAATTAGGCCGTAGTTAGATTTAATAAAGAGGAATTCAAAATGATACAGATGCAAACCAAACTTGATGTGGCTGATAATTCCGGAGCTCGTCGGGTGCAATGTATTAAGGTTCTGGGTGGTTCAAAACGGCGCACAGCGGCTGTGGGTGATGTGATTGTGGTATCGGTTAAAGAAGCTATTCCTCGAGGTAGAGTTAAAAAAGGCGAGTTGCACAGGGCTGTCATTGTTAGAACAAAAAAAGAGATTAGAAGAGACGATGGCAGCAGTATTCGTTTTGATAGTAATGCTGCAGTGCTAGTTAATCAGCAGGGGGAACCGGTTGGCACAAGAATTTTTGGGCCAGTTACAAGAGAATTAAGGTCGCGCCAATTTATGAAGATAATATCGCTTGCGCCTGAAGTTTTATAGGAGGTTTATTCAATGGGAATAAAATTTAAATTGAAGAAGGGCGATAAAGTCATTGTGTTGTCAGGAAAAGACAAAGGTAAAACGGGAGAGATTTTGAAAATGTTAAATTCTGATAACAGGGCTATAGTTCAAGGTGTTAATATGGTGAAGCGTCATACGGCGCCATCTCAGGCTGGTGCAGGGGGAATCGTTGAAAAAGAGTCCTCAATTCATTTATCTAACATTTCGCACGTTGACCCGAAAGAAAAAGTAGCTACCCGCGTTGGTTTTAGATTCCTAGATGATGGCCGTAAAGTACGTTTTGCGAAAAAATCTGGTGAAGTTATTGATATATAGGTGAGTTTAGATGACACGTTTAAATGAAAGTTTTGTTACCGAGATAAAACCGTCCTTGATATCGCATTTTGGGTACAAGAATGCAATGCAGGTTCCGAAGGTAGATAAAATAGTTTTAAATATGGGCGTTGGTGAAGCTTCGCAGGATAAAAAGAAAATAGAGTCTGCCTTAAATGAAATGACTTTGATATCTGGCCAAAAGCCAATTGTGACGCGTGCTAGGAAGTCTATAGCATCGTTTAAATTGAGAGACGGTATGATTGTCGGGTGTAAGGTAACTCTTAGGGGTGACAAAATGTTTGAGTTTTTAGATCGCCTCATAAACATTGCGCTTCCAAGGGTGAGAGACTTTCGTGGTATTTCTCAAAAAAGTTTTGATGGTCATGGTAATTTTGCCTTAGGTATTAAAGAGCAAATTGTATTCCCAGAAATTAACTATGATAAAGTTGATAAAATTCGAGGTATGGACGTCATTATCTGTACAACGGCCAAGACCGATGAGGAGGGCTTTCATCTTCTCAAGGGTTTTAATATGCCTTTCAGTAACTAAACCGATTACGGAGACTTAATTAATCATGGCAAAAAAAAGTGTGGTTGAGCGTAACAAAAAGCGGATTCTTTTATCAGAAAAGTATGCCAACAAGCGTGCAACTTTGAGATTAATAACGCGAGATGAGAGCCTTTCGCCAGAGGAGCGTTTTCAGGCTCAACTAAAATTAGCAGAGTTACCTCGTAATTCATCGAAGGTTCGTGTGAAGTTGAGATGTGAAATATCTGGTCGTGGTCGTGGCAATTATCGAAAATTTAAGATGTCGCGTATTGCATTACGCGATTTAGCCTCGCTTGGGATGATCCCAGGTATGGTTAAGTCGAGTTGGTAAGAAGAGGAACGCATAAATGTCTATGAGTGATCCTGTAGCGGATTTATTAACCCGTATTAGAAATGGCCAGAGGGCAAGGAAAAATGCGGTAAGTACACCTTCATCGAAGCTTAGGGAAAATGTTTTAGATGTGCTCAAGAGAGAGGGTTATATTCGAAACTATTCCAGTTCTAATATTCGCAAAGGTATTGATGAAATAGTAATTGAACTTAAATATTATGATGGTGAGCCAGTAATCAAAGAGATTAATCGTATTTCAAGTCCTGGATGCAGGGTGTATTCGAAAATTAAAGATCTTCCCCGCATTTATAACGGTCTGGGGATAGCAATATTATCTACACCTCGTGGTGTTATGTCTGATGCGGAAGCTCGCGTTGCTAATGTTGGCGGCGAGGTTTTATGCCATGTTTTTTAGAGGATTTTTATTATGTCACGTGTAGGAATGTTGCCGGTTACTATTCCGGAGGATGTAACGATAGATATAACTGATAGGGTGATGACAGCTAAGGGTAAATTGGGTGAATTGTCTCTTGCTTTCGTAGACGACGTCGTCACTGTAATCGAGGGCGGGCATCTTATTGTTTCGCCCGCTAATGATTCAATTAAGGCACGGAAAATGTGGGGAACTTTTCGAACTCTAGCGGATAATATAATCATTGGAGTCAGTGAAGGTTTTTCAAAGGTTCTTGAGGTTAATGGAGTTGGTTATCGTGCTCAAATTCAAGGAAAAGATTTAGTTTTGCAATTGGGGTATAGTCATGAAATTCGCTACACGGCTCCAGAGGGTGTGACAATAAAATGTGAAACACAAAATGAAATATCTATATTTGGTGCTGACAAGCAGGTTGTAGGAAGCGTTGCTGCAAAAATTAGATCCTATCGTCCCCCCGAGCCCTACAAGGGAAAAGGGGTTAAATACAAAGATGAAATTATCGTTCGCAAAGAGGGAAAGAAGAAGTAATCATGAAAAGTGCTAAAGAACTGTATTTACGGAGACGTTATCGTACAAGCGGCAAGGTTAAAGTTAATAACAACGGACGTATGAGATTAGCTGTTTTTAGATCTAGTAAACATATTTATGCGCAAATTATAGATGACGTTAAGGGATCAACGTTGGTCGCTGCATCAAGCGTTGATTTGGAAGTAAGAAAAGAGATAAATAAAGGCACGAATGTGGAAGCTGCGTCTCATGTTGGCAAGGTGGTTGCACAGAGAGCGATTAAAGAGGGTATTAATAAAGTAGTCTTTGATCGTGGTGGATATTTATATCATGGCAGAGTTAAGGCTCTTGCTGAAGCTGCCCGCGAGGGTGGATTGTCTTTCTAGGAGTTTTTAGTTTATGGTAAATGATACTAACACAATTGGTTCTAATAGACCCCGTCAGACCGGTGGTAATCAGAACAAGGGACGTTCTCGAGATAACAAGAGAGGTGATGAGCGAGAAGGTGATGAGCTAATTGACAAACTAGTAGGAATTAACAGAGTATCAAAAGTTGTGAAAGGTGGAAGAAGGTTCGGTTTTGCGGCGCTTGTTGTGGTTGGTGATGGGAAAGGTAGGGTTGGATTTGGAAGTGGTAAAGCAAAAGAAGTACCAGAGGCTATAAGAAAAGGAACCGAATCTGCTAAACGTAACTTAACACGGATTCCTCTTCGAGAAGGGCGCACATTGCACCATGATATAGAGGGTGGATTTGGTGCTGGTAAAGTAATTATTAGAGCGGCTCCTCCGGGTACCGGTATAATAGCAGGGGGGCCAATGCGTGCTGTATTCGAGTCGTTGGGAGTGCAGGACGTTGTTGCGAAGTCTAACGGGTCACAGAACCCTTATAATATGATTAAGGCAACTTTTAATGCCTTAGAAAATTTGGTGTCGCCTCGTTCAATTGCAGCCAAAAGAGGTAAAAAAATTGGTGATATAGTCGGGCGTCGAACGGGTTCCCAAACAACCCCAAAAGAAATAGTCGAAGTAAATGGATAGGGCGAGAAGTAATGTCAAATAAAAAGTCAACGGTTACTATTACTCAAACAGGAAGTCCTACGGGGCGGAGGTTTGATCAGCGCCAAACTCTAATTGGACTGGGTTTAAATAAGATTAACCGTAAACGGACGCTTGAAGATACGCCATCGGTGAGAGGTATGATTAACAAGGTTCAACATCTTTTACATGTTGATGATGGTAATTAGGGAATTATGAAATGAGACTTAACCAAATAAGAGACAATGAAGGGGCCCGAAAACGTCGAATAAGAGTAGGTAGGGGCGAAGGTTCTGGTAAAGGGAAAACTGCGGGTCGCGGTGTAAAAGGTCAAAAATCAAGGTCGGGAGTTTCTGTGCTAGGATTTGAAGGCGGGCAAATGCCCATCTTTCGTCGTACACCCAAAAGAGGTTTTAATAACAACTTTGCAAAGCATTTTGAGATAGTCAACCTAGGTAAATTACAAGACGCAGTTGATGCGGGAAAGTTTGGTAATTTAAAAATAATTGATTACAAGGCATTGGCTTCAGCTGGCCTAACCAGGGGAAATAAGGATGGCGTGAGAGTTTTAGGGAATGGCGATGTTAAAACAGCGTTAACTTTGGAGGTCAACGGAGCCTCTAAATCCGCTCTTGAAGCGATTGAGAGAGTTGGTGGGAAGGTTGTATTGCCACAGCCAACTAAAACAGAGCTTCTTTCCCAAGAAAAGTCAGAAAAAAGAAGGCTAAAAAGACAAAACATAAAGTCTAACGAAGAAAAGAAACAGCCTATATCTTCATCAGATAATGGAGATTCCGCAGAAGTTGATAAAAAGCCTAATCAAAATGAATAATAAATACGAGGAATATTATGGCATCAGCTGCTGAACAACTCGCAGCAAATTTAAATTTTGGGGCTTTTAATAAAGCAACAGAACTGAAGAAGCGTCTATGGTTTACCTTAGGGGCGCTTATTATATACCGGTTAGGGACTTATATCCCTATGCCTGGCATAGATCCAGTAATCTTAAAAGATATTTTTAGACAACAAGCTGGTGGAATATTAGGCATGTTTAATATGTTTGCTGGTGGCGCTTTGGGTAGGATGACGATCTTTGCCCTTAACATTATGCCCTATATTTCTGCTGCGATTATTATGCAGCTTATGACCTCTATTTCTCCAACAATGTCCCAGCTCAAAAAAGAGGGAGCGCAGGGCCAAAAGAAAATTAATCAGTACACGCGTTATTTAACTGTTCTTATTGCCGCAATGCAGGCTTATGGCATGGCAGTTGGTATTGAGGGTATGCGGGGTACAGGGGGTTCCGCGGTTATTAGTCCTGGCGGTTTCTTTCGTTTTACGGCTGTTATTACGCTTGTTGGTGGTACGATGTTTTTGATGTGGCTTGGTGAGCAAATAACTGCCCGGGGAGTTGGTAATGGTATATCTCTCATTATTTTTGCTGGTATCGTAGCTGAGCTTCCTAGCGCTTTAGCCGGTACCTTAGAGTTAGGTAGAACAGGTGCTATTTCAACTGGAATAATAATGGCGATCTTGATTATGGTCGTATTTGTTATTTACGGTATTGTTTTTGTTGAACGAGGGCAACGGCGATTAGTGGTCCAGTATCCGAAACGCCAACAAGGTAATAAAATGTATGGTGGAGAAAATTCTCATCTTCCCCTTAAGTTGAATACCTCTGGTGTCATCCCACTTATTTTTGCGAGTTCACTTTTATTAATGCCGACAACGGTTATAAGTTTCATGGCGAATTCGGGCCCAGAGTGGCTAACTACAGTTTCGTCATTGCTTGGCCGCGGGCAACCTTCATATTTAATAATTTATAGTGCTCTAATAGCTTTCTTTGCATTTTTCTATACGGCAGTGGTTTTTAATCCGGAAGAGACGGCGGATAATCTAAAAAAGAATGGTGGTTTTATTCCCGGAATTCGCCCAGGGAAAAATACCGCAGAATATTTAGAATATGTTACAACTCGCCTAACCGTTGTAGGTGCTATTTATTTGGTTGCCGTTGCACTTTTGCCAGAAATTCTAATAGCGAATTGGTCTGTTCCATTTTTCTTTGGAGGAACTAGCTTATTAATAGTAGTTACTGTAACAATGGATACCGTTGCTCAGGTTCAATCTTATATGCTAGCCCATCAGTATGAGGGACTAATTAAGAAGTCTCGTTTAAAGGGTCGCAGGTAATATGATTTTGCTTCTTTTAGGTCCACCTGGAGCTGGTAAAGGTACTCAATGTGAGAGATTAATGAGTGATTATAATTTAGTTCAATTAGCAACAGGAGATATGTTGCGGTCAGAAGTTAAGTCTGGTAGTGATTTAGGTAAAAAAGCCAAAGCGATTATGGATAATGGTAAATTAGTCCCCGATGAGGTTATTGTGGCTATGATTTCAGATGTGATGGATGTCCAAAAGGACGCTAATGGTATTATTTTTGATGGTTTTCCCAGAACAAAATCTCAAGCTGTGTCTTTGGATGATATGCTGCTTAGCAAAGGGCTTAACATGGATTTTGTTATTCAGTTGCATGTAGAGGATAACATTATACTGAAACGTTTATCTGGAAGATTTGCATGTGCCAATTGCGGTGCTGGATACCACGACACGTATAATAAACCTATTGAAGCAGGGAAGTGTGATAAATGTGGATCCTCCAATTTTTCTAGAAGATCTGATGATAAATTGGAGGTTGTACAGGCACGCTTGAAGGAGTATCACATGCAGACATCTCCGATCCTGCCTTTTTATCGAGATAAAGGCGTGCTCCAGACAATAGATGGAACGGGAAATGTCGAGGAAGTTTATAAACAAATTAATAATATTATGGGACAAGGAGTATAATTTTGAAAAAAAAATTAACATTAGATAGCAAACCCATTGACTTTGCATGTCTTCCGCATATAATCTCGCCGTTTTCGGCTCCCATTTTTATTTTGTATTAATTTTTAGCTAAGGAGAAATGGCTTTGGCTCGCATCGCTGGTGTTAATATTCCAACCAATAAAAGAGTGGAGATTTCCCTTACATATATATTTGGAATAGGGCGTACCTACGCTCGTGAAATTTGTAAAAAGACTGAAATTCCAACTGAACGTCGTGTGCACGAACTCACTGACGATGAGGTGGTTAGGATACGTGATCTTATAGATAATAATTATAAGGTAGAAGGTGATTTGCGAAGAGAAACTTCTATTAATATAAAACGTTTAATGGATTTAGGTTGTTACCGTGGTTTGCGTCATCGGCGAGGCTTGCCAGTAAGAGGACAGAGGACCCATACGAATGCGCGCACGCGTAAAGGACCAGCCAAATCGATTGCTGGTAAGAAAAAATAGAATTTAAAGAATTGTGATAGTTATTTAAATAGTTATAAAGGGTATATTTAATATGGCAAAAGCTACAATAGCACGCCCTAAACGTCGTGAGAGAAAGAATATTACGTCTGGCGTAGCTCATGTGAATGCGACGTTTAACAATACAGTTATAACGATTACTGATGCTCAAGGTAATGCTATCTCATGGTCATCAGCGGGTAGTCACGGTTTCAGTGGTTCTCGTAAATCTACTCCTTATGCGGCACAAATCGCGGCAGAGGACGCTGGACGAAAGGCTCAGGAGCATGGTATGAAAACTTTAGAAGTTGAGGTTAAAGGGCCCGGTTCAGGTAGAGAATCTGCATTGAGAGCTTTGCAGACGGTTGGGTTTGTAGTCACCGCAATAAGAGACGTGACACCTATACCGCATAACGGTTGTCGTCCACGTAAGAGACGCAGAGTCTAGTATTTCGTAAGTTAATTGTTTAAAAATTTTATTATTCGATTAACTTGAACTTTATTCTTTTGCTTTATTGAGGCGTTCAAGTGATTCAGAAAAATTGGCAAGAATTGATTAAACCCAACAAATTAGAAGTCGTTCAGGATTCATTGCCAGAGCGACGTGGAACTATTGTGGCTGAGCCGTTAGAGCGGGGATTTGGGCTGACGCTCGGTAATGCGTTAAGGCGGGTCCTTTTGTCTTCTCTTCAAGGTGCGGCAGTTACTGCGATAAAAATAGATGGTGTTCTGCATGAATTCTCATCTATTGCAGGTGTTCATGAGGATGTTACTGACATTGTCTTAAATATTAAAAACTTAGGTATTAAGATGCACAGTGAGATGACTGGTAAAATGACTTTGGAAGCCTCTGGTCCGGGCGCCGTTAAAGCAGGTCAGATAGATACTGGCCATGATATTGATATTATGGATCCAGAGTTGATTATTTGTACGCTTGATGAAGGCGCCAAAATTAGAATGGAATTCATGGTAGAGATGGGCAAAGGCTATGTTCCATCTGTCCAAAACCGCCCTGAAGATCCACCTATAGGTTTGATTCCTATTGACTCTGTATTTTCGCCTATTAGAAAAGTTGCGTATAAGGTAGATAATGCACGCGTTGGACAAGTAACCGATTATGATAAACTCTCATTAGAAGTAACAACAGATGGCACAGTTTCCCCAGAAGATTCAGTAGCTTTGGCTTCAAGGATTTTACAAGATCAACTTCAGTTTTTTATTAATTTTGAAGAGCCTACGGTAGATATTCCAGAAGAAACACAAGACGAGTTGCCTTTTAATAAGAATCTTTTGAGAAAGGTGGATGAGTTAGAGTTATCAGTGCGGTCGGCTAATTGTTTGAAAAATGATAATATCATCTACATAGGCGATTTAGTTCTAAAAAGCGAATCTGAAATGCTGAGAACTCCAAATTTTGGACGTAAGTCTCTAAATGAGATAAAAGAAGTTTTATCCCAAATGGGTTTGCATTTGGGTATGGACATACCAGATTGGCCACCTGAAAATATTGAAGATATGGCTAGAAGGTTGGAGGAACCGTTTTAATCTAATTGAATAGAGGGATTTATTATGCGCCATCGCATGAGTGGACGTAAATTAAACAGAACTTCGTCGCATAGAAAGGCTATGTTCGCAAATATGACAGTAGCTCTTCTGAGGCATGAGCAAATTACGACTACAAAACCGAAAGCAAAGGACTTGAGATCATTTGTTGATAAAATGATTACACTTGGAAAACGTGGTGATTTGCATTCTCGAAGGCAAGCTCTGTCTTTTCTTAAAGATAAAGAATTGGTAAACAAACTATTCGGCGTATTAGCAGATAGGTATAAGGATCGTCATGGTGGTTATAGTAGGGTTCTCTCCTCAGGTTTTCGTTATGGTGATGCTGCGCCGATGGCTATAATCGAGCTTATTGAACGGGACGAAGAAGCGAAAGGCGCAGAAGATAAAGCCCGCAATGTCGAAAATGCTCAAGATGAGACTGTTGCAGAAAGTGTGCCCGCTTAGTTAAATAATATTCGTTTAGTACGGCTTAAGTTCTATATCCCTTCAATTAAAGTTATGATATTATATTATATACCCTCTTCAAATGGAGACTATTAATCGGATGTATTTATCAATCTTAAATTAATATTTATTGAGTTGTATCCGTCAATTGATATTGGGACTAAATCATAGTGATCTACTCTATCAACAAGAAAATTTTTGCTGTTTATTTATTTATTTTCTTTATAATTTTAAATCCAGTATATGCAAATAAACAGGTTCCTCTTTCAACTCAGCATTTGAGCCTCTCTTTCGCACCCCTTGTTAAGAAAGTTGCCCCAGCGGTAGTTAATATTTTTACACGAAAAACAGTTGTTCGAAGAAAAGTTTCGCCGTTATTTAATGATCCATTTTTCAAAAGATTTTTTGGTCCTCAATTTAGTCCTCTAGAAGGTCCAAAAAAGAAAATACAGAATTCTTTGGGCTCTGGAGTAATTGTGAATTCAAATGGAACAATCGTTACAAATCATCATGTAATTGCAGGGGCAGATGAAATCACTGTTGTTTTGTCGGATAGAAGAGAGTTTGATGCTAAAATTATTGGTAGTGATAAAAGGACAGATTTAGCAATTCTGAAAATTGAGACAAATAATCAACAACTGCCATTTATCGAATTTAAGAACTCTGATATTTTAGAGGTCGGAGATATTGTTCTAGCAATCGGCAACCCTTTTGGTGTTGGTCAAACCGTGACAAGTGGTATTGTTTCTGCATTAGCAAGAACTCAAGTAGGGATTAGTGACCTAAGTTTCTTTATTCAAACTGATGCCGCTATAAACCCCGGGAACTCAGGTGGTGCACTTGTATCTATAGATGGTGGTTTAGTAGGGATCAACTCTGCAATATATTCCAAAGGTGGAGGATCAGTTGGTATTGGTTTTGCGATCCCAGCTAATATGGTCCAAGTTGTTTTGTCGGGTCTGACTAAGGAAGGCAAAGTAGTTCGACCTTGGATTGGTGTGGGAGGGCAACCTGTTGACACTGATATTGCAGGTTCTCTTGGAATGCGACGTCCTATCGGAGTTTTGATTAATAAGATTTTTCCCAGTGGTCCGGCAGATCGAGCGGGTATTAAAGTTGGAGATGTCATTATCGCAATTAATAAGCAAGAAATAAATGATACCTCAGCATTACGTTTTCGAATCGCTACCCAGCCTATAGGATCAAGATCAAAACTAAAATTAATTAGAAAAGGGTCTCTTATTGAGTTTAGTGTTAATATAGAAACCCCACCTAATGAACCTAAGCCAAATCTGACTTATTTATCAGCTGATAGCCCATTACAAGGTGCAAGTATTGCCAATCTCTCACCTGCGCTCGCTGATGAAATAAGAATGAATTTATTCTCAACGGGTGTTGTAATTATTGATGTAAATGGCAGAAGTCCCGCACTTAGATTCGGGGTACAAGTTGGCGATATTATTCTAAAAGTCAACGAAATTGAAATAACAAATGTCAACCAATTGAGAGGGAACTTTTTGTCCAATTTTGATAAATGGAATATTATTATACAACGGCAAGGAAAAGTCTTTTCTATAATGGTTAGTCGTTAGAAAATATTATTATTGTAATGGTAAATGAAAACTCGAGTTGATTATTGGAGGTTTAATTGAAGAATAGTATTCGGGAATGTTGATGACACTTTCCGTCGCTTTTGGCGGGGCCATAGGGGCGTTGGGCAGATATGGAGTTTCCTATATTTGCAATCACTTTTTTAACTCTCATTTTCCTTATTCAACTATTATTATTAATATTATTGGATCATTTCTTCTCGGATTGTTGTTCGAATTTACTCAGAGTTTCGGACCAATTAATAATGGAATTAGACTGTTTTTAATCACTGGTATTTTAAGTTCATTTACGACTTTTTCTACGTTCTCTTTTGAAGTTGTTGATTTATTGACCAAGGGAAATTTTCTCATAGCTATACTTTATATTATTAGCTCTTTAATTCTATCATTTTTATTTTTATATATGGGAACTTTAATACCAAGGGTTTTTGTATGATTACCGAAAAAAAATTGACTGAGATTTTCGTTCGTACAATTGATAGTGATGAAGACGGAATTCGCCTTGATCGCTGGTTTAGGAGACATTTCCCAGATATTAATCATGGTTATTTGCAAAAGTTATTGCGCAAAGGTCACATAAAAGTAGATGGTCATCGTGCTAAATCAAATACTCGTGTTCAAGATGGCCAAGACATTACAATACCAAAAATCAGAGATAACCCAGTAATTAAGGCGCGTAAAGTTAATTATAATAGAATAAAAAATAATGATATTGATTTATTGAAAAGCTCTGTAATTTTTAAGGATGATTATATCATCGCTATCAACAAACCATCTGGTTTAGCTGTGCAAGGTGGTTCACGTACGTCAAAGCATGTTGATGCTATGCTCAGTAGTTTACAATATGATTTTAAAGAGCGTCCCAAATTAGTTCATAGATTGGATAAAGATACGTCTGGTGTTTTATTGCTCGCTAGAACCTCGAAAGTTGCATCTCAACTCACCAAAGCTTTTAAACGTAATGAAGTTCATAAAATTTATTGGGCCATTGTGGTTGGTAGCCCCCAAATAAAAAACGGAAAAGTTGATTTGGCATTAAATAAAGAACCTAGTAAGTTTGGAGATAAGATGACTGTTAGTTTAAAAGGAAAAAGAGCAGTTACTTATTATAGAACTGTTGATAACGCATCAGATAAGGTTACGTGGCTTGCGATGATGCCGAAAACTGGAAGGACGCATCAGTTAAGGGTGCATTGTTCTGAAATAAAAATACCAATTTTGGGAGATGGCAAGTATGGTGGCACCGAGGCATTTTTAAAAGGGGCGGAAGGTATCGATAAAAAACTCCACCTTCATGCAAAGGCAATAAAGTTTCCGCATCCAGCAGGAGGTTTTTTTCAAGTCGTCTCGGATCTCTCGCCACATATGGACAAAGCCTGGAAGTATTTTGGATTTAATAGTAAAAACGTAATTGATCCTTTTGAGGATTTTTACGAGCAATGGTATAATGACCATGAAGAGTAAATTATCCTTAATTATCTTTGATTGTGATGGCACTATCGTGGATTCCCAGGCAACAATTATTGAAATAGTAAAGCAGACATTTATAACCCATTACTGCAAACCCCCAAGTCATGAAAAAATTAGAGATGGTATTGGTCTTGAGCTTAGTAAAGGGCTAGAGAAACTTTTACCCAATGATCATAATGTTGATGTGAATTTGCTTTGCAAAACTTATCGTGAATTGTCGCAAGTTAATCGGCTTAATAATAATTTTCAAGATCCCTTATATCCCAATGCTAAAAAAGTTATTGTTAAATTAGCCGATACAAATTTTTTATTAGGGATTGCTACTGGAAAGTCCCGGTCAGGCCTCGACTTTGTGTTGAAGAATGAGAATATTGATGATTTGTTTATTACGAAGCAAACTTCAGATAGTGCCGCAGGTAAGCCAAATCCAGAAATGATTTATAATTCAATACGTGATACTGGTGTCGATATATCTGATGTATTTATGATCGGAGATACCACATATGATATGGAAATGGCTAAAAATGCTCAAGTTACCGGTATTGGCGTTAGTTGGGGATACCATAAAAAAGATGCTCTAAAAAATGCGGGCGCCAAATATATTTTTGATAATTTTACTGAACTAGGTCAGTTTTTTGAAGTGTAATCTCAATAAAGAGTATACTTTATAGGCTTCAAAAGAAAGAGGGAGATAAAATATTATCCCCCCCTTTTTTTATAATCCTAATAAGAATTAACTTTATTAGAATCCGACGCTTATACCAGCAACGGCTAACCAACCATCATTGTTATTAGCATCATCGGTTGTTTCATCTTCCCAATCAACCTGCGCAATAGTCGCGACAAAGTCAACTCCAGAACCCATGCTATGTTCTAATCCAAGACCTAGTTTTGTAACTGAGTCTTCACCAGCAGTACCTGACGCATTATCTTTCTGCGCATTCATAAAAGTCAATGAAGCAGATGTAGACGAACTCATTTCATAAGATATTCCTATGTCCATTGCTTCAACGTCTGGATTAGTGGCTAATATACTTTGGCCTGAGTCAACAGCGTCTTCATTTAAAATAGAGCCACCAATTGTAATTGCACCAAAACCTATATTCACACCAAAGCGTCTTCCATCAATTGAATTGGCTGCGGTTCCTTGCTCTCTCCACATACCAACGTCAGCTTCTAGATTTGCGCCACCTAGTTTTTGCTCATAACTAGCCATAATATCATAAACTTGTGTTTCAGTGCCATCCGTGCCACCTGTTGCCGGCATGGTATCGGCAGTGGTAGTTGAAGGAACATATGTTGCACCAATTCTAAATCCATTTATTTTTGGCGTGATATAAACCATTTTTAATGCATCACTGCCACCAATGTTTGTCCCCTGAGAAGAAGATAAAGAGCTACCATCTGGTTGCACTATCCAATTTTCAACATCTCCACCGTTGAAACTCAATAATCCACTATTAGGGGCATTATGTTTTAAAATGCTTCCTGCCGCTTTTGTAGCACCAAGACGCACGTCTCCAAAACCACCTGTTAACTTAACATAGGTTTCGTCAACTGCTCCACCGGATACTGCATCACCTTCTAACTGAATGACAACGTTAACACCCACGCCATTATCAAGCTTGGTACCGCCTTTGAAGTAAACTTCTGTATCAGTAATAATATTAATGGAGTCGTAACCTACGCGAGTTGTAGCATCCGCTGTAGATTCAAATGATCCGTCTTGTTCGGCATAACCGATATAACTTGTTAGAAAGCCGCCAAGGCCAATTTTAATTTTCTTGGCATTAGCATCAGCTGACCCAAATGCTAAAACACTAGCAGCTGCCAGAGCTGTCGATAGATAAAGAGATTTTTTCATAGTTTGATCCTTAAATTATTTTGTTTTAACCACTAAAAAACTATGTTATAACATAGCTTTCTATTCGAGGATAATCATGAATTTTGCGATTACAAGTGATAAAATAATAATTTACCTGTATGTAGTATTTATATCACATAAAAAGTTATAAATATTTAACCACTATAATATTGTATGCAAACATAGAATATTGCCGCAATGAAATAAAAAAAATTATCCATTAAATATGGTACATTATAATTACTACATAAATGTATCACTTATGTTACGTATATGTGGCGTTAGGTTATTCTAGGAAAACAGGATAACTATTAATTTTTGTTAAGATTGATGGTTAGATTTTTATGTACTATTTTACATCCATTATTAAGTTTATTCTACACGATCGGAATGAAATATGCCTACTTGGTCTAAAATGAAGCGTTTTTATGAACATGCAGGTGTTATGGAACAAGATAATTCATTTTTGGTAGTATTAGACGGGAGAACTGTTAAAACCCCCGCTGGCTCAAATCTTGGTTCCCCAACAATGGCCCTTTCGAAGGCAATGTCTGAAGAATGGGAGATGCAAACCCCTGATGTTAAGCCAGAGAATATGCCATTATGCAAATTAGCTGCAACAGCAATAGATCGCCTAAAACTTAAACGAGATGAAGTTATCGGTATTACGCTTAAAATAGCTGAAACTGATTTATTATGTTACCGAGTTAGTGAACCTGAAGACCTCGTGGCACTTCAAAACCGAGCTTGGAATCCGGAACTTGATTGGGCAATGGATGAATTAAATGTTATATTAACGGTAACCGCCGGATTAATACCGGTTAATCAACCAGAATTAAGTTTATTAAACCTGAGGAATAAATTAATGTTGCTGAATGATTTCGAACTCATGGGTTTAACTAATGCGGCTTCAGTTGCAGGGTCTTTAATTTTAGCATTCAGTATGTTTTATGGTCGAATTGACTCAAATACAATGTTTGAGAAATCGATTCTTGAGGAGAAGTATCAGGTCGAACGCTGGGGGGAGGATAATGAAGCGATTTTAAAACAGGAAGCAATGCGAAATGATATTGAAAATTCATCACGATTTTTGGATTTGCTAAGGGCATAGAGAAAATCAGTTAAATTTAGTATGAAATAAATATGAGATATACAAATGTATGATATTATTAGACAGTTAGAAGAAAGGCGTGCACGTGCTCGCGCGGGCGGCGGTAAAAAACGTGTAGATTCTCAGCATAAAAGAGGAAAGTTGTCGGCTCGCGAGCGTATTGATTTATTGCTCGATCCAAATACCTTTGAAGAATGGGATATGTTTGTTGAACATCGTTCGACAGATTTTGGTATGGAAGATAATACAATACCTGGAGATGGCGTTGTAACTGGATATGGAACAATAAATGGTCGCACTATTTTTGTTTATAGTCAGGATTTTACAGTTTTTGGTGGTTCTTTATCAGAGACCCATGCAGAAAAGATATGTAAAATTATGGATCAAGCAATGAAAGTGGGCGCCCCAATAATTGGCTTGAACGACTCAGGTGGCGCTCGTATTCAAGAGGGTGTTTCAGCGTTGGCTGGTTATGCAGAAGTGTTTGCACGTAACGTTATGTCATCAGGCGTAATTCCCCAAATTTCAACAATTATGGGTCCCTGCGCAGGCGGGGCAGTATATTCGCCAGCTGTTACCGATTTTACTTTTATGGTGCGAGATACCTCTTATATGTTTGTTACTGGGCCGGATGTTGTTAAAACTGTTACTCATGAGGAAGTCAGTCAGGAAGAACTAGGTGGAGCCACTACGCATACAACAAAGTCGGGAGTTGCTGATTTAGCATTTGATAATGATATTGATGCGATAGAGCAATTACGTCGTTTTATAGACTTTTTGCCTTCAAATAATCAGGAATATTCACCAATAAGACCGACCGATGATTCAGCAGATCGAAGGGAACCTTCATTGGATACGCTGGTGCCTAATAACCCTAACGAGTCTTATGATATTAGGGAATTAATACTAAAGCTAGTAGATGAGGGAGATTTTTTTGAGTTAAAGCCAAACTATGCAGCCAATATGATTACAGGATTTTCTAGAATTGAGGGCTCAACAGTTGGTATTATTGCTAATCAACCAAAGATTCTTGCCGGTTGTCTGGATATAGACGCTTCGGTTAAAGCAGCGCGGTTTATACGGTTCTGTGATTGCTTTAATATACCAGTGGTACTTTTAGTAGATGTGCCGGGATTTTTACCTGGCACCTCTCAAGAGTTTGGTGGTTTAATTCGCCATGGTGCTAAATTATTATACGCATTCGCTGAAGCTACCGTTCCAAAGGTAACGTTGATTACACGAAAAGCCTATGGAGGAGCTTATATTGTTATGGGCTCAAAACATTTGAGGGGTGACGTAAACTTTGCATGGCCAAGTGCAGAAATTGCGGTTATGGGTGCTAAAGGTGCTGTTGAAATTATATTTAGGGCCGATGCAACTGATAAAGACAAATTAGCTGATAGAGAGAAGAATTATCAAGAGCAATTTGCTAATCCATTTAGAGTTGGCGCTAGAGGTTATATCGATGACGTAATTATGCCGCATAATACTCGCTGGCGTATAGCGCGATCTCTTAGAATGCTAAAAAATAAAAAAGTTAAAAATCCATCCAAGAAGCATGGAAATATACCGCTTTAATGTCTCTTTTCCCTGCAATATTTCTATTGAATATGTTTTTGATATTTGGAGACGCCGAAGGTAAAGAATTAGCGGGATATCAATTCTATCCAACCCCTAAAGGTATTGAAAATTATAAGTCTCGCAGGCGAGTACTCTCCAATACTCAGAATAAAACTCGTATTGTTTTTGTAAATAATATATTGCGTAGTTTTGTTCAAAGAGATGCTCAAGAACGTGTTTTAGTTTTTGCAAAAGGTAAAAATGCAGAAAATATGATAATAATGGATAGTGTAGATGGTAACCTTAGTACGATTTTTAAAGTTAGGGCTTTTATCGAGGTTTTGCCAGTATTACTCCGTAATACTCCGATATATAGAAAGTTTAAGAATAATGAAATACCGCCTTTTTTGGATTTAGCTAAAATGAATGGTTTTAAAACGGTAACATTTACCGATGGCGATAAATATAGTTATAAATTTATTTTAAAATAATCATTATGAGCTTTTGAATGAAATTTGGAAATATTGAATATAGAGATTCAGCGGATATAAAGAGTTATCATGTGCATTTGTACTATGATGGCGCCTCAAAGCAAAACGCTGGAAATCTTCGTAGAGAAATTAATAACCGGTTTGGTAATGACGTTGTTATTGGTCGATGGAGAGATAAGGCCCCCCAAGGCCCCCACCCTGTATCTCATTTTCAAGTAGAGTTTCCAGTTTCTTTATTTGATAAAATAGTTCCATTCTTGGCTTTAAATAGAGGCAGGATAAGCATATTGCTGCATCCAAATACAGGCAATGGTTACGAAGATCACACAAAAAACGTAATGTGGATTGGCCCCAGCGTTGATTTAAACGATGCTTGGCTCGTTGGCAATAAACAATAATCATTGGATACTAATTTTGTCAGCATTCAAGCAAGACTCAACTTATATAAATGATATATGTTTATTTTAGAAATCATCCATCTTTTGGGTTTTCATCTTTGTTATAAATTTTGGTAAAAGATGTATCTGGAAATATTGATTTGGAATGATCAGGTTTTTGCGTTTTATGGCTTGGTCTTGTCTGCAAGCTTCTATTTTTTAATGGGATTGGGTCAGGTCGTTTAAATAAAAAAATTAAAACTACGCCAGATATAAACCCACCAACATGAGCCCACCAAGCTGTGCCATCGTCATTATTTAGATTTAGAAATTGAATAGCAATCCAAACGCCGATTACGAGAACGGCTGGGAGTCGAATTGGAATAATGTTCATCAATAACGCTAGTATTTTAGCTCTAGGAAAAAGAACAATATAAGCCCCAAGCACACCAGAAATGGCTCCGCTAGCGCCAATTAATGGTAAATTAGAGTCCGATTCTGCTACCGCGTGTGTAAGTGTGGCTAATATTCCGCAAATAAGATAAAAAGAAATAAACCTTGAATGTCCCATGCTATCTTCTACGTTATCACCAAAGACCCATAAAAATAACATATTTGAAAGTAGGTGCATCCAACCCCCGTGAAGAAACAGACTAGTAAATACAGTCAAATACTCCGGAATAATGACTAATGATGAGCTTAATTCCCTAGAACCAAATAAAACTGTTGGGATAGTGCCTAGTCCATATATAAATTTTGCTTGTTCAGATCCTAGAGAAATTTGCCATAAGTAACTCCCAATGCATAATAAAATAATTAGAAGCGTGACGTATTGGAATTTTATACTAATTTTTTGATTACTATCTTTGATTGGTAGTAGGGCCATCAATACTCCAGTTTACATAGTCAATAAATTAACTTTAAAGAATAAAAGTTAATTTGAAAGTATTTAAAATAATTTTAGATTAATAATTGATAGAGAATTATTTGATTTTAACTTACTTGACGTGTATCGGAGCTGATGATTTTATGTATTAAATCGTTATATCATATTAACCATATGAAGGGTGTAACATGAAGATTGTGGTTCACGGTCAAAAAGCATTTGGGAAAGAACTCTTAGAACGCTTATTGGGAAACAATGAGAACGTAATTGCAGTATGTGGGGCACCTCAAAAAGATAACGAGGCTGAGGACCCTTTGATCATATTGGCTAAAGAGAGAGGTATTCCAGTTTTTCAGCCTAGCTCATGGAAAACGGAAGAGGCTTTTGAATTAATGCAATCTTTTAAAGCTGATATCTGTATGATGGCGTATGTTACACTTTTAGTTCCACAAAGAGTGATTGATGCACCCAGATTGGGAACTTTTCAATTTCATCCATCCTTACTGCCATATCACCGGGGTCCATCCGCAATTAGCTGGTCAATAGCAGAGGGCGAGAAAATGACTGGACTATCAATTTTCTGGCCTAATGAAGGCCTAGATGAGGGTGATATTCTGATGACTAAATCATGTAAAATAGAGCCCGATGATACCCTCTCATCTTTGTATTTTAATAAATTATTTCCCATGGGTATTGATGCAATGTTAGAGAGCCTTGAACTTATTAAGTCAAATATTTTTCTTCGTTATGTTCAAGATCCGGTAAAAGGCTCTTATGAGTCATGGTTTTCTAAAGAAAGAGCAGAGATTAATTGGAATGGTAATGTCGATAAAATCTATAATACCATAAGAGCGGCGAACCCTGCTCCCGGGGCTTGGTCAATGATTAATAATAAAAAAATAGATTTTTTTACGGCACAAAAATATTCTGAGGTGGGTACGCCAGGAGTGATAAAACGTATATCCAATGATGGCATATTAGTATCTGCGATCGATGGATCCATACTCATCGAGAAGTGCCGCGTTGATAATGGCCCGAAACTGCCAGCCTTCGAGGCAGCTCTTGAGTTCTCTCTCAAAGAAGGTGATGTTATGGCTAGTAATTTTTAGACCTCAGTAGAAATAAAATAAGGTAATAATTTAATTTAATTCGTATTTTGTTTAACCTGATCTTTAGTCTTGAGCAAATATTTAATCTAGAGTTTGAATCCGAGCTGCGCAGAATTTGAATTCTGGAATTTTTCCAATAGGGTCCAACTCAGCGATTGTTAATATATTTGCTGCAGCTTCAGAAAAACAAAAAGGAATAAAAATCATATTTTCTGGAATGTCAGGGTCCTGTCGTGCTTTTAATGAAATTTCTCCGCGGCGGGTTATTACTTTTATAGTATTGCCTGGTGCAATCTGATTTTTTTTAAGATCCTTTTGATTGAGACATGCTACAGCGTCAGGCTCGAGTGAGTCTAGGACTTCTGATCTACGTGTCATGGTTCCTGTGTGCCAATGTTCTAGCATACGCCCGGTTGTGAGTATCATAGGAAAGTTTTCGTCAGGTAGTTCCTTAGGAGGTGTAATGTTCGTCGTTACAATTTTCCCTTTTCCCGATAATGTTGGAAATCCATCGGAAAAAATTATTTCGTTACCTGGTTTATCAAGAGCATCACACGGCGAGGTAACCGCTCCCTCTTTTTCTAGTCTATCCCAAGTAATATTGTTTAAAGAAGGCATTAAGGTGGACATTTCTCTATATATATCTTTTAAATGGGTATAGTCCCAATCTAAGTCTATTCGTTGCGCTATTTCCTGGATTAACTCCCAATCTTGACGCACCCCATTTGGAGGATCAATGACGGCGCGTGCCATTTGAATTTCTCGATTAGTATTCGTAAAAGTGCCTGACTTTTCTGCATGGGCGGAAGCTGGTAATATTACATCTGCAAACCACGCAGTTTCCGTCAAAAATATATCCTGAACTACTAAATGTTCTAGTTTAGAAAGAGCAGATCTTGCATGATGCTGGTTCGGATCAGACATCGCAGGATTCTCACCTTGAATATACATTGCGTTAATCTTATCCTCGTGAATGGCATTTATAATCTCTACAACGGTTAATCCTTTTTCTGGGTTTAATTTAGTTCCCCAAGAATTTTCAAATATTTTCCTTATTTTGGGATCTTCAACCGACATATAGTCTGGGTATAACATGGGGATTAGGCCGGCATCTGACGCCCCTTGAACGTTATTTTGCCCTCTCAAGGGATGAAGTCCCGTACCAGGTCTTCCTATGTGGCCGGTTGATAAGGCCATCGAAATTAGGCAACGAGCGTTATCAGTTCCATGAACGTGTTGGGAAATACCCATTCCCCAAAATATAATTGAAGCTTTGGATTTAGCATAAGTGCGAGCAACAGTTCGGATCTTTTCCTCTGAAATACCACAAATTGCTGACATTTTTTCAGGTGGGAAATTAGTAATATTTTTTTCTAATTCTTTGAAGCCAGTAGTATTAGACTGAACATAGTTATCATCACACAAGGACTCTGTTATTATTACATTTAGAATAGCATTTAAAAGGGCGACATCAGTTCCTGATTTAAACTGAAGGATGTGTCTCGCATGTGCTGCGATCCCTTGGGATTGTCCACGAGGATCCATTATAATTAATTGAGCACCATTTTTTGCTGCCTCTTTAATATATGTTGCGGCAACTGGATGATTCTCGGCAGGTCGGGCGCCTATAACTATTATACAATCAGCATCTTTGGCGGCTTTAAATGGAGCAGTTACAGCGCCTGAATTTAGACCTTCCATGAGTGCGGCAACAGAGGATGCATGGCATAGTCGAGTACAATGATCAACATTATTCGTATGAAATCCCTGTCGTATTAATTTTTGAAAAAGATATGCTTCCTCATTCGAACATTTTGCTGAACCGAATCCAGCCACATTATTGTTGGGGTTTTTTTTGGCAACAGATTTTAATCCTCCTGCAGCAAAATCAAGTGCCTCATCCCAAGATGCTTCGCGAAAAAATAAGTGAATATCCGAAAACTTCATTTTGATTCTTGGGTTCTTAGGTGAGCCTGAATGACGAATAAGTGGTTTTTTTAATCTTTCTGGATGATGTATGTAGTCAAAACCAAAACGACCCTTAACACATAGTTTACTATCATTTGCCGGTCCATCTCGTCCTTCAACGTAGAGGATTTTGTCTCCTTTGACATGTACATTTGTTTGGCATCCTACACCGCAATAGGGGCATAAAGTTTCTACTGACCTATCGGCAAATTCTGTTCTTACTCCGTTTTCATCTAAAAGGTTGGACTCCATTAATGCGCCTGTTGGACAAGCTTGTACGCATTCTCCGCACGCCACGCATGTTGAATTACCCATGGGTTTATCAAAATCAAAAATAATTTTGGAATTACGACCTCTATGTGCCATTCCAATAACGTCATTTGATTGAACTTCTCTACAAGAACGCACACATAAATTACATTGTATACAAGCATCAAGATTAACTGTTATTGCGCTATGTGAGAGATCTGGTTCTGATTTTATAGTTTTGGGGAATCTTGAATTATTTTTAGGATTTACTTTATTATTCCACTCCCAAAATTTGGAGTTAGTATCATGCGCTATATTTTGGGGCGGTTGATCTGATCCTAATAACTCAAAAATCAAATCTTGAGACTTTCTGGCCCGATCACTTTTTGTTTTTACTACCATCCCCTCTTCTGGTTTACGTATACACGCAGCCGCTAGGACACGTTCACCAGTTATTTCAACCATGCATGCCCGGCAATTTCCATCTGGCCGATAAGATTTTTGAGGTAAGTAGCATAAATGCGGAATTTTAATTTTTTGTCTACTTGCGACTTGCCAGATTGTTTCATTTGGATTAGCAGTGACGCTTTTTCCATTTATTTCAAAATTTATTTTATCGTACATAATATTTCAGTCTATTTAATATCTGGAAAGTACTTCATAATGCAAAGTAATGGATTTGGAGCGGCTTGTCCAAGTCCGCAAATGGAGGAGTCAGTCATTACGTCTGATAAATCCTTTAGTAGTTTAGTATTCCAATTTTTTTTAATCATTAACCTTACAGCTTTTTCAGTGCCGATGCGACATGGTGTGCATTGTCCGCAGCTTTCATCTTCAAAAAATTTCATTAAATTTAGAGCAATCTTGCGAGGGTCGTCTTGAGTAGAAAAAATAACAATAGCGTGGGATCCAACCAAACATCCATATTTTTCTAATTCTCCAAAATCCAGCGGTATATTAGACATAGTAGAAGGAAGAATACCTCCTGAGGCACCCCCGGGTAAATATCCAGAAAATACATGCCCATCCATCATCCCACCAGCATAGTCAATTAATTCTGCAACGGTGGATCCAGCTGAAACTATTTTAACGCCCGGGTTCTTTACTCTCCCGGATACAGAGTAACTTCTTAATCCTCGCCCCTTATCTCCTTGCGATGAAAACCACTTTGCACCTTTTTTAAGAATTACGGGAATCCAGTGTAATGTTTCGACATTATTAACTAAGGTTGGTTTTCCAAAAATACCTGATTGCGCAACATATGGTGGTCGATGACGAGGAATTCCTCTTTTTCCTTCTATGGACTCTATCATCGCAGATTCTTCGCCGCAGATGTATGCACCAGCGCCTCGTCTTATCTCAATATTTGTATGATTAGATAAGCCCCTTTTTTGGAGTAAATCCACTTCACGTAATAATATTTCGCGAATAGCAGGGTACTCGTCTCTCAAATAAATAAAAACAGTTTCGGCATTTATTGCCCACGCTCCGATTAACATACCCTCTAAAAATTGATGTGGGGTTCTTTCTAAATGATATCTATCTTTAAAAGTTCCGGGTTCACCCTCATCAGCATTCACCGCCATTAATCTTGGTTCTGGTTCTGCCAATACAAATTGCCACTTTTTGCCTGTGGGGAACCCGGCGCCGCCTAATCCTTTTAACGAACTAGAAGATAATTCCGATATAACCTCATTAATGCTAAGTTTACCGCTGATACACGCTTCAAGGACTTTGTATCCCCCGTTTAGTTGATACTTATTGAGATCCTCATAATTTGGGATTTCGGGTTTAAATTGTTTTTTGTTTACAATTAACTCAACTTTTTCGACTGAGGCCTGATCAATATGCCTATGCCCTACTTCACAAACGGGTGCAGAAAAGCATCTGCCCATACAAGGTGCAGAGACTACTCTTACGTTTTTAATATCTTTATCAACTATATCTGAAAATAATTTTTCTGAATCGAACAATTCACATGTTATTGAAGAACAAACACGAACGGTAATTGGGGCCGGCTCGATCTCATTATCATCTAGTATGTCAAAATGCGAGTAAAAGGAAGCTACTTCATAGACTTCAACCATCGAAATTGATAACAACTTTGCCAACGCATGTAGATGCCCAATTTTTAAAACATTATAAGTATCTTGAATTAAATGGAGGTACTCAATTAATTCATGGCGTTGAAAAGCTTTATATTTCAGTAGATTTCTGATTTCAATATCTTCATCTTCAGATAACAATCGACCCTTCGGCTGAAAACGGGCTAATCCATTTTTTCCTCTAGAGTTCTTGTTATATTGGCGATTGTCTGATTCCATTGTTTTTTTTGTATGGACCTTAAAAAATTATGGGTCTTTATTTACTAATATTGATCCTTAATTTATATAATGGACTTAGAATAAGGGCAATTAAGATATTTATAAAAAGTTTATAAAATAAAATGACTTGGTGCGACCTAATAAACCAACCAAACCTAATTTAATTGCAATATTAATTGGAATCAATCTATCTTGCATATTATTTTATGAAATAATGATAAAGTTTTATTTTGTTCGTCCCAATATTGCTTCAAAAACCATGCTAAGCGGAGGAATTTTAAATTGATTGAGAGTGATAGCAACAGTTCGTTAACCGATGGGTTTCAGCTAATAATTGACGCTCTTAAACTTAATGGAATAAAGAATATATATAACGTTCCTGGTATCCCAATTACAGATCTGGGACGTTTAATGCAATCCTGTGGGATGAGGGTTTTATCATTTCGTCACGAGCAAAATGCAGGTTATGCAGCATCTATTGCAGGATACCTTACTCAAAAACCAGGAATTTGTTTAACTGTTTCGGCGCCAGGTTTTTTAAATGGCTTAACTGCACTTGCTCATGCAAATACAAACTGTTTTCCGATGATTTTAATAAGTGGATCCTCTGAGAGGGAAATTGTTGATCTCCAGCAAGGGGATTACGAAGAGATGGATCAATTATCAATAGCAAAGCCTCTTTGTAAGGCAGCTTATCGTGTATTGCATGCTGAGGATATTGGGATCGCAATCGCGAGGTCCATTAGGTCTGCCGTATCCGGCAGGCCAGGGGGAGTATATTTAGATATTCCTGCAAATGTGCTCTCTCAGGCGATTGATAAAGATCACGGTGATTTGTCTTTAGTTAAGGTTGTTGATCCTGCACCAAAGCAAATTCCATCTAAAGAGGCTGTAAATAGAGCACTTAATGTTTTGCAAGATGCGCAAAAACCGTTGTTAATAATGGGAAAGGGTGCGGCTTACTCTCAAAGTGATGCACTTTTACGGACATTTATTGAAAAAATTGGAATACCTTTTTTGCCGATGAGTATGGCAAAAGGATTGTTACCGGATATTCACCCACAATCAGCTGCTGCTGCTCGTTCCTTAGTTCTTAAAGAATCTGATGTTGTTGTTTTGGTTGGAGCGCGCTTGAATTGGCTTCTATCGCATGGAAAGGGGAAATCATGGGGTGAAGACGCAAAGAAAATAATTCAATTAGACATAGAACCAAGGGAGATGGATAGTAACATTGACATAAGTGCTCCAGTCGTCGGCGATATAGGTTCTAGCATTCAAGTGATGCTGGATGGTCTAAAAGAAATGAAGATTTCCTTTTATAATAGTGATTGGACCGAACTAGTTAGTAATAAAGTTAAATCTAATGTTTCGCGCATGGCCCAAAAGCTACAGAATAATAATGTGCCAATGGATTATCATGGGGCTTTAGGGAGAGTTAAAAATATTATCAGAGAGAGACCTCACGTTATACTGGTAAATGAAGGTGCAAACACACTTGATTTTTCAAGAAGTATTATAGACATGTATGAACCCCGTAAAAGATTGGACGTTGGAACATGGGGCGTCATGGGTATTGGGATGGGTTCAGCAATTGCGGCCACTGTTGAAACAGGTTTACCGGTATTAGCGATCGAAGGAGATAGTGCATTTGGGTTCTCTGGAATGGAAATAGAGACAATTTGCAGATATAATTTACCCATCTGTGTAGTTATTTTTAATAATGGAGGTATCTATCGTGGAACTGATGTTAACCCATCCGGAGGTCCTGACGTTGCAACTACAGTATTTGTTAAGAATGCCAGATATGATAAAATGATCGAAGCTTTTGGTGGCATTGGTGCAAACGTATTATCTCCAGATGAGTTGGCTCAGGAGATAAATAGAGCTCTCGACTCTGGGAAGCCAACTTTGATTAATGCCGTAATTGATGAGGCTTCTGGGACTGAAAGTGGCCGAATTGGAAATTTAAATCCGCAAAGTATTGTAAGTAAAAAAAATTAGGATGAAACTTTTATAAGGAAACATTATGAGTAAGGCCTTAGATGGAATTAGAGTACTTGACTTTACACATGTGCAATCAGGACCGACATGCACCCAATTATTAGCTTGGTTCGGTGCAGATGTCATTAAGGTTGAGAGGCCAGGCGTTGGTGATGCCACCCGCGGCCAATTAAGGGATAAGCCAAATGTGGACTCGCTTTATTTTACAATGCTTAACCATAATAAAAGATCCATTGAATTAAACACTAAAGAACCAAAGGGTAAGAAAATCCTGACTGACCTAATTAAGACATGCGATGTTCTCGTAGAGAATTTTGCGCCTGGTGCCCTAGATCGCATGGGTTTCTCCTGGGAGAAGATACAGGAAATTAATCCAAAGATGGTCTTGGCGTCAATTAAAGGATTTGGTCCTGGGCCATATGAAGATTGCAAGGTATACGAAAATATTGCCCAATGCGCAGGAGGCGCGGCCTCCACTACCGGAATGCTTGATGACCTGCCATTAGTGACAGGAGCCCAGATAGGTGACTCAGGAACTGGTCTTCATCTTGCCTTAGGCATTGTTACAGCATTATTCCAACGCGAGAAATCAGGGACTGGGCAGAAGGTTACTGCTGCTATGCAAGATGGTGTCTTGAATTTATGCCGAGTAAAGTTAAGAGACCAACAACGACTGGCTTTTGGACCATTAGAGGAATATTCACAATTTGGTGAGGGAATTCCTTTTAAAGATGCTACACCTAGAGCAGGCAATGACTCGGGTGGGGGGCAACCTGGCCGAATATTAAAATGCAAGGGATGGGAGAATGACCCGGATGCATATATCTACTTTATTACTCAAGCAGCAGTATGGGGAAGTATATGTGATATTATTGGTAAACCTGAATGGAAAGATGACGATGAATACTCCACCCCAAAAGCTCGTTTACCAAAGTTAAACGAAATTTTTAAGGAGATCGAGTTTTGGACAATGAAGAAAACTAAATTTGAAGTAACGGATATTTGCAATGAGTATGACATTCCGGTTGGTCCTATTTTGTCAATGAAAGAGTTGTCAGAAGAGCAATCACTTCGGGATACTGGTACCATTGTTGAATGTGATCACCCAACACGCGGACCTTATTTATCTGTTGGAAATCCAATTAAGCTATCAAACTCTCAAGTCGAAATTCAGCGTTCACCCCTACTTGGGGAACACACAAACGAGGTTTTACGCGATATTTTAGATTATTCGGAAGCAGAAATAAAAGATATTGAATCATCTGGTGTGATTGGGGATTAGTATAGAACTATAAGGAAAGAGTTATCGGTTTATCCCGAGAATATCGTTTTTGCATAATAACGAGGAGGTTATTTACATGTCAAAACAACAATTACGAGCTGATCAAGGTTGGATTTTTGATAATTTTCTTATGCTTTCTGATAACGAGGATGTTCTACACCCTGGCATAATGGGAACTCGGTTAGATAGGGGCTTTAAATTAGAGGACCTTAATGCGGTTTATTCAAGGGTAACAGGTCGACGGTCATTTCCGAAGGCATGGGCAAAAAGGGCTATCGAATTGGAGCGGCTCGCAAATAAAGCTATGGAAAAGAATAGAACTGTAACTGCAAGCCAATTCTTTCACAGAGCGGCTTTATGTTTCGGCAGAGCTCAGCATTTAGTCCCAATCGATGGAGATTTTAATAAGGGTGTTTGGTATGAGGGTCTTAGGCGCTGTTATGATCATTTGATTTCTCTCTCTAATGGTACAATAATAGGGTCCTCAATTGAGTTCGAAAAGGGTAAGAAAACCTTTTTTAATTTTCATTCTGCTGAAGGCGATGGTGCTAAGCCAACAGTCTTATATATACCTGGCATGGATCAAGTTAGAGAGGACTACCCTAATCCTTTTAAGAATGAATTTACAAAAAGAGGTATGAATATATGCTCAATGGATGGGCCTGGACAAGGTGAATGCAATATCAAAAGGACTTGGCAAGATGAAACAAACTATGCTCTCGCTGCTGAGAAAGTTATCGATTGGCTGGTCCAAAGAGAGGATGTAAACAGTGAAAAAATTGGAGTATTTGGAACGAGTATGGGTTCGCGCTGGGGTGTGCAAATAGCTGCGCATGATAAGCGGGTAAAAGCAGTTGTTGGACAAATGGCAAATGTTGGAACCTTCGATCTTATTTTTGAGCAAGCTCAGCCAAATTTTAAACGAATTTTTATGTATATGGCTGGCTATACCGATGAGCAGCTTTTTGATGATTTTATCTCTCGACTTGCTTTAATGCCGGATTTAGCGAGAGATGTAAGGGTGCCACACCTTCTTGTTGCGGGTGATATGGATGAGTTGTGCACACCAAAAGACATTAATACTTTTAGATCTGCGCTTGGAGGCCCGTCGGAATTATGGCTCTACGAAGGTGTATTTCATCCAATGGGAGAAGTTGCCGAGCAAATTTATCCATCTATTGCGGATTGGCTGCTTACTTCCATTAATGATGGTAGAGCAGAAGATTATCATAATGAGATCTATGTTGAAGAAAATACAGTGTTGGCTGACTATGACCATGGATGAAGAACTCAGTAGAAAAATTAGATTATAGATCTCATCTGTTAATACCAATTAATTGAACTTAACGCCCTCTAATTATATCGAATTTAAACAATATTTGTCGCTATTTTCAATTTTACAAATGATACGTATTTATGTGTACAAAATTACAGGCCATTGTATGTTGATTGCGATTGAATAATGTAAATGTAATACTTAATTGTCATATTTACATTATTATAAACATTTGATTGCTATATTGTAATTAATTTTGCAACTATAGAGTAGAAAGCTCGATTTTAATTTTTTTAAAATACCTTTTTGTAAGCCTACTTTTGGAGAGATATTTATTTTGCGATATTATAAATAATTAACTGGTAATTTTTTGATGTTTAATTCTATTCTTATTGCTAATCGCGGTGAAATTGCGTGTAGGGTAATTCGCACTGCACGTCAAATGGGTATAAAAACTGTTGCAGTATTTTCTGAAGCTGACAAAAGCGCACTTCATGTGGATATGGCCAGCGACGCAGTTTTTATTGGACCATCTGATGCCTCTTTAAGTTATTTGAAAATAGAAAATATTATGGCTGCGATCGAAGAGTCAGGGGCAGATGCTGTCCACCCGGGCTATGGGTTTTTGTCAGAGAACTATGAGTTTGCAGAAGCCTTAAAAGCTAATGGTACTGCTTTTATTGGACCGAACCCTGAGGCAATAAAAGTTATGGGTGATAAAATTGAGTCTAAGATATTTGCAAAGGAGTCTGGAGTTTCAATCGTACCCGGGCATACGGCACCGGTTTCATCGGTCGCAGAAGCAAAGCGGGTAGCTAAACAAATTGGTTATCCGGTGATACTAAAAGCTTCGGCTGGCGGAGGCGGCAAGGGTATGCGGATGGTTGAAGACGAGAAGAACCTAGAAGAAGGTTTGCGGGCTTCAATGGCTGAAGCTAAGAGTAGTTTTGGTGACGATAGAGTATTTGTTGAGAAATTTATTTTAAATCCAAGACATATCGAAATACAAGTGCTTGGTGATAGTCATGGTAACTGTGTGTATCTCGGAGAGAGAGAGTGTTCGATACAGCGTCGACATCAGAAAGTTATTGAGGAAGCTCCTAGTCCTTTTGTAGATGAAACCTTGCGAGCGGCAATGGGCGAACAAGCGGTTGCCCTGGCTAAAGCAGTAAACTACCAGTCCGCAGGTACTGTTGAATTCATCGTAGATACTGATAAGAATTTTTATTTTTTAGAAATGAATACAAGATTACAAGTGGAACATCCGGTGACAGAACTAGTAACTGGTTTTGATTTAGTAGAGCAAATGATTAGGATTGCGGCTGGAGAAAAACTAGAGGTTACCCAAAGCGATGTTACAATTAATGGCTGGGCTATTGAAGCGCGCGTTTACGCTGAAGATCCAACGCGGGGCTTTTTACCGGCAATAGGGAGACTTGCAGAATATACTGAGCCAGTGAGTAATTCGTTTGGAACTCATAAGCATGTAAGAATAGATGGTGGTGTAAATGAGGGTGATGAAATTACTCGTTTCTATGATCCCCTTATTTCCAAGCTTATCACGAATGGCGAGACCCGGGAGGAAGCAATAAGCCATATGCGGAGAGCGTTAGAAGAATACTACATTCGAGGTGTTGGTAATAATTTAGGGTTTCTATCGGCAGTGATGGCACACCCAAGGTTTAATGAAGGACATCTGTCAACAAATTTTATTGCGGAGGAATATGGAGATGCCTTTGTTCCAGAATTAATACAGCATGATGATTTCGGAATGTTATCTGCAATAGTTGCGATGATGCATCGTCGTGAAGTAGAGCGAAGTAATAAAATCATCGGTAGGACAGTTTCAGGGAACTTTATTAGTCGAGAAAGATTTGAGTATGGTGATGATTGGGTCGCCATTGTAAATGGTGAGCGGCACCCCATAAGCATATCAGTTTCTGAAGAAGAAAAAACTGAGGTTCATGCAGATGGGAATAATTATACTATTTTATCCGAGTGGAAACCGGGTTTATCGCTTTTTATTGGAAAAGTGAACGAGATAGAAATTTGCATGCGCGTACAGCGTACCATAACAGGTTTTTTAATACGTCACTCTGGTTACGAGGGGGAAATTCGAATTATATCTTCTCTAGCTGCTGAACTTTTAGGCAGAATGCCCCAGAAAAAAGTTGCAGATACCTCAAACAAGTTAATGTCTCCAATGCCCGGGCTTTTAGTATCGCTCGAGGTTACAATAGGAGATGAAGTTAAGAAAGGCGATGCCTTGGCTGTCGTTGAAGCTATGAAAATGGAAAATCAACTATTTGCAGAGAGGGATGGAGTGGTCTCCGAGATTTTGGTTGAACCAGGCGGTAGTCTCGATGTCGGCCAAGTGATATTAGAGCTTGAGTAGTTTAATGATTGAGAAAAGTTTACTATGCAACTTAATGCCACTAACTAGAAGCTAGAGGGCAGGTGACTTGGATAGCTTCTATGTAGAACTTGTAAAATTGTATGAGAGAAATGGTTTCGAGGTTCAGTCATCACTTTCACCGGCTCATTTTCCTGGATTTAATTTAGCGGATATTCCCTTCACCTATATCTTAAAAAGAGGTAAGAGGATGTGTAAGGGTGGGGGTTTGTCAATTGTTGAATTGATGTTTCTACAATGCATAACATCAATTGTTAAGCCAAAAAACATCTTTGTAATTGGAAATGCATTTGGTTGGACAACATTAGCATTAGGTTTGATGTCTGAAAGGTCTCGGGTTTTAGCAATTGATATGTGCCCAAGACCCGAGGAAGAGTTAGGTATTAAAATAACAAATGATTTAGGCAAGCAAATTACGGCAGAAATTAAAGCGATAAAAGGAAAAAGCCCAGATGATGTTCCTCGAGTGATAAGGGATAATTTTGAAGATGGTATAGACCTAGTATTGATTGATGGTGGACACAATTCAGTCCAACAGTCTGTTGATTTTGATGTGTGTAAAAAATTCGCGAACGAACAATGTATTTATGTATTTCATGATGTAATAAACTTTAATATGGTTGATAGTTTTGTTGAGATTGCCAAATCAAACCCTTCATTGGTGAGTTCGTTGTTATTTAGAACACCTTCTGGTATGGCAATTAGTTATCCAAAAGCACTTTATGAAAATCTAAATGCTACAGTTAATGCATTTACTGAAAAAGATGACACAGTTAAAAAGTTACATGCTCAAGGTAAACAAAAAAGGAAACTTATTTAAGTTGTAAATTCAATTTTTTTTAGTTTTTGGGCTAAACCTAGATTTAATAAAGTCCCCAAAAAAAGAAAAATTCCAACTAACTCCCATGATGAAAAAAAGGTTACCACGACTGCTATTACTGGTGGACCGAGTAATTGGCCTAATTGAGAGCCTTGGTATACGAATCCGTTTGTGGTTGATAGCAATATTTTTGAAGGGCTATGAATTGGAACACTTGCTATCAATGACGCTGGTTGAAATGCTCCAAAAAATGAAAAACACATGATAAGATAAAATCGGAAGTTATCTGATAAATCATCTGAAAAAATAAATAATGAAGTGGTGCCCATAATAATTGTTCCAAAAGAAATCATAATCCATTTTCTTACTCCTCGGTGAATAAGCCAGGCCCCAAATAAATTTCCAAAAATATTGATAGCGACACCAGCTGCAGCCAAACCAGAAGCGGCTAAAAGATTATAGTTTTTTTCCTCCATTAGAAATGTTGGTAGCCATACCATTACGGTCATCCATTGGAAAGTATAGGTCATAAAGCAAATTGCAAGTAACCAAGGACCTTGCACGACTGTGGTTTTTTTAATATTTGTCCAATAAGATTCAATTCTTTTATTCTTTTCTCTTTCAGACTTTGGAAAAAATAGTAAAATACAGATTATAAGGACGCAGGATAAGGCCGCGGTTGATATCCATAACCCCCGCCAACTTATTAGATAGATAGTGTATGGAGCAGAGAGAATTGCGACAGTCATTCCGATTGGTGTCACACTACTCCAAAGGCTCACCGCGAGACTGCGATATTTATCATTAGCAAAATTAACTATTATTGATGGAACAACTGCCATGATACCAATGAAACCAAAACCCTCTATCACACGTGAAACAAGTATTGTAATTTCAGAATTAGAGAATGCTCCCAGAAATGAACCGACAGACATTAAGAGTAATGAATAAAGAACTGTTCTCAAACGCCCTAAACTATCACCAAAAACACCAGCCAGGATTCCGGTTAGAGCTCCAATTCCAGAGAATATTGAGACAACCCACCCGGCAGAAACTAGGGACAGGGATAATTCATATCGTATTTCTGTTATCGCTGGGGGCATCTTGCCAACATAGCTTGCTGCTGAGACGCCTATAAGTAATGATAAAAAGATTAAACCCCAACGGCTTTCTTTCATTATTTGCGTTATCCCAGCTCATTTTAATTTTATTAAATATTACAGAAGTATGAGCCATAATAAAAATATATTTTGCATCAGAACACACAGACCATGAAAGAATTAGAACTTATATAAAATCCGTTGAGTTTGGTTCTTTGGTAAAATTTTTCTTTCTAATTTCAGGCGCTATACTTATTTGAATTATAATTATAGCTACTGGTCCGTGATTTTTCTTCTAACCTTAAGACTTCTAGCATAGCTTCTTCTTCTGAGCGGCATTGGCATACCAGACCAGCACTCCCACCTGTATCGAAAACTAGCCATTCTCCGGAAGTTGTTTGCTGTTGGATAGAGTAGCGCATTTGAAAACCTTTTATATAATCAATATCTTAAAATATTTGTTAAAGGTTACAAAAGAATGAACAACATCGAGTTGATTTACTAATCTTTTAAAGGGAGGTTTATATTCTATTTTTTTGAGTTGTTAAAGTGATAATTACCGGCATACTATCTCCTCAGAAATTTATTAAAAAAAATGTGTTGGAGGTAAGTATTTTTGGTTAATTCTGAAGAAAAAATTATGGGCTATGGTTTTAGGAAAATTGGCGAGTCTATTCTTAGAAAAGAAGATGAGCGTTATATTAGAGGAAAAGGCCAATACTCAGATGATCTTAATAAGCCTAATCAAATTTATGCTTACTTTGTCAGAAGTCAAATTGCCCATGGTATAATCACCAATATTAACATTGAACGTGCTAAGGCAACTCCCGGTGTTATTGATGTGTTAACGGGAAAAGATTTTCAGAATGATGGCTTGGGACCAATAATACATCGAGCAATTGAGGCATCACCGGAGGATTGGACTAAACCAATGTTTGACGAGACTGACCCGGTAGCTATTGAATTTCCACAATGGCCCATGCCTTTTGATAAAGTGAGGCATGTTGGAGAGCCGATTGCAGTTGTTCTGGCCATGACATCAATGGCTGCTGAAAACGCTGGAGAGCTGGTGGTATTAGAAATAGAAGATTTAGATCCGGTTGTTGATATAGATGCTGCAAGGGCCAAAAATTCCCCTATTATTAGTGATTTCGCGCCAAAGAATATTGTAGTTCATCATTTGAGGGGAGAACAGAACAAAACAGATGAGGCTCTCGCTAATTCACATTTAGTAGTAAATGGTAAGTTCAAAATCCCGAGATTAATTAGTGGGCAAATGGAACCCCGATCTGGGATTGCAGAGTTTGATCCCTTGAGCCAGCAGTTTATCATTACTGCAGGTAATCAGGGAGTACACCGATATCGTGACATGATCGCAAGTTCACTCAAAGAAGACTTGGATAAGGTGAGGGTTATATGCCCGGACGTTGGTGGCGGATTTGGTTCAAGGGGACATGTCGGACCCGAATACGTTGTCTTAGCTTGGGCAGCAAAGAAATTAGGTCGAATTATTAAGTGGACGAGCTCCAGATCTGAAGCGTTTCTGAGCGATTGGCAAGGCCGCGATATGGAACTGACTGGATCACTAGGGTTTTCTGAAACTGGAAAAATTACAGCTTATAAGTTATTGGCTCATATCAATATTGGTGCTTACACAATTTGTTATGCACCACCCTCAAATTTATCCCGCCTAGTGACAACAACATATGACATTCCTTTTGCATCATTAGACATGCAGGTTTTTCTGACAAACACGGTTCCTGTTTTACCCTTTCGTGCAGCCGGTCGTCCCGAAACACATTTGGTATTGGAGAGACTAATCGATATTGCGGGTAAGAAACTCGGAATTAATCAAAAAGAAATTAGATTAAAAAATTTAATTAGTAAGGCTTCAATGCCTTTCTCCACTCCGATGGGATTAACATATGATGTTGGTGATTATCCAAAAGCTCTGGAAAAACTCTCAGATTTGATGGAGTATGGGAGTTTTGAACAGAGACGCCTTATCTCAGAGAAAGAGGGTAAACTGCGTGGAATTAGCTTAGTACCCTTCGTCGAGAGTCCCGTTGGCGCCCCAATTGAGATGGGACGTGTAGAAATCTTAGCGAATGGCAAGTCAACTATCTTTGCTGGGACCCAAAACCATGGGCAGGGGCATGAAACAACCTACCCGCAGGTTTTAAGCCATTTACTTGGTATTCCGTTTGAAGATATTTCTTTGGCTCCTGGAGATACACGATTACTCAAAAATGGAGGTGGAACTCACTCTGACCGATCTATGCGTATGATGGGTAAGGTATTGTGTGAAGTATCTGACCAGATTATTCAAAAAGCTTTGCCAGTGGCAGCACATTTGTTGCAGGTCAAAGAAGACAAAATAAAATTCTTGGAGGGTAAATTTTTAATTGATGGCGGAGATCAACAGACAAATATACAAGATGTAGCGCGTGTATATCAAAAGTTTATGAGTGATGATAAACCATTAATGGGGGAGTATTTTCAAAAAGGGAGGATTAAAGCTTTCCCATATGGCGCTTCATCCGCAGAAATTGAAATTGATCCAGAAACCGGTAACCTGATAATTTACCGCTACGGTATTGTTGATGATTGCGGTCAGGCCATTAATCCTATGATTGTCCATGGTCAGACTCATGGAGGAATAGTTCAAGGAGCAGGCCAAGCACTAGGTGAATGTGCTTATTATGATACTAAATCTGGTCAATTACTTACTGGTTCTTTTATGGACTATATGATGCCTCGAGCCGATCAATTCCCTATGTTTGACATCGAAACGATTGAAGAGCCCTCAGAGACTAATAAGCTACGTATTAAAGCTGGCGGTGAAGCTGGAACCGTACCGGCATTGGCAGTGATCGCTAATGCCATCATGGACGCTTTGTCGTCTATTGGTATTGAACATTTTGACATGCCTTATACCTCTGATAAAATTTGGCATGCTATTGATAATAAATCAAAGCATTGATTAGTTAGTGAGATTTGACCTCTTAACCGTCATAATAATTTGCCACTACGTGTTTTGCTTCGGCAAAGAATAGCCAGCGTTCAATAATTATTCCTACCGATCCAGATAAAGCCGTCGTTATTAATAAAATATGTGCTATATGCTGAACGCCCATACTAATAGTTATTAATAAAATTGGTAAAACAAACAAAAAGAGAATTGTGATTTTACGTAATTTTCTTGAATGCTTTCGAGCAATTTTAAATCCCATTTCTCTTTGCAGGTAATTTTGTGATGAGTGAGGATTCTCTAAAACAGAAATTTTTCCGAGTTTGCCTAATCCTGTTGCTGTTCCAAGATCTGTATTTTCTGTTTTATTGTCAATGAGGCTCCAATATTTGAACTTAATTAAAGCTGTGAAAATAATAAAGATTACATTTATAACTAACAGTTCTAATGACAATCGACCGAAAAAAACATCAATGGCATTTAAATAAAAGCAGCCTGTAATTAAGCTTAATAATAAAAATTTTGTTGGAACTATTGGTGTGTTCCAAGCTGGTATTGCCCTTAGTGAAGCATAAATCATCGCAGTACAGTATACTGTTAGAATGGAACACAATGATGATATTAACCCAATTGTCGCATAGACGCCTTTAGTTTGGTCGAAAATAATCCAATTTATAGCTAATAGAGAAGCTGGGATATAGGTCAGCAATGCCATTACACCTTCTCTGGACAACCAAGAAGAACGCCATTCTTTTAAAGCGCGCCACGCTCGCTCTGGGTGACCTAAATGGAAAGTGGATGATAATAATCCGCAAGTAATCAAACTCAAAGCTAATAATAAAATGATTACTCCATAAGTTACATTATTATTTAGATACCCAAGCGCATTAAGTATGCCTATCAGAATTAGCATTCCATAGCCGGCTCCTGATGCAGTTGTGAAGAATATGACGGAATATGCTGGGTGCATAATTACTAGCTTTCTAAAAGTTTATCGATCCAGCCAAGAAAACCGCCTTCAGGTGAAACATCCTTGAGTTCAGTTTTTTGGATTAACTCGGGTTTCATTTGGCGAGTGCGTGGCGGTAAATATTTATTAACTGGCTGTGTTTTTTGCTCAGGCATTAGATCATAACCGCCTCGCTCTCTGACCTTTTTTAACAGTTCAGATTCTGGATCACTAAGATCTCCAAAATGACGAGCATTTGCTGGACAGGTTGAGACGCAAGCCGGCTGCCTGCTCTCCTCGGGTAAGTTTTCATTATAAATTTTATCTATACATAATGTACATTTTTTCATTACGCCTTCATGATCGTCATATTCTCTAGCACCGTAGGGGCACGCCCAAGAACATAATTTACAGCCAATACATAAATCCTCATCTACAAGTACAATCCCGTCTTCCTCCCGTTTAAAAGAAGCCCCAGTAGGGCAGACCGTAACACAAGGGGCGTCTTCACAATGTAAGCATGACTTAGGAAAATATATAGTCTGGACTTGTCCACTTGTTTGCTCAACTTCATAGCTATGTACCCTGTTAAACCAGACACCTGATGGTTCTTCTCCATAAGGGTTGGTGTCGGTTAAAGGACCATGATAACCTGACGTATTCCACTCTTTGCAATTTACGGAGCAAGCATGGCAACCAACACAGACATCCAAATCAATTACTAAGCCAAGCTTACGTTCAGTATTTTTAGGCAGAGATGTCATTTATTTTATCTCCCTGTTAACATTATATCCGATAATATTGGGGCGATTAGGTATCCTTGGCGGCGGTATAAGGCTGTCAAAATTGGGTTGACTAATAGAGTGAGCGTCTTCTTGAGTATCTGATATTTTCTCAATTTTAACCCGAACATCAAACCAGGCCGCTTGTCCTGTAATTGGGTCTGAATTTGAGAAGTTGTAACTATGTGGGTTTTTAGATAATCTGTCATCAATTAGGTGATTAAGCAAAAAACCTTCTGAAACTTCCTTAACATTAGGCTCAAGGTTCCAACTTCCCGAGCGTTTACCAATTGCATTCCATGTCCATACCGTTTTGGCGTTTAGTCCTAACATGATCTTAACACGAACTTTAATTTCCCCATTCCGACTGGATACAAGAACCCAATCGCCATCACTAATAAGTAATTCATGGGCTAACGACTTAGGGATGAAAAGTCGATTTGAACCATGAATTTGTCTTAACCAGGCATTTTGCGATCCCCAAGAATGGTACATTGCGGCCGGTCTTTGGGTTATTGCATGGATTTTGAAGGTATCTTTTTGATTGTCTAATTCTTGTTCTAACGTTTCATACCATATAGGCAAGGGATCAAAATATTGCTTAATCCGGTCCATGTGAGTTTTAGGTGGGATATGGTCACCCAGGCCTTGCCCCGCTAGTTTAAACTTTTGTTGGGGTTCACTATAAATATTGAAGATAATAGGGGTTGTATCTTTTATAAATCCCATGTTGCAGGCATATTCTAGATAATTTTTATTCGCATGTCGAAAATAACTGGCATTATCAGGTATTTTGTCATACCAGAAACATCCATTTTCGATATAAGAGTCTAGTTGGTCTGGATTTGGAATTCCTTTACCTTTTTCTATACCATCTTTACCTCTAAAACCTGCTAGACTTCCAACCCCCGGCACTCTTTGGTGATTAGTAATATAGTCCCGATAACCATCTGGGTATTTAACGCTTCCATCTTCATTCATTAATCCTGGTAGTTTTAATCTGCCTCCTAAATCAATCAGAACGTCTTGGAATGGTCTTACATCCCGGTCAGGTTCTATTACTGGTTGCCTGATAGCATCTGCTACTCCTTCTGCATCGCTTATTGGGCGGTCTAGTGTAGATATGCAATCCCAACGCTCAAAATAGGTTGTATCGGGGAAAATTAAATCGGCATAAGGAACTGTCTCCGAAAAAAAGGCATCCGAATAAATTATCTTGGGAATTACATACTCACCTGTATCTTGGTTTTTTGCCGTTAACATCTCAATGGTTTCTGACGTATTCATGGATGAATTCCATGACATATTTGCCATGTACATGAATAATACATCTATCTTATATGGATCTCCCTGAAATGCATTAGTTATAACTGAGTGCATCATTCCGTGGGCTGCCATCGGAGCATCCCATGAAAAAGCTTTATCAATTCGTGCTGGGTTTCCCTGGTTATCGACTAATAAATCTTCTGGCCCCTGAACAAAACCTAGGTGAGGTCCGGGGAGCGGGGTGTTTGGATTAACTTGATCAGGTCTGCCTGTAGGCTTGGGAAGAGAATTAAACCCTTTGGGGTAGGGAGCCTTGTACCTTAACCCGCCTGGACAATCGATGCTCCCAATAAGTATTTGAAGCAAATGAATTGCACGACACGTATGAAAGCCATTTGAATGAGCAGAAATACCACGCATTGCATGCATCGCAACGGGTCGGCCAATCATCTTTGTATGTTTTTCACCTCTCCAATCAATCCACGGCTCATTAATAACAATTTCTTCTTGGAAAGCGATAGTTGCGATTTCTGCAGCAATTCGGCGAATAACATCGGCTTTTATGCCGATTTTCTGTGCTATATTCTTCGGGCTATAACTTTGGTCCAAATATCGTTTTGCGAGTACTTGAAACACTGGCTTTACTTTTTTTCCACTTTGTAATTTATAAGTGCCTTTCATAGCAGGTTTGAGCCCAGGCGTTTTATAGGATATTTCTTTATCTGAATGGGTGTCCCAGCATAACTCTTCACCATCTTCGCTGCGGGCGAAGAGGCCATCATCAGCTTGACCAGGGCTATCAATTACGAGATAGGGGGCATTGGTATAGCGTATTAGGTAGTCTATATCTATTTTGCCAGCGCGTAAAAGTTCGTGGATTAATGACATAACAAAAAGACCATCAGTACCTGGAGTTATCGGTATCCATTCATCAGCTATTGCTGAGTAACCTGTTTGAACAGGATTGACTGATACATATTTAGCTCCCCGAGTTTTAAGTTTGCTTAATCCAATTTTGATTGGATTGCTATCATGGTCCTCTGCGACGCCAAACATAATAAAATATTTTGTTTTATTCCAATCTGGTTCTGAGAATTCCCAAAAAGCACTTCCAAACGTATAAATCCCACCCGTTGCCATGTTTACTGAGCAAAAACCGCCATGAGCAGCGTAGTTTGGCGTTCCAAATTGTTGAGCCCACCAGCTAGTTAGAGCTTGACTTTGATCTCGTCCTGTAAAAAAAGCTAGCCGTTTTGGGTCATTAGCTCTAATTTTTGAGAGCCATGAAGTTGCTATATTTAGAGCTTCATCCCATTCAATTTCTTCAAAGTCTCCAGAACCCCGTTCCCCTATGCGGCGAAGCGGTTTCGAGAGGCGCGCTGGAGAGTAATGCTGCATAATGCCAGCAGAACCTTTAGCACATAAAACGCCCTTATTCACAGGGTGATTTGGATTGCCTTCTATGTAACGAATTTTCCCGTTAAGCAAATGAACTTTGATACCGCACCTGCAAGCACACATATAACACGTTGTTGTTTTAACTTGGTCTGCTACGGTTGGTGATTTATCTATTTGATGTTTCGAGTTGCTCATGATTATTATCTTTTTTCGTATATGCATTTTCCGGGTATTAAATTTTTTAATGTCTCAATGATTACTATTTAGATTTTAATGAATGCTCTTTTCGTATCATTTTCCCCTTTTGATAAGGAAGGTAAAGACACCACCCACCTCAGTGCTTTTTAGTAATTTATGACCAGCAGTTTTACATAATACGCTCATATCATTTACCGTACTCGGATCGGTAGCATGAACGTATAATGTTTCTCCTATTTCAATTTCTCTCAAAGCCTTTTTAGTCCTTAAAACCGGCAAGGGACAGTTCATGCCCTTGAGGTCTATTTCCGTTTGCATTGATGTAGGCCCCTAAAACCATTAATTGTTAATAATTTATTGGATTAAAATCGTGACAATATTATTAATTTAAATTATCACCTAATTATTTTGTTTCAATCGAATTTTTTTTTGTTTTTTAAAAAGAAAATTAGTAAAAATTTAATAACTCAAACGTTTTTGTGTTTTTTAAAAGATTTTAATTTTTCTATTGGTTATGATCTTTTCAAGACTAGCTGCTTAAAATTCTTCTATGTGAAACCTATCTGGTACATTTTTCGATGGCTTATAGAGCCATCAGGTTGCTCAACCAATAGACAAGTCTATATGACGCAAAGAAAGTTCGATTGCACTTGCAAGACCTACTGGCCCGCCGCCGATAATTAAGACCTGTAATGTATTTCAGATTGTTCGGCTATATCCATAAATATTCCATTCTTAAATTTCATTCAGAGTGTTTGTTAGTAATCTTGAGTTCAGTTCTCGTCAAATACGAGTTTTGGTTAAATTGATAATTGATTGTTATGTTATTAAAATAGTTTTAACGAAAATAATATGTAAATCATTAAATATAAGTCAATTTCAAATTATTTGGTGAGGGACATATGATTAAAGAAGTTTGTGAATTAGATATTTTAATTGACAAATATAAAATGATTATCGTTAAATTAAGGAATGAAATACGTGGCAGTAGTTTTTTTTATTTTACTATTTAGTAAAGTTGCTTATTCCGAAGACAAACGTCTGAAAGACGCGGATATAGAGTATGGCCAATATTTATCTGGTGAATGCGCCACTTGCCACCATAAAACAGGATTTAAAGAGGGTATACCATCAATTAATGGATTAGACTTTGATTCGCTTGTTAAAGCACTGCTAGCGTATAAAAAGAAAGAACGTGATAATCCAGTTATGCAGATGGTAGCCGGTCGACTTGATCACAATCAAATTTTTTCACTAGCGGCATATTTCAGTAAACTTAACCCAAAGAAATAAAATTTTAGTAATTTACATCATCAGTAAACATGGTAACATTTAACAACTTATAATAAAGGGAGAATATTATGTCTAAAATGTCACGACGATCGTTTGTAGGGATAATGACCGCCTCTACAACGGCGCTTGCCATGCCATCCATAGCTTTTGGAGCCAAACCAAAGGTTGTAGTTATAGGAGGTGGAGCGGGAGGCGCAACTGCTGCAAAATATATTGCTAAAGACTCAAAAGGAGCAATTGACGTTACTTTGGTAGAAGCATCTAAGAAATATTACACTTGCTTTTATTCAAACCTTTACCTTGGAGATTTTAGAAGTTACGACTCTATTGGCCACTCATACGATAAATTGTCTTCTAATCATGGGGTCAACGTAGTTCATGAATGGGCGGTTTCTGTAGATAATTCCGCGAAAAAAGTGAATTTGGGATCTGGTGTGAGTTTGCCTTATGATAAACTCGTTATCTCACCGGGTGTAGATTTAAAATATAGCAGTGTTAATGGCTATTCGCCTGAAGATCAAACTCGTATGCCTCACGCATGGAAGTCTGGGACTCAAGTCCAGGTTTTAAAAGATCAGGTTATGAATATGAAAAAGGGTGGTACATTTGTTATGGTAGCGCCGCCTAACCCGTACAGATGTCCACCTGGACCGTATGAAAGAATCTCTATGATCGCTCATCAATTCAAGAAAACTAATCCTACTGCTAAAATTGTAGTTCTTGACCCGAAGAAAAAATTTTCAAAAATGGGTTTATTTTTGGAGGGTTGGCAGAAACACTATCCTGGGATGATTGAATGGATTGATCCAGAAGCACACGGCGGTATAAAAAATGTAAATGCAGAAAAGATGGAGATTGTAACCGATCTTGATACTTTTAAAGCGGATGCAGCATGTATTATTCCCGCTCAGAAAGCCGGTGCAATTGCAATGGCAGCCGGTGTTAATAAAGGCGACTGGTGTCCTATTGTTGCCTCATCGATGCAATCTCAAGCGGATAAAAATATATACGTTTTAGGTGATGCTTCTGTTGCGAAGTCGATGCCAAAGTCTGGTTTTTCTGCGAACAGTCAAGCGAAGGTGGCAGCTAATCATATACGTGGTAGTTTGACGGGAAGTAGGGTTTTTGAGCCACGTTATGCAAATACCTGTTGGTCTCTTGTTGCTGTTAATGATGGCATAAAAGTAGGAGCTAGTTATAAAGCTGGCTCTGATAAAATTGATCCAACTAGTAAGTTTGTCTCAAAGACAGGGGAAGATAGTGCTACAAGAAAAGCTACTTACGAGGAGTCTATCGGTTGGTATCAGGGAATAACAACAGATATGTTTGCTTAAAAATCTAATGATCAAGAAAAAGGCGGCCTTAGGCCGCCTTTTTATACTCCCAACACTTTCACATTTCTGGCATGATTCGGCTTAATCAATTTTTTCCTGGTAATATATTTTTCAAGTAATTTATACATTGGCGGCCCCTGAGTATTCTTTTTTACTGAACCCCATCCTCCCACCACATAGGTTTTTGTTGGCTCAATTTTATCTCCAGACTTTATAATTTCTAAATTACTTATTCTTTTACCTATTGGATTCTTCGGTGTGCAGGTGTACGAAATTCCACCGACCCTTACCATATCACCACCTTGCTGATAAAAAGGATCTTCATTGAAGATATTATCGCATACATCCTCTAATAAGTTTTTTATGGTTTCACCATTCATCTGTGTCCTGTAAACTTCCGGATAATTCATGGATGTTTGAGAATAAATGTCATCGATCGTTATATTTTGTCCCGGAAGCAACGTCGTTCCCCAACGAAAACCGGGACTTAGTGAGATTTCAGCATCCCTCTCCTCAATTATTGCGTCGCACATCACGTCATCCCATGACCCATTAAAGTTTCCCCTTCTGTATAAAAGTGTCTCAGCTTTACCAATAGTTCGGTTACACTCATCTTCATACGGAGATCTCAACTCATTGATTAAGTTCGTCATTTCTTTATCTGGTTCGATAACATCAGAAAAAATGGGTATCAGGTTTGAGGAATAATCTATAACTTTACCATCTTTTACATTCAGATCTATTCTTCCTAAGTATTTACCGTGTGATCCAGATGATAGAAGCAAAGTATTTTTTATCTTTATGGCTCTGGGGATTGCGTCGTGAGTATGTCCCGTCAAAATAACATCTACCCCCTCTAAAATAGTTGCCAGTTTTTGGTCCACATCGAAACCATTGTGCGATAACAGTACAATAACTTCCGCCCCTTTTTTTTTCGCTAAATCAATATTTTTTTGGATTATTTCTGGTCGTATTCCAAATGACCAGCCCTCTACCATATAACTTGGGTTGGCAACCGCAGTATATGGAAAATGTTGGCCTATAACCGCGACATTTATGCCACCTTTTTCGAAGAAACGTGTACTTTCAAAAACAGCCTCATCCCATTCTGTGTCAAATACATTACCCCCTAAAAAAGGATAATTCATTTTATCCAGTAATTGTTTGAGCCGTCTTTTGCCAAACGTAAACTCCCAGTGCCCAACCATCGCATCTGGCTTTAATAGGTTCATTGCAGTCACCATGTCTGCACCTTGGGTTTTAAGTGATGTATATGAACCTTGCCAAGTGTCACCACCATCTAAAAAGAGTACTTTGTCATCACCTCTTTCGGCTCTTATCTGTTTTACAGCTGTTGCTGTTCTATCGAGTCCACCTAGTTTTCCATATTCAATGGCTAAGGGTATATAATCTATCATTGAGTGGGCATAGGCTAGTGGCGTATTTGGATTAATTCCAAAATATTCAAGGAAAGCCTCGCCTACAAGATGGGGAGGAATACCCTCAAATTTTCCCACGCCATAATTTTCTGAGGGAGGCCTGAAATATACTGGCTTTAATTGTCCATGTAGATCTGTGACATGCAATAGAGTGATTTGGCCCTTTGAGTCAAATTTAAGTAAATCTTCTGATTTAAGCTCTTGCTTAGCTGCGAGAGCACTCCAGGAGCGTGAACCTAACAGCATTGCTGTAATTGCGGCTAATTCAAGAAAATCGCGCCTAGATTGCATTATTGAATAACCCTCTATTTTAATTATTTTAAAATTTTAAGACTTAGTTTTTTTCGGGCGTAACATCAATATCTCTTGCTTTACCAATTATTTTTGTTGGAACATCGCAATCTGACATGCAAGTTTTGCTGCTAAAGCCCGCAACGTCTGGTCTTGGATCCGGCAGTAAAAAACCATTTTTGTTTGGCATATTTATTTTACCAATATTCTTTTCACTTAAAATAAATTCCTCATCAATAATCTCGTTCATGTACAGTAGATAAGCCACGATCTTATATGTCTCGTCATGCGAGAGTGACTGCGCAGCTCCAAAGGGCATTGCCCTATACACATAATCATAAATTGTCGAAGCGTAAGGCCAGTAACTTCCTGTAGTCTTCTGCGGATCATAGGTGTTTAGGCTGGATTCTCCTCCAACCAAAACAGGCCATCTATCAATACCCTCGCCGAAATCGCCATGGCACGAAGCGCATAATTCGATATAAATTTCTTCTCCATCGATCGCCTTCCCCTGACCTACTGGCGCACCTTTGCCGTCAGGCCTAATGTCTATGTCCCAACCCGCAATCTCTTTTTTTGAAGCTAATTGCCCGAGATTAAACTTTCTCTCACCCGCAAAACTAAAATTAATGAACATTGCGAAAATAGCTAAGCTTAGTGCGCACTTAACCGAGCCTAACATTGTCTACTTTCCCATTCTTGCGAACTAACCAAGTGGCAATAGAGTTGTTATGATAAATAGAGTTTAC